>Ga0302213_1000331_pt1 | contig 28192 bp, 25 predicted proteins | sample II_Fen_N1_2_FD_194583 | JGI IMG/M metagenome (GOLD analysis project Ga0302213, IMG submission 194583) | Peat permafrost microbial communities from Stordalen Mire near Abisko, Sweden - II_Fen_N1_1 | ecosystem: Environmental > Terrestrial > Soil > Wetlands > Permafrost | place: Sweden: Abisko...
AAGTCACGCTCATTGCATCGCGGCAATGGTGCAGCTTGATGCACGGTTTGACGTCTTGCAGGCAGTAAGCCACGATGCCTGCCATGAGATTGACAGCGAAATTCATCAGCGAACGGTGCCGGGTGTGCTCGATCTGGCACAGGTTCTTGAGCTCATCAAAGACCGTCTCGACCAGAGAGCGCTTGCCCAGCAGGGCGCGGTCAAAGTCAGACAGCTCAACTGCTTTCATGTTCTTGCGCACCCGCGTGACGAGCTCAATGCCCTTGTCCTTCATTTTTTGCGCAAACTCCTTGCCGATGTAGCCCTTGTCGGCGTACAGCTTGCCGAACACATCCGAGGCGATGGCCAGCAAACCCTTGCGGTCATCAACATTGCCGGACGTGACCTTGATGGCAAGGAGTTCGCCGTGATGGTTGATGATGGCATGGAGCTTGAAGCCGTAGAACCAGCCGGTGGAGGATTTTCCGCGCTGGGCAACGTCCTGGAAGACCTTGTGGCGCTTGATGCGCAGGTTCTCGCACACGGCCAGTGGGGTCGAGTCGGCGATTGAAATACCTGTGCAGGTGCTCTTGAGCGTCTCAAACAAGGCTGCCAGCACCGCTGCGCAGCGCGGCATTAGCTGCACGAAGCGGCTGTAGGACAGGCGCCGGGGGAACTCCGCTTTCATGAAGCGGCACACAATACCCTGATAAAACGCCTTGAACTGGCGCGCCCGCATCCGGTGGAACAACACCACAATGGTACTCATCTCGGACAGGCTCATCAGGCAGGGCCGGTTGCGTCGGCGTTTGTCAGGGCTATCCTCGGCACTGCACTGGGTCAGCATGCGCGTTTCCAGCAGCGGTTCAAACTGCTGGCAAAAGTCATCAACAAGGCAGAATAGTTCTGTGGCTTTATCCATGACGGTGTACCTCCATTGGTTGCGGTTTTCCCCTATTTTTGACCCAACGCCTGCCTGCTGTCACCCTGGAACCAGAGCGCAGCTTATCCAAAACTCAGGTTACTGTCGAAAAATTCAAGAAAGCATGAGAAAAACAAAAAAGCCAACCGCGTAGGTTGGCTTTTTTGCAAGAGAAATCTTGGTGGCCTGGGGCGGAATCGAACCACCGACACAAGGATTTTCAATCTCTGTCGATTTCGTTACAAATCAAGTCTCTCGCGCAAAATCGCTCTACATTACGAGAATTTTCTCGTAATTGAACTCATTCGAGTATGCTCGTTCGATTCAAGAATTGTAGAAGGCAGAAGTCAAAAAATGGACGAAATTTCCGAAGCAACCAACCCTGAAAAGCATGCACTAGGGCGCCGTCTGAAGGGTTTGCGCGAAAACCTCTCTTGGACCCTGGCTCAAATAAGCCAAGCGACGAAGCAGATGGATCCCGAAAAGGAAGGGGTGTCGAAAGTCTCGATTTCGCGTTATGAAAATGGTGACTCGTTTCCCGGCTATCGCGAAATTCGGTTGCTTGCTCAAGCGTTCGGCGTTTCGATCACTTTCTTGTTTTATGGTGACATGCCAGACCCCTATGCAGGGTGGGAATTTTCGTTGGACGAGTACCTGAGAAGCGTCATTCGGGACACTCTTATTGAAGAAGGTTTGATTGAGGGAGAGTCAAGAGCGCAACGTGAAGACAAAAAGTCACGAGCTCTCAGCGCTCTGCAACACAGACGCGAACCGTTTGACCACACTCAGTTCGACGCGAAAGATCATGCCGAGCATGAGGAAATGAAGGCTAAGCAGTGGAGTGAATTGGAAAAGTTAGCCCAGGAAACTGACCAGCTAAACCAACAGACGAAAAAACGTTCGCCAAAGAAAAAGAATCAAATTTGAGATAAATCTCGAAAAAGATTTGACAAAGTAAGAACGCTACTCGAAAATCAAATCCGAGAATTTTCTCGTTTTTGAAAGAGTAGATATGAATGCAACGCGCAAGGGCGTCACGCCCGAACAAATCCGCCAAGCGGCCAAAGACCTTGACCTGACGGTCTCCGCCATCGCAGAGGGAACGGGCCTCTCCAAGGCCTACATCAGCGAGTTTCGCAACGAAACCCGCAACCTCTCCCAATCCCAGCAAACCCAGCTTCGCGCCTTCCTTGAGGCCAAGTACGCAGAGCAAGGCAAGGAATTCCCCGAAGCCGAAGACACGTCTTCCAATGACCTGCTGCAAGGTCTTGGCGGCATGGTGGCGCGCATCTCGCGCAAAGCAATCCTGCTCTCGGATGACGTGCCCAAGGCGCAAGCCGAAAAGCTGCTGGACCTGATCGAAACGAACCGGCTCAAAGTCGGCGAGATCATGGGCCGCGAATTCCAGCACGGCGGCTTCATGGGCGGCGACTTTTCCAAAAAAACGGAAGAAGCCATCCGCGAAATGTTCGCCCTGCTGGCGCTCAACTACATCGCAATTCTGATGCTCCAGGGCCGCAACATCGCCCGCCAGGTGGACGCCGAATACCCCGTCAAAACGATGGGCGACTGGCTTTCCAAGCACCTGTCCACCACGTCCCCGATGGGCGCATTTCTCACGCCTGAAGAGCCCGAAGCCGATAAGGCGGCCACCGGCAGCACGAAGGAGGCCGCATGAACACGTTCACCGTCCCCGTGCCCATGCTGGTGAGCAAAGGCGGCTTGGCTGTCGGCGTGATCGCCCTTCTGATCGTGTTGGCGCTTGCGTCCAAAAGCGACCCGACTGTACGCAATCAGACCGTTTGACGGAGATTTTGATGCACTCAAATTCATCAAAACCTAGTTCTGATGCGGGTTTGCGCCCGATTGGCGATTCTTTGCCAATCGTGTGCGCTACGCCAGCACGGACAAGCGCCAGCGCGCACAGCCAGCCCAAAACCCTCAAAGAACGCATGCAGTGGATGGCCGACAACCTGCCAGGGTTCGGCGAGGAAGTGGCGCAAGCCAACGCCATCAAGCGCCAGGCGCTGGCGGAAAGGCGCTAAACCATGCCGACATTCGACTTCTATTTTGTCGATGGCGAATGCCCCTCCTTTTTCTCTTTCGAGATCGGCAAGGAAGGCATTTTCCTGTTCATCAGCCCGCTGCAACTGGCCCTGCTGTGGCCTTGGACAAAGCTGTGACGCTCCAATACTTCGCCCTGCAAACAGGGGCCGGTGCAGCCGTCTGCTACGACTCGCCCAGCCTGCACGGCGCAATGGCCGTCATGGAGTGCGCCACGCTGGAACAAGCCCGGCATGAAGCCATCCGGCGCAACCTGAGCGCATCCCGGCAGGTGCGCCACCAAGAACGCCGCGCCAGCGCTCCACAGCGTTCGGCGCGCTACTTTGAAAACGAAGGCGAATAAATGACCGCCTACCAGCCCACCCCGTCCACGCAAAAATGGATTGAGCACCAGATTTGCGGCCTGCCTGCGCGCTGGCAGAAAAAGCTGGTGAACCGCTGGCATTCGGAAGTGCCCGGCGGGCGCAATTTCGATGATGTGGCCGGGCGCAGTCCTGAATTTGTAGCCAACCACCATTTGGCAGTGCTGGCCGAACGCCTCGGGGACAGTCGCCTGCCGCTTGACGCCAGCGACAGCACCATTTGCCAAGCGGCTGACGCGCTGGCAGGCCGGGCCGCTGACCTAGGCACCATTTACCACGACATCAAAGACCTGCGCGCTGCAATGGAGCGCATCGCGCACGGCCAAGACGTGGCACCGCCTGCGCCTTGGGACGAATTGACGCAAAAGGGCGTTCAGGATGGCCCTGCCGTGGCGCGCATGACAGACCCGCTGTGGTGGCGGCGCAACCTGCGCCGGGTGCATGCTCACAACGTCGAGGGCGCGGCAATCGCCCTGGGCTACGTGAACCGGGGGAGTGACCCCTACGTCAGCAATGAAAGCGTGTACCGGCGTGCCCAGCAGAACGAGCGCAACGCCAAGGCGCTGGCCGAAACCATCGCCACGAATGAAGCCGGGCAAGAATACAGCCTTGCAGAACTGGCCGCCAAAGGCCCGGCAAACAAGGCCATCCGGCGCGCCGAACTCATGACGCGCATCAGCGGCTTTGAGCGCATCGCCTTGGATATGAAGCACGCTGGCCTGTTTTTCACGGTGACGTGCCCGAGCCGCATGCACAAATGGCGCTCTGTCAAAAACCAGCCGAACCGGGCGATAGAAAACCCGGCCTATGACGGCACATTGCCCGGCCAGGCGCAAAAGTACCTGACCAAGGTGTGGGCGCGCATCCGCGCCAAGCTGGCGCGCCAGGACATCAGCGTGTACGGCTTCAGGATCGCCGAGCCGAACCACGACGGCACGCCACATTGGCACCTGCTGGTTTTCGTGGACCCGGCCCGGCTGGTGGACCTACAGGCCACGGTCTGGAAATACGCGCTACAGGACTCGCCAGACGAGCGCGGCGCGCACCAGCACCGCGTGGACTTCAAGGACATTGACCCCGGTCGAGGCAGTGCTGCGGGCTACATCGCCAAGTACGTTGCCAAAAACATCGACGGCTACCGGCTGGAGACTGACCTGATCGGCAATGACGCCATTGAAACATCGCACCGGGTCGAAGCATGGGCAACTACATGGGGCATCCGGCAATTCCAGCAAGTCGGCGGGCCACCTGTCGGGCCGTGGCGCGAACTGCGCCGCGTCACGGAAATTCCAGCCGGTGCCCCCCAGCACCTGATCGACGCCCACCGCGCCGCCAACAAGATCAGCGACTTGGAAGCCGGAACGGTCAAGGCCGTGGCATGGGACCGCTATTGCCGGGCGCAGGGCGGCGGCGGGCGGCGGGCGCGAATCAAGGTTGCAATGGTCCAGCCGGACGGACTGAATCGCTACGGTGAAGGTGCGGCCAAGAGGCCGATGGGTGTGGAAACGCGCGAAGTCGAGCACTACACGCCAGAGCACATGCTGCACATGCGGCCAGCGCCGCGCATCCCGCGCACCATCGAATGGATTGTCGAGTCTGCCCGGCACGTCTGGGCGGTCGAGCGCAAGGGCAAACCGCGCCTGTCCCCGGCCCCGGCACCTGCCGCATCGCGGCCTTGGACCTGTGTCAATAACTGTACGCAGGACGACGAAGCCGAAGCCCTGCGCCTGGACTTTTTAAGAGGCTGCGGCGGCGAAAACCCGCAAAAGCCAGAAAGTTGGCCCGGCGAAACAGCCTACCGGGCCAGCCAGTAACACTTCCAGCACCCCCGAACGGCACCGCCAGCGCGCAAGGCCGGGCCGCTGCATTGCCAAAAACATGCAACCCGCCACCAGATCAACCCATTTAACAAAAAATCATCATGTTTCACGCCCCTAAAAACGTCTATGGCCCCAACCTGTTCAAGATTTTTGCCGACGAGCTGGGCGGCCCGGCTAGGGTTGCCAAACTGCTCAATGTGACAGAGCAGACTGTCAAGCGATGGATGCTCGCCGCCACCGTAGCACCCAAGGATGCCGCCAAGGTTCCACGCGCCGCCGTGCTGGCGCTGTACTGGGAAACGCAGTATGGCCGCTCAGCAATGCTTGCCGAGCATGTGAACGAAATCCGAGACCTCTACCGCCAGAATCAGGATCTTCAGGCTCAGTTGAACAGGGCAAAAGACATCGTGGCCGGGCTGCGGCGCCTGCACACCGGCACGGCAAACGAGGCCTATTTTGATGAGCTGGCAGATATTGGCTGGTGCCCCACCAACAGGTATGGCGATACAGCGCCCATCCTTCCAGACCCGCAGACCCGGCCCAAACCAAGCAAGCTGGCCGCCGTCGCCTGAGCGGAAACAGGAGCACCACCGTGGAATTCGCCCTCTTCCTCACCTTCGATGAAGTTGGAACCCTGACGGGTTTCAAGACACCGGCCCGCCAGGTGCAATGGCTGCGCACCAAAGGCTGGCGCTTCGAGATCAACGGCAACCGCCGCCCCATCGTGGCCCGGAAATACGCCGAAAAGATGCTCGGGTGCGGCGCGCCCGAAGAACACGCCTACAAGCCAAATTTTGCCGCTCTGAAAGAATCCAATGGGCCGTCGCCGCGCTTCTAATTTTGATGACCCGCCCCGCTTTCACAAAAAGGGCACGGTCTGGTATCACGTCAGCGGCACCGTGCCCCGGCTGTGGAGCAAGCTTTCCAGCGACAGGGCCGAAGCCTTGCGGCTGTGGGCACAGCTTGAAGGCGTCCGAGAAGACGACTCCACCAAGCTGTTTTCCGTGGTGGCGCGCCGCTATGTGCGGGAGGTCTTCCCCACCAAAAGCGTTCAGACGCGCCGCGACAACGACAAGGAACTGGCGAACCTGCTGAAGGTGTTCGCCCACATGCCGATTGACGCCATCGCGCCCATGCACATCAGGCAGTACATGGACATTCGCGGCCAAGTGGCAAAAGTCCGGGCGAACCGAGAAAAGGCACTGTTTTCGCACCTTTTCAACAAGGCCCGCGAATGGGGCTACACGACCACCCAGAACCCATGCCAAGGCGTGAAGGGTTTCAAGGAAACAGGCCGCTCCCGGTACATCACCGATACGGAATTTGACCAAGTGAAGGCGCAGGCCCATTTCACGGTGGTGGACGCAATGGACTTGGCCTTGCTGACCGGGCAGCGGCCAGCCGATGTTCTCAAGCTCCAGCGCACAGACATTCGTGACGGTGCGCTGTGGATCGTTCAAAACAAAACCGGAGCCCGCTTGGGCATCGAGATAACCGGCGAACTGGCGGCCACCATCGCCCGAATCAACGACCGCCCGCGCAAGGCCATCAGCGCCTACCTCATCCAGGACGAAAACGGCCAGCCCTTGACCCAGTGTGCGCTGCGCTCGCGCTTTGACAAGGCGCGCACGCTGGCAAAGGTGGATTTTCAGTTTCGTGACATCCGGGCCAAGGCCGCCACCGATACCGGCGACTTGGCGCACTCGCAGAAGCTACTGGCGCACAAAAACCGGGGCATGACAGAGCATTACGTCAAGGCCCGTATCGGTGAACGTGTCAAGCCACTGAGATAAACCGCCCTCCCCTACCCGTTCAAAAGGAATCTTCATGACCAACACCCTCAACACCACGGCGCCCGACAACCTACACCTGCCCCGCTGGGCTTACCTGCTGCTGGCGCTGGCCTGCATGGTCATGGGACTTTGGGCCAGCGGCATCACGCTGCAATACTTTGAACACGGCGCGAAGGCGCTGGAGTCCGACCCAGCACTGCAGGCGCTGGCCGTGGCTGCGGCCCTGATGTTTGTCGCCAGCGAAATGGGCGCTTTTGGCCTAGCCGCGTTGCTGACAGAGGCGCAACTGTGGGCGCGGCGCTGGGCGCTGACCCTGTTTGCCGCCGCCGTCCTAGGTCTGGAAGTGGTCACGATTGTGGCCGTCCAGCTGGCCCTGACCACGGGCGCGGATATGACGCAAGCCACCGTTTTGACCAGCGCCGCCGGGCTGCAAAAGCAGATTGACGCGGTGGAGAAAAACGCGGCGGCTTTTGCGGCGACTGCTGAGTCATTGCGGGCCGCTGACCAGCTCAAAAAGGCCGCGCAATACGCTGATAAGGCGGTGGCCGAGCAGGTCAAGGCGGCGGAGCTCTATGCTGAACTGAAGATAGTTCAGGAGAAAAAGCGCCCTACCCTTGTCGGCCTGCTGGGGCACAAAAACGCGATTTACTACGCGGTGGCGCGGGGCATCCTTGTCAGCCTAGGCGGGCTGGTGTTCTTTGGCACGGCGGGCGCATTGCTGCGCGCTGCCCGTGGTGTGGCGGTGCCTAGCAAAGGCCCAGTTCAAACCACGGCACCGGCTGAAAGCGCCGCGCCTAGCGCGATGCCAGCACCGGCACCGGCCAGCTTCAAACCCGCTGAAACAGTCGCGCCCAAGGATTATTCGACCGGGCTTTCCTACAGCTCAAAAATCAAGCTTGCAGGTGCGGGCCTGCTGGCCGCCGCTGCACCGATGACGCATGCCGCGCCCGCTGTGCCTGCCCCTGCTGGCGCTGCTGCAGGTGCGTCAGAACAGACGCACACGGCCCCCACAGGTGCGTCAGAACAGACGCAGCAACCCAAGGCAAAGCGCCAGCACAAAAGCACCGCCGTTGCCGCTGGTGCGAAGTGCGACACGGGCACCGGCCCGCACGATGGAGCGCGTTACAGGCGCGTCAAAGCAGCAGTGCAGGCCCGCACCTTGGCGCCGGGCTTGCGTCCCATCCAGCAAGCCGAAGGCGGCGGCGCGCCGACTGTGCGCGGCTACCTTGCGAAGATGTGTGACGATAACGTAATCAGGCTGCGGGCCGATGGGCACGGTTACGAGCTGGTGAAGGGCGGTGCCCAATGACCGCCCACACGTTGCCCGCAGCTTACGGCGTTGTGCTGGCCGTGCTGCTGCTGTGCAGCGGTGCTTGGCTGGCTTCGCGGGGCCGAAGAGTCGGCTACTTCTTCGCGGCGGTGGCCGTGGCGGGAATTTTCGTGACGCTCACGAAAGGCGGTGCGCTGTGAATGCTCAAGACGGGCGTGGCTGACGCGCTTGCCTACCTGTACAGAGCCTACCCCTAGGGGGAAATTGTAGAAATGTGGGGCGGAATGTAGAAACGCCCCAGAACCCGAAAAGGGCGCTAGGGCGCATGAATACTGGTGGCCTGGGGCGGAATCGAACCACCGACACAAGGATTTTCAATCCTCTGCTCTACCGACTGAGCTACCGGGCCTGAGCTTTAAATTATATATCAGCTTAAAGATAGTTTTGCTGCTGATACCGCCTGAAATTCAACTACTTCGCTTGCCACGACTCAAATCGACGCCCAATTGCTTTAATTTTCGGTACAAGTGGGTGCGTTCCAAGCCGGTTTTTTCGGCCACGCGGGTCATCGAGCCCCTCTCCTTGCTCAGATGAAACTCGAAATAGGCTTTTTCAAACTCGTCACGGGCATCGCGCAAGGGTTTTTCCAGAAAAAAACTCTGTGTCGCCTGCGGTCCAGGATCGGCAACAGCCATCAGCATGGCACCAGGTAGAACGGCTTCTGCCGTGAAATCGACCAAGCAAGCGAGGGGACCGGGCGTCGCGCTGCTGGCGCTGGCAACGGGGCGGGCGAGATTTCTGCTCAGCCCCTGCTCGACCGCCTTGAGCAGCTTTTGCAGGGTGATGGGTTTTTCAAGAAAAGCGATGGCGCCGATTTTGGTCGCCTCGACCGCCGTGTCTATCGTCGCGTGGCCGCTCATCATGATGACCGGCATGGTCAGCAGGCCGCTGGAGGACCACTCCTTGAGCAGCGTCACGCCGTCCGTGTCGGGCATCCAGATGTCGAGCAGCACCAGATCGGGCCGAGCATTGGCCCGGGCCAGACGGGCCTGGGCGGCGTTTTCCGCCAGATCGACCTGATGACCCTCATCATTGAGAATTTCTGAGAGTAGGTCGCGTATGCCCAGCTCGTCATCGACCACCAGAATATTTGCCATGATTGAATTGCTGCCCTGCCTGTTGTTGCCAATTGTGTTGATGGATGTGGCGATTGCTAGCCGATGCCCAAGCTGGCCCGGTCAGGCCGCAAGCGCAAATGATAACGACACTTGCGCACCCTGAATCATCCCGTCTGTGACCCGGTTGCTGATATCAATGCGCGCGCCATGCTCATCAGCGATTTTTTTGACCACCGCCAGCCCCAGGCCCGAGCCTTTGACCTTGGTGGTGACGTAAGGCTCAAAAGCCCGCTTGAGGATGTGCTCGGGAAAACCGGAGCCATTGTCCCGCACCGTCAGCCGCACTCGGTTCGAGGTTTCAGAGTAATCGGTCTTGAGCGTCACCAGCGCATTGTCCTTGCCTTCCTGAGCGTCCTGTGCATTTTGCAACAGGTTGTGGATCACCTGGCGCAGCAACTGGGCGTCGCCCAGAATCGGCTTGGCGTTCGAATCCAGTTCTGTGATGACCGGCACCACAGCGTTGTCGCTGAGGTAAAGCTGCATCACCTCGCTGACCAGCGCATTCAAATCAACCGGCGCCAGCTCGGCGGCGGGCAGCCGGGCGTAGTCACGGAACTCGTTGACCAGCCGCTTCATCGCTTCGACCTGATCGACGATGGTCTTGACCGACTTGGTCAGCAGCGCCTGCCCAGCCGGATCGAGCTTGCTGCTGAGCTTCATTTCCATGCGCTCGGCCGAGAGCTGGATTGGCGTCAGCGGGTTTTTGATCTCGTGCGCCAGCCGCCGTGCCACTTCGCCCCAAGCGCGCGCGCGCTGGGCCGAGACCATGTCGGAGATGTCGTCAAAGACCAGCAAATACTCCTCGGTGCCGGGCATTTTGGCACCGCGTGCGATCAGGGTGAGCGCGTTGTCGCTGGCGCCGTGCCCGGCGGCATGCAGCTCAAACGACTGCTGCCAGTGGGCCAGCGTTTGCGGCGTGTTGTTGTTACTCAGGTAGTCGGCGAACTGGGCCAGCACCTCTTGGGCGAACTCTTCGAGGCCGGGCACCTGCCCGAGCGACTGGCCCAAGTAGTCTTCCAGCGGCGCACGCAGAATGCGGTTGGCACCCGGATTGCTCGACTGCAAGCACCCGCCGACATCGAGCACGATGACGCCCGCCGTCAGGTTGTCCAGAATGGTCTGCAGATTCGCGTGGGAGGCGTTGACCTGGTTCATGCTGTGCTGCACCGCCGAGCGGGCGTCGGCGAGTTGCTGGGTCATGTCGGCAAAGGAGCGCGTCAACCCGCCCAGCTCATCTTTGCTGCTGAGCGCGGCTTTGGGCGTCAAGTCGCCCAGCGCCACCTGCTTGACGCCTTCGGCCAGCAGCAGCAGCGGCTTGGCCAATTGATTGCCCAGAATCACCGCCAGCACCACCGCGCCGAGCACGGCCAGAAACAGGCTCAGCGTCAAGGTGCCGATGTACATCTTGCGCAGGCCGCCGCGTGCCAGCGCACGCTCCTGGTATTCGCGGTTGGCCTCCTGCACGGCAATCGCATTGGCCACCAGCGCGGCGGGCAGCACGGTCGTAATTTGCAAAAAGCGCGATTGCCCGAGCACATTGAGATTCCGGCTGTTGACCACGGCAATGGCCTTGATGCGCGGGGCCAGCGCAGGGGCTGGCGGGCCGGGATCGGTGCCAAGTTCACCATTGCCGCCGGGCATCACCTCGTCCAACCCTTCAATTTGCGTCGCCACGCGCTGGGTGCGGGCGCTGCGCAACTGCTGCACCGAGGGGCGCTCAGGCTGCAGCAAAAACCGCGACTCGCCCACGCTGGCAATCAGCTGGCCGGAGGCGCTCCAGAGCACCACATCGCTGGCCGAGAGCTGCTCGCGCAGGTGCTCCAGCGGCACGCCCACCAGCGCGTCGGGAATGTCGGCCAGCCCAATCGCCGCCTGGCGCGTCTTGTTGCCCAGATCGGCGGCCAGCGTGTCCAGCGTGGCCCGGCCCAGGTTCAGCCCGGCGGCCAGCGCGCCCTCGACTTCGACATCAAACCAGCTTTCAATTGAGCGCGTGACGAACTGGTAGGAGACGACATAAATCATCAGGCCGGGCAGCAGCCCGACCAGCGCAAAGATGGCCGCCAACTTGACCAGCAACCGGCTGCCAAAACGGCCCCGGCGCAGGCGCAACGCCAAGCGCAGCGCCATCCAGCCAATCACCAGCACCAGCAAACAGGCTACCGCCACATTGAGCCCGAACAGCAGCGTGTAATTGCGCTCGTACAGCTCGCGGTTGCCGGTGGCCTGGGTCAGCAAAAACAGCAGCACCAGCCCCAGCGCCACCACCAGCCCCATTCCCACCCCGACGCTCCAGCGAAAAGCGGTGCTGCTTTTGAGTCTGATCAGAGGGCTGGGGAATGTCATTTGCGAGCTTCCGTGCTGGGCGCAGGCGCAGGAGAAACTGACTGCACGCCAGAGACAGCAGGCGTAACAGGCAGCGCCGGTGCAGCAGGCGAAGGCGGCATGGCGGCAGACTCCAGCCGCAGCGGCTCCTTGACCTTCGCGGCAATCGTCCAGTCACGCTGCCCGGCCACTCCGATCTGGAACGGGCGCGGCAGCTGCGACAAATCGAGCCGGAAATTCAGGCTCAACAGGTAGGGCGCATCGGAGTCCAGCTCGGACGCTTCGGCAATGCGCCAGCGGGCCACGCGCTGCACCGCCGACAGTGCTTCGGGCAGGGTGTCGTAATGCTGGCTCAAGGTGGCGCGCAGGCCGGTCGAGCCGCTGATCAGGCCGGGAACAATGTTGACGCGCCAGCGCCGGGTCAGCGGCTGATAAGACAGGCGCAGCGTGCGGGCGGCGCTGGTCACGCGCGGATTGCGCCAGTACCAGAGGTCGCGGTAAATATCGGCTTCAATGACAAAAAAGGCAGGAATCCCCTTCAGCAGCGCATCTTCCACCACCGCCGACAGCTCAAAGCGCACCAGCGCCGACAGGTAAATCCCGTCGTCGGCGCGCTCAGTTCGCAACTGACTGACTTCGGTGGCGGCGCTGGCGCCCGCCAGCAGCAGGCTCAGGCTGCAGCCGATCAGAAAGCGCGTCAACGCCTCAAGCGCGGCGTTTTTCGAGACTGGCGTAGTAAAAACCATCATGCTCACGCAGCGAATTGTCCGAAAAAGTGCTCAGCCCGGCGCCCGACTGGGGCAGCAAATGGCCGGGCGAAGGCAGCAGCGCCGCGTCACCGTGGCGGCTGACAAAGGCTTGCACCTGCTGCTCGCCCTCGGCCTTGAACACCGAGCAGGTGCAATAGAGCAGCCGCCCGCCCGGGGCCAGCAGCGGCCACAGGGTTTCGAGCAAATGCGCCTGAATGGCCGCCAGTTGAGAAATATCCGTCGGGCGGCGCAGCCAGCGCACGTCCGGGTGGCGCCGCACAATGCCCGACGCGGTGCAAGGCGCGTCCAGCAAAATGCCGTCGTACAGATGACCGTCCCACCAGTCGGCAGGCCGACCGGCGTCGCCCGCCACGATGTGCGCCTGCAGGCCTAGGCGCTGCAAGTTTTGCCCAATGCGCTGGCAGCGGCGCGGGTCAATGTCGAGCGCGGTCACGTCGGCGTTGGCCAGTTCGAGCAGATGCGCGGTTTTGCCGCCGGGGGCGGCGCAGGCGTCGAGGATGTTCAGGCGCGCTCTGCCCTCGCCTGCCTTCAAGTCGTCCAGCAGCAGCGGCGCGGCCAGTTGGGCGGCGGCATCTTGCACCGAGAAATGCCCCTGTGCAAAACCGGGCAGCGACGGCACCGAGCGGGCCGACATCAGAATCACGCCGTGCGCGCCCACCGGGTCGGCGTTGATGCCCGCCATTGCCAGCGCATGCAGGTAATCAGCCTGCGTCGTCTTGCGCGGGTTGATGCGCAGGATCAGCGGCGCTTGGCTATTGTTGGCCTGCAAGATCGCCTGCCACTGGGCTGGATGGTCTTTGCGCACGCGGTCTATCCACCACTGCGGATGGTTCCAGACGGCTTGCGGGCTTTTGTTGCTCAGCGCCATCAGCTCGGGCTGCTCGCGCAGAAAGCGGCGCAGGCAGCCGTTGATAAAACTGGCCTGGTGCTGCGTGGCCTCGCTGCGCTTGGCCGCTTCAACCGCCTGATCGACCAGCGTGTGCGCGGTGTACGGCGTGTCGCCTTCCGAGCAGCACAGCGCCAGCGCCACGCACAGCAGCGCGTCGGCTTCGGGCGGCGGCGGGCGCTTGGCGAGTTGCTGGCGCAGTGCTTCGGCGCGGCCCAGCCAGCGCAGCGCGTGAAAAGCCAGCGCCTGCACGCCGGGGCGCAGCGCGGCATCGACATCGTCGAGCGCGGGCGTCATCGACTGGCCATCGCGCACAGCCAGCAGCACCGAGGCGGCGCCCTGCAGTTGACGCCACAGCGGGACTTGGGCGGGGGAAACGGGGTTCAGTGAGTCTTGCATTGTTTTGTCTAAAGCCGCCCGGAAGGCGGGAAATCCCGCTATTAGACCAGCCCCGCCGCAGACGCCTCAGTCTGGGCGGGCAAGGCGCTCATCGGCCTGCCATAAATGCGGCGGATGCGCTCGGCCAGCGGCGGGTGGCTGGCAAACCAGCGGTCATGGGTGGCAGGTGTACTCACCAACAGCATATGCTGCACGGCGGGATCGAGGCGCACCGACTGCACGCCATTGGCCTGGGCCAAAGCCTCTTCGCTCGCCGCCTTGCGCAGCACGCCGCCCAGCCCATCGCGGCTGCGGGTGAACTGCACCGCCCGCGCATCGGCCAGAAACTCGCGCTGGCGCGATACCGCCGCCTTCAGCAGCCGTCCGGCCAGCCAGCCCAGACACCCCGTGGCCTTGATGGCAAAGCCGGGCCAAGCCAAAAAAGAGCGACGCCCCAGCTCATCGGGCTCACACATGCTGCTGCCCATCGTAAAAATCATCTCCAGCCCAAAAACCATGCCCGCCAGCCGCATGTTCAGCCGCGTATCGCCTTCGCGCAGGTGGCTGAATTCGTGGGCCAGCAAGCCCATCAACTCGTCGCGGGTCAGGTTATCCAGCGCGCCTTGGGTGACGGCGACCACCGCGTCATCCTCGTCCCAGCCCGCCGCAAAGGCGTTGATGCTGTGGTCACGCGGCAGCACCATCGCCAGCGGCGGCTTCATGCTGGCGGCAATGGCCAGTTCCTGGACGATGTTGCACAGGCGCTGCTCAGTCGTCTCACGGCTGATGGATCTCGCTTCACGGGCTCCGGCCCGGCGCGCCAAGGCTTCGCCGCCGCCGTCCAGCGCCGAAGTTTCCACCCACCAGCCGCCCAGCACAAACAGCAGCGTCATGACCGTGTTGACACTGAAAAAATACGCCGGGTAGCCGTGAAAGCCCAACGGGCTGAGGCGCCAAACCAGCGCCAGCGCGCCATTGACGGCCAGCACCAGCGCCACCACCGTCAGCGCAAACAGCAGCAGCAGCCGCCGGGTTTGCGCTCTGGCTTCTTCCTGGTGTTCAAAAAATCGCATGGCGCGCGGGCATCACATCTGCACGCGCAGCGTCTGGCACTCGGCGGCGCTTTCGGTGGCCTGCAACATCGCCGAGGGCGCAAAGCCAAACAGACGCGCAATCAGCAGCGCCGGAAACTGGCCTTGCGCATTGTTGTAGTCGAGCACGGCATCGTTGTAAGCCTGGCGCGAAAAGCCGACCTTGTTTTCGGTACTGGTCAGCTCTTCGCTGAGTTCGCGAATCGTCTGGTCGGCCTTGAGTTCGGGATAGGCCTCGGCCACCGCAAACAGACGGCCCAGGCTGCCGCTGAGCGCCTGCTCGGCGGCAGCCAGCGCGACGATACCTTCGGCCCGGGCCGGGCGGCTGCGCACTGCGTCGCTGGCGCTACGCGCCTGGTTGCGCGCAGCAATCACCGCTTCGAGCGTGCTGCTTTCGTGTTGAAGGTATTTTTTCGCCACTTCCACCAGATTGGGAATCAGGTCGTAGCGGCGCTTGAGCTGCACGTCAATCTGGCCAAAGGCGTTGGCAATGATGTTTCTCAGCCGCACCAGCCGGTTGTAGGCGCCCACGGCCCAAAACACCAGCATGGCCAACAGGGTAAGCAGGACTATCGTGGACACAGACATTGGAAATTTCCTTGAATCTAGGGACGGGATCAGAGACGCAAAGCCGGGCCTTTCCCGGTGGCGCCGCTCAGGCTGAGCCAAGAGATTAACCGGATTTTCACCGCGCCCGCCAGGCAAAAAAAAGCCCCGCCCCGTTTTTTGACGGTTGCGGGGCTAGGCGCCTGTTACAGCGCCATGCGGTAGCCGGAATTACTCGGCGGCTGCATTTTCGTCAGCGGCTTGCGCGTGCGCGGCTTCCAGCTCAATGGCTTCGGCTTCGGCGATGGCGCGGCGCTCGGAGTCGTCCATCGCGTCTTTGGCCTTGCGCGCCTCGTGGTACGCCATGCCGGTACCGGCTGGAATCAGGCGACCGACGATCACATTTTCTTTCAGGCCGCGCAGCTCGTCGCGCTTGCCCATGATGGCAGCTTCGGTGAGCACGCGGGTCGTTTCCTGGAAGGAAGCGGCAGAAATGAACGAATCGGTGGACAGCGAAGCCTTGGTGATACCCAGCAGCAGGTTGCTGAAGGTCGCCGGGATTTTGCCGTCGGCCAGCAGCGCGTCGTTGGCGTCCAGCATGGCGGAACGCTCGACCTGCTCACCGGCGATGTAGTCGGAGTCCCCGACGTTTTCGACGACCACACGGCGCAGCATCTGGCGAACAATCACTTCGATGTGCTTGTCGTTGATCTTCACGCCCTGCAGACGGTACACGTCCTGCACTTCATCGACGATGTAGCGAGCCAGTTCGGCCACGCCCAGCAGGCGCAGGATGTCCTGCGGATCGGCTGGACCATCGACAATCGACTCGCCCTTGTTCACCACCTGGCCTTCGTGGACCAGGATGTTCTTTTCCTTCGGAACCAAGTCTTCCCAGACCTTGCCTTCCAGATCGGTGATCTGCAGGCGGATCTTGCCCTTGGTTTCCTTGCCGAAGGAAATCGTGCCGGTCATCTCGGCCAGCGAACCCTTGTCTTTCGGCGTGCGGGCTTCAAACAACTCGGCGACACGCGGCAGACCGCCGGTAATGTCGCGGGTTTTCTGGCCTTCGATAGGGATACGGGCCAGCACTTCGCCAGGGCCGACATCCTGACCATCACGCACCTGCAGCAGCGCGCCGACCTGGAAGCCAATCGTCACCGAGTGGTCGGTGCCGGGAATCTTGACTTCGTTGCCGGTCGCGTCGATCAGCTTGACATGGGGACGAATCACCTTGGTCGCGCCGCGATGCTTGGGATCGATCACCACCAGCGTGGACAGACCAGTCACATCATCGACCTGCTTGGTCACGGTCACGCCTTCTTCGACATTCTCGAACAGCACCTTGCCGGCGAATTCGGTAATGATCGGGCGGGTCAGCGGATCCCAGTTCGCCAAAATCGCGCCAGCCTTGATGGTCTGGTCGATCTTGACGGTCAGCGTCGCGCCGTAAGGCACTTTGTGACGCTCGCGCTCGCGGCCATGTTCGTCATGGATGATGATCTCGCCGGAGCGGGCAATCACCACCAGATCGCCCTTGGCGTTGGTGACGTAGCGCATCGGGCCGTTAAAGCCGATCACGCCGTTGGACTTGGCCTCGATGCTAGAAGCGATGGCTGCGCGCGATGCCGCGCCACCGATGTGGAAAGTCCGCATCGTCAGCTGGGTGCCGGGCTCGCCAATCGACTGGGCGGCGATGATACCGACGGCTTCGCCGATGTTGATCAGGCCGCCACGGCCCAAATCGCGGCCATAGCACTTGGCGCACAGGCCAAAGCGCGTTTCGCAGGTCAGCGCGGTGCGTACCTTGACTTCATCGACGCCAGCGGCTTCGAGTTCTTCGATCAGGTCTTCGTCCAGCAGGGTGCCGGCTTTCATCAGCACGGAGCGGTTTTCCGGGTGCAGCACGTCTTCGACGATGGTGCGGCCCAGAACGCGGTCGCGCAGCGATTCGATCACTTCACCGCCTTCAACGATGGCGCGCATGACGGAGCCGTCGAGCGTGCCGCAGTCGTTTTCGGTGACGACCAAGTCCTGCACCACGTCGCACAAGCGGCGGGTGAGGTAACCGGAGTTGGCGGTTTTCAGCGCCGTGTCAGCCAGACCCTTACGCGCGCCGTGGGTGGAGATGAAGTACTCCAGCACGTTCAGGCCTTCGCGGAAGTTGGCGGTAATCGGCGTTTCGATGATGGAGCCGTCCGGCTTGGCCATCAAACCGCGCATACCGGCGACCTGACGAATCTGCGCGGCAGAACCGCGAGCGCCGGAGTCGGCCATCATGTAAATCGAGTTGAACGAATCCTGCTCGACCAGATTGCCGTGGCGGTCAATGACCTTTTCTTTCGACAGCTGGGCCATCATGGCCTTGGACACGTCGTCGCCGGACTTGCCCCAGATGTCAACGACCTTGTTGTAGCGTTCGCCAGCGGTCACGAGGCCGGAGGTGTACTGCTGCTCGATCTCTTTGACTTCCTTCTGGGCGTGCGCGATGATGCCGATTTTTTCCTTGGGCACCAGCATGTCCTGGATGCAGATGGAAATACCGGCCTTGGTCGCCAGACGGAAACCGCTTTGCAGCAGCTTGTCGGCAAACACCACGGTCTCTTTCAAACCGCACTTGCGGAACGAGACGTTGATCAGCTTGGAGATTTCCTTTTTCTTCAACGCCTTGTTGATGTTGGAGAAAGGCAGACCCTTGGGCAGGATTTCCGACAGCAGCGCGCGGCCACCGGTGGTTTCCCACAGCTTGGTCGAAGGCTCGAACTCTTTCGTTTCCTTGTTCTTGCTCCACTCAGTCAGGCGCACGCTGATGCGGGCGTTCAGATCGAGCTCGCCCGCGTCAAAAGCGCGGCGCACTTCGCCGGTGTCGGAGAAGATCAAGCCCTCGCCCTTGCCGTTGGTGCGGTCGCGGGTCGTGTAGTACAGACCCAGCACAACGTCTTGAGAAGGAACGATGGAAGGCTCGCCGTTGGCAGGGAACAAAATATTGTTCGAGGCCAGCATCAGCGTGCGCGCTTCCATTTGCGCTTCAACGGACAGCGGGACGTGAACGGCCATCTGGTCACCGTCAAAGTCGGCATTGAAGGCGGAGCAAACCAGCGGGTGCAGCTGAATCGCCTTGCCTTCAATCAGGATCGGCTCGAACGCCTGGATGCCCAAACGGTGCAGCGTAGGCGCACGGTTGAGCATGATCGGGTGCTCTTTGATGACTTCTTCCAGGATGTCCCAGACCACCGGCGTGCCGGTTTCGACTTCCTTCTTGGCCGCCTTGATCGTGGTGGCGATGCCACGCACTTCGAGCTGCGCAAAAATGAAGGGCTTGAACAGCTCCAGCGCCATCAGCTTGGGCAGGCCGCACTGGTGCAGCTTGAGCGTTGGGCCGACGGTAATCACGGAACGACCCGAGTAATCGACGCGCTTGCCCAGCAAATTCTGGCGGAAGCGGCCCGATTTACCCTTGATCATGTCGGCCAGCGACTTCAGCGCGCGCTTGTTGGCGCCGGTCATGGCCTTGCCGCGACGACCGTTGTCCAGCAGCGAGTCCACGGCTTCCTGCAGCATGCGCTTTTCGTTGCGCGCAATGATTTCCGGCGCCTTGAGTTCCAGCAAACGGCGCAGACGACTGTTGCGGTTGATGACGCGGCGGTACAGATCGTTCAGATCGGACGTGGCGAAGCGGCCACCGTCCAGCGGCACCAGCGGACGCAAGTCCGGCGGCAGCACGGGCAGCACGTCGAGCACCATCCACTCGGGCTTGATGCCGGATTTTTTAAATCCTTCCATCAGCTTCAGGCGCTTGGCGTTTTTCTTGATCTTGATCTCGGAGCCGGTCAAATCGTTGCGCAGCTTGTCGATCTCGATGTCGAGATCCAGGCCTTCGAGCAGGTCTTTGATGCCTTCGGCGCCCATCTTGGCGGTGTATTCGTCGCCGTATTCCTTGCGCTTGGCGTCGTAGTCGTCTTCGGACATGATGCTGAATTTCTTCAGCGGGGTCATGCCGGGGTCGGTAACGACATAGGCTTCAAAGTACAGCACGCGCTCGATGTCGCGCAGCGTCATGTCGAGCACCAGGCCCAGACGCGATGGCAGCGATTTTAAAAACCAGATGTGCGCGCAGGGCGCGGCCAGGTCGATGTGACCCATGCGCTCGCGGCGAACCTTGGTCTGCGTGACTTCAACGCCGCACTTCTCGCAGATGACACCGCGATGCTTGAGGCGCTTGTACTTGCCGCACAGGCATTCGTAGTCCTTGATAGGGCCAAAAATCTTGGCGCAGAACAGGCCGTCGCGCTCGGGCTTGAAGGTGCGGTAGTTGATGGTTTCGGGCTTTTTGACTTCGCCGAAAGACCACGAACGGATCTTCTCGGGCGAGGCCATACCGATTTTGATGGCATCGAAATGCTCATCCGGCGTGAACTGCTTGAACAGGTCGAGTAATGATTTCATGACTTAAATCCTTTTCTTGTCCGCTGTTTAGCTGCGTTCGAGTTCCATGTCGATACCGAGCGAGCGAATTTCCTTCACCAGCACGTTGAACGACTCGGGCATGCCGGCGGTAATCGCGTGCTCGCCCTTGACGATGCTTTCGTACACCTTGGTACGGCCCACCACGTCATCGGACTTGACGGTCAGCATTTCCTGCAGCACATAGGCGGCGCCGTAAGCTTCCAGCGCCCACACTTCCATTTCACCGAAACGCTGGCCACCGAACTGGGCTTTACCACCCAGCGGTTGCTGCGTGACCAGGCTGTAAGGGCCGGTCGAACGGGCATGCATCTTGTCATCGACCAAATGGTGCAGTTTCAAGAAGTGCATGTAACCGACGGTCGTGGTGCGCTCGAAAGCGTCGCCGGTGCGGCCGTCGTACAGCTGCGCCTGGGTGCGCATCGGTGTCAGGCCCTTGGCCTTGGCAATCGCGTCTGGGTAGGCCAGTTTCAGCATGGTCATGATGTCCTCTTCCGAGGCGCCATCAAACACCGGCGTGGCAAATGGCACACCCGTGGTCAGGTTGCCAGCCATCTCGACGATTTGCTCGTCCGACAGCGAAGCCAGGTCTTCCGGGCGGCCCGACTTGTTGTACAGCTCGTCCATGAAGGCGCGCAGTTCGGCCACTTTGGACTCCGCCTGCAGCATGTCGCCAATGCGCTGGCCCAGACCCTTGGCGGCCCAGCCCAAATGCACTTCCAGCACCTGACCGACGTTCATCCGCGAAGGCACGCCTAGTGGGTTCAGCACGATGTCGCACGGTGTGCCGTCGGCCATGTGCGGCATGTCTTCGACCGGAACGATCTTGGACACGACACCCTTGTTACCGTGGCGACCAGCCATCTTGTCACCCGGTTGCAGGCGGCGCTTGACGGCCAGATACACCTTGACCATCTTCAGCACGCCCGAAGGCAACTCGTCGCCCTGCGTCAGCTTCTTGCGCTTTTCTTCAAAAGACAAATCGAAACTGTGGCGCGTCTGCTCCATCGAGTTTTTGATGCTTTCGAGTTGCGCCGCCACTTCGTCGTCGGCGGGGCGGATGTCGAACCAGTGGTATTTCTCCACATCGCTCAGGTAAGCCTTGTCCAGAACCGTGCCCTTGGCCAGCTTTTTCGGGCCGCCATTGGCGACCTTGCCGGTCAGCAGCTTTTCGATACGGTCATACGAGTCGGCTTCGACGATGCGCAGCTGGTCGTTCAGGTCCAGGCGGTAGCGCTTGAGTTCATCGTCGATGATCTGCTGGGCGCGCTTGTCGCGGGTGATGCCTTCGCGGGTGAAGACCTGCACGTCAATGACGGTGCCCGACGAGCCCTGACTGACGCGCAGCGAGGTGTCTTTCACGTCGCTGGCTTTTTCGCCGAAGATAGCGCGCAGCAGTTTTTCTTCCGGCGTCAGCGTGGTCTCGCCCTTGGGCGTGACCTTGCCGACCAGCGTGTCGCCCGGCTGGACTTCAGCGCCGACATAAATAATGCCGGATTCGTCCAGACGGTTCAGCTGGTGCTCGGACAGGTTCGGAATGTCGCGGGTGATTTCTTCCGAACCCAGCTTGGTGTCACGCGCCATCACGACGAGTTCTTCGATGTGAATCGAGGTGTAGCGGTCTTCAGCCACCACACGCTCGGAGATCAGGATCGAATCCTCGAAGTTGTAGCCGTTCCACGGCATGAAGCCGATCAGCATGTTCTGGCCGATGGCGATTTCGCCCATGTCGGTCGAAGCGCCGTCGGCAATCACGTCACCCTTGGCCAGCTTGTCGCCAATTTTGACGATGGGGCGCTGGTGGATGTTGGTGTTCTGGTTGGAACGCTGGTACTTGATCAGGTTGTAGATATCGACACCGATTTCACCGGCCTGGGCTTCGCTGTCGTTGACGCGAATCACCACGCGGGTGGCATCGACGTAGTCGATCACGCCGCCACGGGTCGCGGTCACAACCGTGCCCGAGTCCACCGCCGCGACGCGCTCGATACCGGTGCCGACCAACGGCTTTTCTGGACGCAGCACAGGCACGGCCTGACGCGACATATTCGCACCCATCAGCGCGCGGTTCGCATCATCGTGTTCCAGGAACGGAACCAGCGACGCGGCAACCGAGACGATCTGCGCAGGCGACACGTCCATGTACTGCACGCGCTCGGCGCCGACCAGGATGGATTCGCCTTTTTCACGGGCAGACACCAGATCGCCGGTCAGGCGACCGTCGTCGTCCAGCGTAGCGTTCGCCTGGGCGATGACGTACTTGCCTTCTTCGATGGCCGACAGGTAGTCGATGTCCATCGTCACCTTGCTGTCAGCCACGCGGCGGTACGGGGTTTCGATGAAACCATACTCGTTCAGGCGGGCGTACAGCGCCAGCGAATTGATCAGACCAATGTTCGGACCTTCAGGCGTTTCAATCGGGCAGACGCGGCCGTAATGGGTGACGTGAACGTCACGCACTTCAAAGCCAGCGCGTTCGCGGGTCAAACCACCGGGGCCAAGGGCCGAAACACGGCGCTTGTGGGTGATTTCAGCCAGCGGATTGGTCTGGTCCATGAACTGCGACAGCTGCGAGGCGCCGAAGAACTCTTTCAGCGCCGCCGAAATCGGCTTGCTGTTGATCAGGTCGTGCGGCATCAAAGGCTCTTGCTCGGCCTGACCCAGACGCTCTTTCACGGCTTTTTCGATGCGTGCCAGGCCGGTGCGGTACTGGTTTTCCGCCAGTTCGCCGACGCAGCGCACGCGGCGATTGCCCAGGTGGTCAATGTCATCGACTTCGCCGTTGCCGTTGCGCAGATCGACCAGGATTTTCACGACGGCAAGGATGTCCTCGTTCGTCATGACCATCGGGCCGGTCGATTCGTCGCGGCCCACGCGGGCGTTGAACTTCATGCGGCCCACGCGCGACAGGTCGTAGGTGTCGGAGTTGTAGAACAGGCGCTGGAACAGCGCCTGAACGGCGTCTTCCGTCGGCGGCTCGCCGGGGCGCATCATGCGGTAGATGGCGACGCGGGCGGCGAACTCGTCAGCCGTTTCGTCGGTGCGCAGGGTTTGCGACATGTACGCGCCCTGGTCCAGCTCGTTGGTGTACAAAACTTGCAGACTCTGGATGCCGGACTGGCGCAGCTTTTTCAGCAGCAGCTCGGTCAGCTCATCATTGGCCTTGGCGATGATCTCGCCGGTGTCAGGGTCGATGATGTTCTTGGCAACCACGCGGCCAATCAGGAAGTCTTCCGGCACGCTGATGCTGTTGGTGCCGCTTTGCTCCAGCTCGCGGGTGTGGCGCGCGGTGATGCGCTTGTCCTTGGCGACGACGACCTTGCCAGCCTTGTCGGTCAGGTCAAAACGCGCCACTTCGCCGCGCATGCGCTCGGCGACGAATTCCATTTGCGCGCCGCTGTCCATCAGGCGGAAATTGTCGAACACAAAGAAGTTCGCCAGGATGGACTCGGGGTTCAGGCCGATGGCCTTGAGCAAAATCGTGACCGGCATCTTGCGGCGGCGGTCAACGCGGAAGTACAGGATGTCCTTCGGGTCGAACTCAAAATCGAGCCAGGAGCCACGGTAAGGAATGATACGAGCCGAGAACAGCAGTTTGCCCGAGCTGTGCGTCTTGCCCTTGTCGTGTTCAAAGAACACGCCCGGCGAGCGGTGCAGCTGCGAGACGATGACACGCTCAGTGCCATTGATAACGAAGGAGCCCTTTTCAGTCATGAGCGGCACTTCGCCCATATAGACTTCCTGCTCCTTGACTTCACGCACCACTTTGGACTGCGAAGTCGAGGACTCGCGGTCATAAATGATCAGTTGCACCTTGGCGCGCACGGCTGAGGCGAAGGTCAGGCCACGGGTCTGGCATTCGCGCACGTCGAAGGCGGGCTTGGCCAGGTTGTATTCGAGAAATTTCATCTCGACAAAACCGTTGTGCGAGACGATAGGGAAAGCGTTGTCAAACGCTGCCTGCAGGCCTTCGATGGTACGTTTTTGGGGGGCGCGATCGGCTTGCAGGAAGGCGGTGTACGCATCTTTCTGCATTTGCAACAAATAGGGGACAGTCAACACGCTTTCGCGGTTGCCGAAGCTTTTGCGGATGCGTTTGCGTTCGGTGAAGGTATAGGCCATGAGTTCTCCGCGTTGATGGGCTCTGGCGACTCTCGAACCCGAATACACCACGTATTCAGGTAACTTGGTGGTTGGCCACTACCAACCATGGCGGACAGTGATGCATTGCACATCACCCGAACCAAGGCGTCTTCTGCAGTCGGGATTCAGAAAACACTGGAAAAAAGACAGTGGAGTCTTTTTTCCAGTATTTCTACATGCCTCAAAGTTCCTGTTTCATCGGGCAGGCAGCTTAACGCCGGGCGCTGCGGCCTACACCTTGAAACAGGAAAGGCTGGAAGCCCCGTGAGGTCTTCCAGCCTTTGCGAACCGCAAGAATTACTTGAGTTCTGCTTTCGCGCCGGCTTCTTCGAGCTTCTTCTTGGCAGCTTCTGCGTCGGCCTTAGGGATGGCTTCTTTGACGTTCTTTGGAGCGCCGTCAACCAGATCCTTGGCTTCTTTCAGGCCCAGACCGGTGATTTCGCGCACGGCCTTGATGACCTGCACCTTTTGGGCGCCGACTTCAAGCAGAACGACGTTGAATTCGGTCTTTTCTTCCACGGCAGCAGCAGCAGCGCCGCCGCCAGCAGCAGGAGCAGCCATAGAGGCAGCGCTCACGCCAAACTTCTCTTCGATGGCTTTCACCAGATCGTTGAGTTCGAGGACCGTCATGCTGTCCAGCACGGTCAAAAATGCGTCTTTATCGAATGCCATTTTGAATTCCTAAAAAAATTGGGTACTAAATTACGCCGCTGCGGCTTCTGCGGCGGGCTCTTCGGCCGGTGCCACTTCTGCGCCTTCGCCACGTTTCGCGGCCAGCGCTGCAAGCACAGCGGCGGTACGCGACATAGGCGACATCAGCAAGCCACACAACTGGGCCAGCAAAACTTCCTTGGAAGGAATGTTGGCCAATTGCTTCACGCCGTTCACGTCCAGAGCTTTACCAGCAAATGCACCTGCGCGAATCACCAACTTGTCGTTGGTTTTCGCGAAGTCGGCCACTACCTTGGCAGCGGCGACAGCATCGATGGAAAAGCCGTAGATCAGCGGACCGGTCATCTGGTCGGACACGACTTCAAATGCGCTTCCTGCCACGGCACGACGGGCCAGGGTGTTCTTCAGAACACTCAGACTCACGCCTTTTTCGCGGGCTTGGCTGCGCAGCTTGGTCATGTCAGCGACCGTGATGCCACGGTATTCCGCTATCACGAGCGTTTGAGCTTTAGCGGCGAGGCCTGTCACTTCATCAATGACGGCTTGTTTCTCACTGCGATTGAGACTCAAGGTCTACTCCTTAAAAATGTGTCGTCGGACTTGGCGCTTGCGCGCTCGTCGTCCCGGGACACGCTCATGTTCAGCGACCAACTGTTTTCAGATTCTTTTCAAAACCATTCAAGCAGCGGGACCGCCATCTGCGTTGGCTGTCTTGCGATTAAGCACCTAGCCTGAAATTTTCATTCAGGCAGGCACACCAACGGTCTTGGATGACCTGCCGGAGCGAACCCCGGCAGCCCACCACATCGAACAACCCCTGCGGGCCGTTCAAATTTTTTGCAGTTACGCGGCGATGGATTGCGTATCGACGCGAACGCCCACACCCATCGTTGACGAAACAGCGACCTTTTTCAGGTACACGCCCTTGCTGGTAGCAGGTTTGGCCTTGACCAGCGCATCGATCAATGCAGCCAGATTGCCTTGCAGCTTTTCAGTGTCGAACGAGCGGCGGCCAATCGTGCCATGCACGATACCGGCCTTGTCAACGCGGAACTGGACCTGGCCAGCCTTGGCGTTGCGCACAGCAGTGGCGACGTCTGGCGTCACGGTACCAACCTTCGGGTTAGGCATCAGGCCGCGTGGGCCGAGGATCTGGCCCAGCGTACCGACGATACGCATGGCATCAGGGGAAGCGATCACCACGTCGAAGTCCATCTTGCCAGCCTTGATGTCGGCAGCCAGATCGTCCATGCCGACGATGTCAGCACCAGCGGCGCGGGCTTCTTCAGCCTTGGCGCCTTGAGCGAACACAGCGACGCGCTTGGTCTTGCCGGTGCCGTTAGGCATCACGACAGCACCGCGAACGACTTGGTCGGATTTCTTGGCGTCCACACCGAGTTGCACAGCCACATCGATGGATTCATCGAACTTGGCAACGGCAAACTCTTTGACCAGACCAATGGCATCAGCCAAGGCGTACAGCTTGGTGGTGTTGATCTTGTCACCGACGGTTTTTTGACGTTTGGTCAGCTTGCTCATACAACACCCTCCACCGTCACACCCATGGAACGGGCGGAACCGGCAATAGTACGGACTGCGGCATCCAGATCGGCGGCCGTCAGGTCTTTCATTTTGGTTTTGGCGATTTCTTCCAGCTGGGCGCGGGTGATCTTGCCAACTTTAGCCGTGTGCGGCGTAGCAGAACCCTTGTCGAGCTTGATGGCTTTCTTGATCAGCGTGACAGCCGGTGGCGTCTTGATGATGAAGGTAAAGCTCTTATCGGCAAAAGCGGTGATCACCACAGGCAGTGGCAGACCGGGCTCAACACCTTGAGTCTGCGCATTGAATGCCTTGCAGAACTCCATGATGTTCAGGCCGCGCTGACCCAGAGCTGGGCCAATCGGGGGGGACGGGTTAGCTTTACCAGCTGGCACTTGCAGCTTGATGAAGCCGACGATTTTTTTCGCCATACTTTTCTCCTTGCGGGTCATAACGCCTGTAAGCTGTTACACAACAGCGCTCAGGCTTCCCGGGGTTACACAACTCAAAAACAGTTCAAAAGAACCGCTCGCGCCGAGTTGCAAAGCGCAAATTTTTTAAATCCCTGCAAAGAATGTGACCAGCGCAGCGCTTTATGCCTGCACAGGTCTGTGCCTGCAGAGAACTCGAAGACTCAGGTCTTTTCGATCTGGCTGAATTCGAGTTCAACCGGCGTGGCGCGGCCAAAAATCGTGACCGACACGCGGACTTTGTTCTTCTCGTAGTTGACTTCTTCGACCGTGCCGTTGAAGTCAGTGAACGGACCATCCTTGACGCGGACATATTCACCCGCTTCAAACTCAACCTTGTGCCGGGGTTTTTCGGTGCCCGTCTGCATCTGGCTGACAATTTTCTGGACTTCCTCTTCGGAAATCGGCGAGGGACGATTTTTCGCCCCGCCAACAAAACCGGTGACCTTGTTGGTGTGCTTCACCAAGTGCCAAGTTTCGTCATCCATGACCATCTCGACCAGCACATAGCCTGGGAAGAAACGACGTTCCGTCGTTTTTTTCTGGCCGTTCTTGATCTCAACGACTTCCTCAGTGGGAACCAAAAAACGGCCAAACTTGGCCTGCATACCCGAACGAGTGATGCGCTCAACAATATTGCGCTCAGCCGCTTTTTCCATGCCGGAATAGGCATGGACAACATACCAGTGCATCCCAGGCGTCAAGGCGAGGGAGGCATCCGATGCTGCGTCGCCAGCTACCGTACTGTTCAGATCGCTCATTATTTTTTCCATCCCAGGATCAGGTCATAAAACACCCATTCAAGTGTTTTGTCCGTAAGCCACAAAAACAATGCCATGACCACCACGAAGCCAAACACATAAGCGGTCATCTGAACTGCTTCCTTGCGCTCTGGCCAGACTACTTTTTTAACTTCACGTACAGAGTCGCGCCCGAAAGCCACCAATTGCTGACCCATCTCCGAGGAGATAAAAACAGCCACTGCTGCCACCAGACCCACAATCAAAGCGCCCCATTGGGCTGCCTGACCCTGCTTGCTCAGCAGGTAAAACCCTGCAAGAGAGCCCAGTACCAACGCAATCGCCAAGCCCAGCTTGGCTTTGTCGGTGCTTGTACTGACAGTTTCAACTTGAGAAGAGGCCATGATTGCCGGATTTCCTGTTCAATCTTCATACGTCTATACAGACGCTTAAGCCCACCTAGAGTTTTTACTCCTGGCGGGCTTGCTTATTTTTGAAACCACCTTCAGCTACTGATACACATCAGAAACCGGGTGGCAGGGGCAGAAGGAATCGAACCATCAACCTTCGGTTTTGGAGACCGACGCTCTGCCAATTGAGCTATACCCCTGTATCAAACTTTTTTAATCGTACAAACGGTAATTTGACGATTTTAAAATTACGCGAGGATCTTGGCCACAACGCCAGCGCCCACGGTACGGCCGCCTTCGCGGATGGCGAAGCGCAGGCCTTCTTCCATAGCGATCGGGTTGATCAGCTTGACGGTGATCGACACGTTGTCGC
>Ga0302213_1000332_pt1 | contig 28124 bp, 25 predicted proteins | sample II_Fen_N1_2_FD_194583 | JGI IMG/M metagenome (GOLD analysis project Ga0302213, IMG submission 194583) | Peat permafrost microbial communities from Stordalen Mire near Abisko, Sweden - II_Fen_N1_1 | ecosystem: Environmental > Terrestrial > Soil > Wetlands > Permafrost | place: Sweden: Abisko...
TATTGTTTTTTTTTGTTATTAAAATTATTTTTTGGGGCTGTATCCATGATCTCATCAGCCTGAAACACGTAGTTTCTGAGTTTCTCGTTCTTTTTTTCTACTTTTGTGTCACTTTTCTTCGTTTTTAGGAGGAAGCCGGGGCGGAGGGTATTGTCAGAACCTTTGCGAGTGTAGACAATTTTTCCGCCCCATTTTCCTTGGTTTATAATAAAAAATATTGATAATAACATTTATTGACTTGTCAATCAGCCTCTTGTTTTTAATTGTAACTGTCAAAGTGTTCGATTGAAGTTTTTTCAGCCTTAACTAACTGAACGGTTTGTTTTGGGTTATTAAAATCAGAGGAATACCTAATGGTGTATTTATCCAACTTTTTAGCTTTTTCTTTTTGTTCTCTAACTAATGTTACATTGAATCTCAAATCGATTTTATCATCACGTACTTTATATACAAAACTGTCTATTTGAATATTTTGTACATTATTAAGATCCATATATTTTGAAAATAATTGAGTATTTAAAATATCCTTTACATTGGCATCAGTCTTTTCAAATAATAAGTTCAGATTAATCTTTGTCGTTAGTCCTATTGCTATCGAGCAATCAGCTTTAAAACGACAGTTTATGCCATTGTCAATCTGAGTTATGAAGTGAGTCATTTCTGACTCTGACCCAATATTTGTAGACTGAACATACATTGTACTTTTGGTTTCTGTTTTGGTCTGAGATTTATTTTGATCATTTACTGTCTCAACCTTATTTGAATGACTAAAGCTACAGGATGTTAAAAGCACCAGAAGGAAATAAATTAAATTGATTTTCATTTCTATTATTTTTAAGTGTGAATTATTTTGTACATAATATATTCTATTTTTACCACCAAATCTGCATCCTATTTTCATATGTAAAAATCCGTTCTTCTTTTCCTCCATTCAGGCATTTAAGCCAGAACAAAGCCCCAGTGGGTATGTTGTTATATATTAGATAGTCTTTATCCGCTTTTTGTCTGCCAAGCGATATCCATTGGTTGTCCCAATAAAATAGTTCGTAATCGTTGCCGGGCATTATGCAGTTGGTATCATTTCGCGGGCAAAAACGTATTTTGGTTACTCGCTGGCGGTTGTCTGCTCCCAGATCCAGACCCACCCAACCATCAGTTACCCAATTTTCATAATATGTATCCATATTTGCATCGAAAGCTTTGGCTGCATCATGACTGTCACTTCCGGGTTCGCCTATTACAGTTCCTTTTAAAAGAAGGGTGTCACGGTTTTTAATACCATAGAATTCTACTTCGGCAATATTACCTGCGCTGCCTGTTGGTGGCACATAGCGCAGATATCTGAATGATTTATTGCAATTTATAACTTTATGATTCATGTAAAAAGGGTAATAATCAATTTCATAGAGCAGTTGTGCATTGTTGAAATCTGGGGAGTTTGATCCCTCAAAACATCCACCCTTTAGTTTTATGGAATGTCCTGCTGTATAGACAAAAAAATGGTATTTGCGAATTAATCGTATTGATTGTTTCTTAGATAGTTGTGGAATTAAATGTTTTATTCTGTTCAGGCTGTCAATACTGAACGGACGTTCTATGGGTATATATGTATTGTTTTCATACACAGCCGGCAGGTACACAATTTTCTTCCCCATATCTTTAAACAGCGCTTTTCCATCTGCACCTATTTTGGTCAATGCCACGGGCACCCATCCATTAATGCTGAATACACACAAATAAGCTAGTTGATGTTTTCTGAATTGAGAGTTTAGTTTAACCGAAACTGTTGAGCAGGTTAAGTATTCAGTACTCACATCTTTAATGTTGAGTTTATTGAACTCTGGTGCTATTTCGTTTTTGTCTTTTACATCGAGTATGCTTTCCATTTCGGGCTGTACAGAATATGTATACCTATAAACTTTAGGTTCTGTTTTATTGTATTGCACATATAATCCTTTCGGTAATTCGGTTGGTTGAAAAACTTTGCCAGTTTCATTATAGTCCATCGAAACATCAATTATATCAGTTGTATTTATCGGTAAATTTTCGTTGGTTATTCTCTTAGATTGTGTCTTTTTAGTAATCAAGTGAACCATGCTATGCCTGCTGGACAAATTACCCCAATTAGGGATAAAATCCATGGCAACAGGAAGCCCTGCAGCGCGCATAGCCGCGACATTAAAGGAACACTGATCGGGACAACTGCCGATTCTAACTTTTAAAAGGTCATTGATGCTTTGTTCGTAAGGATAGTATTTTTCGAGATTGGAATAAATTTTAAAATAATCAGTTGATCTATTTTTAGCAAAGTTATATACGCCCTGCAAATCTTTTGGTTTTTCATATTTTAGTGCCATTTCGGTATAATCAGTATACAACTTGGGACGCCAACATTCCAACTTTTCGTTGCGAACCCGATAGGGAAGTATATATTCACAAAAAGTATTAAAATCAACATCTTTACTCCATGACATTTGTTTCCATGCTTTAAAAGCGAATTCGATATTGTTAATTAGACATTCCGAAGTCATTAACTCGCAATCATAGATTTGAACAGAGTTCGTCTCTTTTAGATTTGAGGTAATAGAATCATACAAATGAGCCGATTGACCTAATACGGGTTCGGATCGTTTATGATTCAACGTATCCATCATGTCAAACAAAATGTTGTATTGTTCTACTTTTTTCCCATAATAACTGTAATGTATGTACATATTCTCAATTAGAAAGACAGCTGCCCTCCTTTTTAAGCTATCCTGCGGCTTGGAATAATAATCCAACACTTCTTCGAGTTGTCCCCGGTTTTTGTCAGCCAGATCGAGTGATTTTTTTAAACCGGCATTCGTCGTTCTGCTGCATAAAATAATAAGCAGCACAATTACAATAAGAATAACCGGAATATATATTTTTTTCATAGTAAGACTGATTTAATCAATGCTTTTATAAAGTGATATTCCATAGATGCCGTTTCGGGGCGATTTGCCATACCATTTTTCGGTAGAATGCCCTTCATCGGACGAGTATTTTAAAAAATACTTTCCTGCTTTTAATGTGAGTGTTTTGTCAGTAGAAAATGTCGGAAAATAGGGAGTATTTGCCGATCCGGTCATTTTATAAACTACTTCTCCGGTAGTTGCATTTTCAATCCATCCTTTATCGACATTAATGATATCTGCCGGATTCTTGACATTATCCATAACATTAAATAGAAAATAAACAGCATTCTCATCCCAGCAGGTCTTAAAACGTCCGGAATTATCTAACTTACTTAAACCTGAGTAACCACTGTCAATAGAAATAAAATTCATTTTATTCCATTCATCGTCCATTCGTCCATCAATTTTTATAGCATGTTGTAACTTGGAGCAATAGGCTTTTTTCGGGCTGTCAGGTACGGTTTTCCCGCTTAGAATGAGATTTCCCCATAGTGAAGGACTATTATCCCACCATTTCCATGTAGACCAGGAGAGCGTACCTTTTTTCCACGCTTCATTCATATCCCTGTCTATTATAAGCATATTCAACCCAATTTTTTGTCCGATACTGGGTTTTCCCACTCCTAATGTAAGCCATGGAATTTTCACTTCAACAGCATACGTACTATCGTTTGAATCAGTTATCGCAAATTCAATATTATTTTTTGAACGGAAGTTACCCGATATATTAGCGTATCCATAATTGAAACGGTATAAATATTGATTGTCTCTAATATTCAACTTATTGGATTTTTTATTGAGCATGTCCAGGTATATTTCAATACAATCATTGATACTTAAATGGCTTTCAGTATAGGAGTCAGATACTATTTGCCCAGATCCAAATAGACGAACTTTTGTGTCTTTCTTTAACTCGAAATACTTTTTACCATCGAAATTATCGGGCACATATTGGAACTCTGCTAAAACATTCTGTTTTAAATATCCCAGGGGAATAGCTTCCGGAAAATACTTTTTATATAGGCAGTCTAAAGAATCGGCTTTCTGAATCTTCCCCATACGTTCATAGGCTTTGGCATGTGCCGTTAAATCATGCATATACAGGAAATTCATCGAAGATGAGCTGACCTGAGATAGTTGTTTTTCAAGATGTATAGCGGATAGCTTTTCCTTTGTGTAGGTAGAATCTAGTAATGATTTCAAGATAGTAGTAGCTAAAGGCGATTGTAATAGATCACTTTTGTTGTTCTCAAATGGTGAAGGAATGCCTTTTGATGGATACGAAATAGCTGCGAAAATGCCTTTGTCAATCACTTTGATGAGTAGTAATGATTTATTGGCATGGGTAAAGTAATTCCAGAAAATAGCGTGTCCATCCATTTTCAGTACATTCCAACCTGCGAAATACAGCAGGTTTCTGGCATAAAAGGTGGGCGTTAGAACCGGAATCTTGCTGTCGGTTGACATCCGGTTGGTTACATTTTTACTATCGAAGTACAAAGATATTTTGGCGAGAGTTTTTAGTAAATCTTTATCGTTTAGTTGCTTTACGTTATCAATATCCAATTCGCCAAGCTTCAATGATGATTCTGCATGAGTAGCTTTAAGTAGATTATTGATATAGCGGGTAATTTCATTGCTTCGCATCGGATCAAGTTCTGTTTGGTTTGCCGGAACTTTCAACAGACTCAATACTTTCAACGACTTATTTTTTATGGTAGGAATATATTTCAGAAGCAACGTGTCTTCACTAATCAACGAATTATCAATCATTTGCTTGAGTACGAGTGGAGTTCTGAAATTTTCAATAATTTCTTCACTATTTGCAAAGTAATCAGTCTCAGATGACTGGAATTCCGTCTTCAATATCTGCTTTTCATTTGTAATGATATATGAATAGCTATTGATATTTAGAGTTTTAATATCTTCTTTGATATTGTTTTCAAGATTAGCTACTAGTTGGGTGTTTTTATCTTTTGCGCAAGATGAAAGAATTAATGCAACTAAAATAAGCACATTCGGTAGTTTGTTTCTCAGTCGTTTGTTTTGCATTAATCTCATAATTTTTTAAGGTCAACAAATAGATAACTCTATTATAATAATGTTTTGAATGTGAATATAGAGTAATTTAATTTCTTAAGGTTAAATCTCCCAAGGCTCTGCTTCGAAGAAAGAAATAATTTTCAATAAACCACCTCGACAGCTTTGTTGCGAGGTAGTTTATTGAAATGTAGATATTACTTGTTTGTCAATGATGAAATATTGATTTAAATTGTATTGGTTACTTTTATAGGAGGTATCTGAATGATTATTGACCCATCAACACTCTTTGCTGAATTATTAGCTTTAACTAAAGTTGAATTTAAACATAAAATTACAATGAAGGCAATTACTTTTGCCAGATACGAGGATTTTTTCATTAGGATAGAATTTAATTAATTTATCCTACAAATTAATATAAAATAAATCCCGAAATCAACAAATTCTCGGGATTTATTTAAGATACATCCAGTTTCTGATATGCATACAATGTCTTAAAAATAAAGCCATTATATCGAGCAAGTCTACTTGGCATGTATACATGCCAAAATGGAAGGAAAAATAAAGGTGATAACGCTAAAATTGACGGAGGTAAGCAGTGAGATTTTCGGAATTTTGCAGTCCAAGCTTTTTCCGCAGTCGAGTTCGATGCATTCGGATAGAATCGTTTTTAACATCTAAAATTGTGGCAATCATGCCTGAATCGAAGTCAGCTAATATCAAGCAACAGATTAGAATGTCGCGTTCGGTCAAATCAGGAAAACGGTTTCTTAGTCGTATGGATATTTCATTATATTGTATATCCATACTGGCAATTAGTTCTTCATGAAAAGTTTGGTTCAGAATGGGGCTGACTCCGTGTTTTTTTCCTTCGTGATTATCCGGTCGTTTCACGGATTGTTTGCGGTATTGCTCTACATTTGAAAGTAGAATATTTTGCATCTTAAGTTGTTGCTCTAGCAAATTGATATTTTCTTTTTCTTTTTCAACCAGATCTTTTTCTTGCTTAAGTAATTGTTTCTGAACTTTTAATTGATGATTTTTGACATGGTTTCTCCAAAATAGAAATATAGCTACACCCAGACTCATTAAAAATAGCGCAATCAACAGCAGTATGCTATTTTGTTTGTTTTGAATAACTAATTGTTTGTTTGAAAGTTGTAAACCCTGATATTTGTATTTTTTTTCTAATCCGGCAAAGCTCATTGATAATGAGTGCTCGGATAGTGAATCTTTTGCTTTTGCAATGCGGTTTGCATAATATAAAGCCTTTTTGAAATTTCCTTGTTTTTCATAATATGATTGCCAAAGCCGATAATAATCAGGAGCTATTTCATTGGGGTGCTTAATTTTATTCAGACACACATATGTAGAGTCAAAGTTGCCTATTTGTATAAAAATCATTGCTTTTAAATACCATATGTTTGAATCGTATAAGGCAATATTTGTCAAAGGCGTGTTGTTTAAGTAATATAAAGCTTTATCGGTATCTCCATTTTTATAATAAACTGCACCTAAACTTCTATTGACAGTTGAAATAAGTAAAGGGTCATTTGTTTTCACAGACAACTCCTTTGCTATGCCAAAATAAACAATAGCACTATCAAGTTGCTGTTTATTAAGGTAGGCATATCCGATATTTAATAAAGAAATAATGCTATTATAATTATTCTTATCTTTTTTGAAAATGGCATATGATATTTTTTTGTACCTAATCATGCTATCCAGTTGCTGTTGTTTTTCATACATATCAGCTTTGTCACTATATACAAAACTCAGTAATTTATCATTTTCCGCTTTTTCCGCCAATTCTTGTGCTTTCAGCAAAGCATCAGCCCGCACTTTTGCATCTCCCCGGTTATTAGCACATCGCGCCAAGTAAAACCATGCATATCCGGCACGAATAGGATCTTTTTTATCGTAATATTTTGTAGCAACTGTAATCAGGGAGTCAGACTCCACTTTAATATCATTTTTATCCAATGCCTGACTCATCAATAGGGCATATATGGCTTTATCGGAGTGGGTGCTAAATAGATTAGGTTTTAATTTTTGCAGAATATGCAAAGATGAGTCTGGAGCAGTTTCCATTAGTTGTTCAGCGATATTTAGTTTGTCAGAGGTATGTGAACAACCAAGGAAGCATAGGCAAAGTAATAATGGGAGGGAAAATCTAATGAAATGGCGCATACTTATTGAATCAAGTAATGATAAGGTTTAATGATATGTTTTTACAAGTATTGTAATTTACTAAATAAGCCACTAAGAACACTTAGAGTTCGCAAAGAAAAAATATTTTTTTCTTTGCCCTACCGATAATTGGTGTTCTATTTGCGCATCTTAGGGTTCTTTGTGGTTAATAGTATTGTTCCACCAAACATTTAAGAATTATATCATTAGATATTCTTTAATATCTAGCCGTGTTATAACAATGTTATAATTGCAAATATAAAGTAATTTAATTGATTTAAATAGGTGGTTATGTATTTAATAATGGTGCAATATGTATTATTTGTTTGACAAATACATTGATTTAGTCGCAATGAACTAGGATTTGTTAATTTTAGTTGTGAAATTGTATTGTATTGTATTGTATTGTATTGTATTGTATTGTATTGTCAACAAACATTGTTTGAATAATACTCGTTTTTTACACTATAAGTCAATCTGAAAATTCACTTTTACGAGTGAGTGTAAATAAAATTCACAATCGCTTGTCTGTGGTCACAATCCGCTGAGATGCTTTTAGAGTAGCCTCTGAGAAGTAATACCCCGCGACTAAAAGGAAAAAAGTAATCAAGTATCCAACCGTTTCTTTAACTCAGGAATAATGCCCCGAAAACCACTTATGACTTTTATGCGTGTCTACTTTTAGTGAAGCATAAAAATCACAACAGGTTTTCCTGTTGGGTACATCACTCACAACCCATTTTTTCTCGCCTGATACTTTGAGCCCAGGTATCCACTCAAAAAAATGCGTTGTGACAGAGTCTGATAATGTTGATAAGTAAGAATAAGTTTTAGGAAATGATTCTTACTTTCTAAACCACCGATAATGGAAAACTTATTTCCTGCTTATCAACATTTAATGACAATTGCAATTTATGTTTTATGAACCAGGAATAATGCCCTCAAACACTATGTCTGTTTTTAGAAACCTTTTCTTTTGATACTAAGAAAAAACAGGCAAACAGTTTTGAATAGGGGCAGCGGAAACTACATTTAGCGTTTAAATTATTTGCTACCGCCTGAATAAAATAAATCAACCGCTAAAAGAAGTTCCAGTTGTTTTAGCACTTCGTGCAATATAATACATGTCTACACTTCGTGTTCGGAAAAAGGAAGGTGTTTACTAGTTGGTGAATTCTAAAAATCAAAAATGGGAACAACTTTCTCAGGCTAAATTCGCCCACCTAAAGTTAGTTCCCATTTTCAACAGGCTATCGTACGCAATGAATTCAAAGCATACCAGATTTATAAATAAGAAAGAAATTATTCTGGATTAACAGGCGTCTCAAGCTTAACAAAATATCTATAATTCGGGTCATACTCGAAATTAAACGTTAGCTTATGCTCCTGATTGAAATTATCGCGAATGGTGATATCAATTGTTTGTTTTACTAGACAGAAAGAAGTATAGTAAAGACTGAGTGTATCACCCATCAATTCGTAACTTACATTGGGATAAAGTTTATTGTTGTTTCCATCCGAAAAAAATCCATATCCGGCCGTCTGAAAGAAGTTGAAATAATATTTTGCACCATCATATTTTTGGGGACGGATAAGTTTACACTGCATTTCGACCGATTCGATCATACCAATTTTTGCTTGAATCGGCAGTGTAGTGACTGAATATTCATACATTTGTTGAATATATAATTTGTCATCACATCCACTAGATAGCAATGTTATAGCAGCTATTATGCCCATAATAATTGTCTTTTTCATAAAATTGATTGATTGTATTTGTTTGTATTTTTAATTGATAATAAACTTAACTCCCACACCCAATTGGGTTGAATACTTTTCTATGGTTGAACCCCACAACACCCTTTCCCGGGCATTGACTAAAAAGATGATTCGGTCGATGATAAAAGTTTCAAGTTCCAGCGTCAATGCACCTCCATATACAAATCCATCTTGGTTGGTAAGCGTTGCACCATCAAAAAGTGTTTTGTTTCCCCAGTTGCTGGTTTCGTATCCGGCTAAGCACGATGCACCAATGGATAGTAGAAAAGTCTTACTTGGATCGGAAAGGAAACTGTAGTAATAACCCCCTTCGCCCATAAATTGAGCTACTGGAATTTTTGTCTGCTCGTAATCAAGTTGCTTTTGCAGGAACTCAGCTCCGAAAACCCACCGGCTGTCGTTTTTAGTGTAGGTGGAAATAGCAATACCACCATAAAATGCCCGTTGTGGACTTATTCCATTCACAGTCCCAATCTTCAATTCAATACCTTGTTCTCCGGGCAGATAGCGTTGTGCATATAAACACTCAAATTGAAACCCCAATACGAAAAGGATTAAAAATATCTTTTTCATCTTATTTGATTTTTAATTCATTGATTAATTTAGCACTAACAATATCACTGTTTTCCACAACAAAACGCTGATGGCGACCTCCGTTTTTCTCATTCAACACCACGATAAACTCCTTGTCATCGGGAATGGTGAATTTATCCATGACAAAGACGGTGTGTTCATTACTTTTTCCGGCTATGCGTGTAGCATAGTTGAAAGCCCTGATTGGGAAAATAACTGTTTCTTGAATGGCGGTACGCTTCATTACCTTTTTGTCTATGATTTTGAAGGTAATAAAATCTAAATCGAAAGGAACGTTCGATGAATTAGTGATTTGGGTATGGAAATAAAGTAGACCGTCATGCGTATAAATGCCTTTAAGTAGGTATTGAATACCGTATTTCCTGCTGCCGATATGATTGATTTCCCTTCGGTCGTTCTTGTAGATTGACTTCATAATCAGATACACCATCATTGGGGACTCGTTACCCAATTCTTTCAGGTATACCTCCAACGCATTGTTTGGATGCGATACCGTATCGCCATCGTGTATAAAATCCTTCATTTCCACACTCATCAAAAGTGGCTCGTTGGCATATTTCACGTTGAAGGTATAAAAACTGCCCTCTTCGGTAATCACCGAAAAATTGGTTTCAGTTTTGAAATTTCGAACGGCAGCTTTTACCCGGATAACATTTTCTGCTCCATCGGCTTTTCCGGCAATGATATTCGCCGAGCCCAAATCGATATACTTGATAGCTGCCGGAAAAATAATGTGGACTGTCTTATCAAAAGTGACCTCCATACCATAAGGAGCTATCATTTTGTCGTAACAGATTTTCTTGGTCAGACCTTCGTAAAAGTCACCTTTGGTTGTTTGTGCCTGTATTGAAACAAGGATTCCAATAAGTAGCAACAGTAATAATCTTATTTTATTCATTTTAATGGGTTGTTTATGAGACGTAAAACTTCTCTGGTTGAATGATTTACATACTTATTTATTGAATCCTTTCTAATTACCTGTCTACTCTTGATTGATTAGCAACAAGACTTTGTATCCTGCTTTTAGTTTGACTGTAATGGTTTGAACTTTCTTGGTCATATATTGCGAGCCACTTTGGATAACACCTTTTCCTAATCCGGACAGTACTTGTTGACCTGCTGATTGGGTCAGGGAAATACTCGTTCCCATATTGGAGCCTATATTCCCCGCCATTTCTTTGAAGGCATTTATCTCCAACGAACCCGGGATAAAAATCCCTTCCTGCCCATCCGTGTCATATGCCGTAAGCTCCACTGGAATAATATTCCCCCGATATTCCAAGGACTGAATCGAAATATCCAATCGATCTCCTTGTATTTTGGCTTCACCACAAATTAGGGTGTTTGGAGGAATAAGGTTTTTTCCAACCTTTACAGATTCAAGCAGGCGTAATCGCACACTCTGACCAGTAATCAACGAGCAATTCTCATGTATGCAGGCTTTTATCGTGTTTCTATCTTCCAATAGACTTTGTCCAACAGCCGTATTAAATCCCTTGTTATGTGGTTGCAAACTGTTACTCATCCCAACAGAATCCACAGTTTGTGGCAAACTCGAAACTGTGTTCTCAATTTGTTGATTAATGCTGGAAAGTTGCTTTTTTTTCTTTGGGCTCAGCAGCGATGAACCGATTGATTGATAATTTTGCCCACCCACTGGCTGTCCTTGATTTTGACCTTGTGGAATATACTTGGCTGCCATTTGATAGGATTTTTCCATCAATTCAATCTGGTCGGCAATGGTGCTTTTACGACTGTTGTTCTCTTGGATTTTCGCAGATAGTTCTTCCATTTTCAGATTGATTGGTTTGCTTTCAGGATTTACTTTCGACGATTCGAAGAAACTACCCAAGCTCCGATTAACTTGCCTGTATGCATTGTTGGAGCTTTGTATTTTGGCAATATGTTCTCTTGTACTACTGTTATAATCATTAATATTGTTGCTATTTTCACCAGCATGACTTGTTTTTGTTTCAGATTCTTTGTTCAACCCGGAAGTATTAGGGCTGTTCATTTCTTCGTTGAACATGGAAGCCAGACTTTGCAAGGAGTGCTTTTGCTCTCCTTGGTTTTCTTCGAGCTTAGCCTGTTCAAAAGCTGTTTTTTTATCGTCTGTCAAATCCTTGTTCTTTGGCATGGGAATCGTGGTATTAAAGCCTTTCGTGTCCTTGAGTTTCTCCGACTTCGAAGGAGAAAAGATATACCAGACACATAATCCGAAGACGATAAACATCAAGGGATAGATAAGCATTTTCTTTTGCCTTAGTTTTTGTTCAACCGTCAGCGGCTCTTTTTGAGGGTTCTCGGTCTCATTCGTTTCTTTCATATTGGTTAAGATTTAGTTGGTGAATACTATCCCTAAAATGTAGTTTCAGTTGATTGATATGTTCTATCTTGATTTGCTCCCGATCCGTTTTGTTGATACTGTAAATAGCAGAAACCGAGAAATAGAGTGAGACAATTCCAAAAATGGAACATAGAACCAAAATTGAAACAAGTCTTTGTTTAGGCGAGAGAGAAGCACAATAGCTTTGCAATTTTTCTTCAATCAAACTTCTGATCTGAAATAATTTGTTTGTTATTTTCTTTTTCATATTTCTTTTCATTGTTTTATCTGTTTGTGACCGTCAGGTCTTTATTTTCCACTATCTCAAAAGCTTCAATCGTGAAGCCCTGCGGATTATTATCACTTCGTACCGAGTTCAGTAACTGGCAATGCGTTATCAAATTTCGCTCAGTTACATTGCTTTCCCTGATAATCATTTGCCGGGCATAAGTCATTACCTGATACGGATACTTATCGAAATTGCAGACTACGCTGTCCACCTGAATGGCTTGGTTGATGTTCCCTGAAACGATTCGCGCATAATATCCTTTTTCCGATAAATCTGAATAATAGTTGAAAGCACTTCGATCCGAAAGAAACAAGGCTCTTTTGATATTACTCTCTATCGCATTTTTATCGGGCGAGAGGGTGAAGAAAAGTTCATGAAAGCGTCTCACATGTTCCCGGGCTTCTACCGGTCTGTTTTGCGATAAGTCTTGAGAGAGTGCCAGCATCAGGGACTTTCCATTGTCCAGCACATATATTTTCTGCCGTTGCGCTTCCGCAAAATTGTACGAACTCCATACTGCATATCCCGTAATGGCAGCACACAGACAGAGAAAAATAATGCTGAAAAGCCGAATCTGCTTGAAACTTGATTCTATGTTCTTTAATGATTTGAATTCCATAAATATGTTTTTAGTTAGGTAAATCCTTTATTGAGTAAATAAGATGGTTGAAAATTTATTTTCCAAGAAGTCTACCACCCACATTTCCTGCTGCAGCTCCGGTAACACCACCAGCTACAGAGCCAGCTTTACCGGCAGTATTACTTACATTACGTCCATAATTACCCATGCCTCCAGCTTGAATAATCCAGCCTGCTACAGTTGGGATAGTGAAATAGCCGATAATGCCAATAATCATAAAAACGATATACATCCTATTGGATGAATCGATGGAATAATTGGGATTGTTCTGTAATTCCGAAATATCATTTTGCAACATAAGCACCTGTATTTTGGCAAGTATCGTACTGAATAAATCGGACACCGGTAGCCAGAGATATACGCTCACATAGCGGGTTATCCATTGTGTCATGGTCGATTGAAAACCGTCCCACACACTAATGGCAAAGGCAATGGGTCCGAGGACAGCTAGCACGATTAGGAAAAAAGTACGGATAGTGTCAATCACCAACGAAGCAGCCTGAAACAGAATTTCCAACAGTTCACGGAAAGAATCCTGAATTGTTTTTTTCATGCTGTAAATTCCTTTTTCCACATACATTCCTGTCATGGTGGCTAAATCGGTGGCACTCCAGCCCAATTCCTCCAGTTGTTTATCAAATTCTTCATTATTCACCAAATAAGCCGTTTCAGGATTTTTCATGGCAGCATCATATTCCAGTTTGTCTTTCTGCTTTTGATAGCTGGCCATATCAAAGGTTTGTGATTGGAGCATTTGGTTTGTGCCTCGCACGATAGGGCTCAACACACCGTTGATAGTTCCCAATACAATGGTTGGGAAGAACATAATGCATAAACCAATCGCAAAAGGACGTAGAAGCGGATACACATCAATCGGTTCGGTCCGGGCTAAGGATTGCCACACCCGGGAGGCTACATAGAACAAAGCTCCAAGCCCGGCTATTCCTTTAGCTACTCCTGCCATATTGGAACAGAGTGGCATCATTTCCACATACAGATTTTTCAGAATCTGGTGGAGGTTATCAAATTCAATGGATAATAACATGGCTTACCAGTATTTTTCGTTGTTGCTGCCGTATAATGCCATCACCCGATTTGTGTCACCCGCACGTTGGGAGCGTAGGTAGCTTACCGCGATATTCTTTTTGGTGTAGTAGTTGACTAGGTTGCGGTTTTTCTTTACCGCGTTGTAGGTTCGGTCAATAATATCCAAGCGTTCCTTGTCTGTCATAGAAAGCCCATTGGAGCTTACTACCGCTTTTAATTCGACGAGCAAATCACCGCTTTGTTCCAGCAATTTGGAATATCCGAAAGCTATGGCTCCAAGCTCTTCGACAGTATAGTTCTTATCTGTGAGCATTTTTTGAAAGCTGGTCACATACATATCTGAAATCTCACCGACCATCAGGACAGTCTGCTGTACTTTTTTGGCATCCTTGACTAAATTGTTCACAGACTTTAGCGCATCATAATATTTCTTGCCCTGCTCATAGAGTTTTACAGTTTCTTTAAAGTTATTCACCATGTTCGATGCCGTGGTCGAAGTTTCAATTACTTGCTTGGTGGTATTCACGATACTTTGGGCCAGGTTGGACGGGTCAAAAGTCACGAACTGGGCGTCTGCGGACACGACACAAGTCATAAGGAAGATGGCTACTAGATAGTTTTTTGTTTTCATTTTGTTTTTTGAAATGAGTAATCATGAATAATTTAAAAATTGTTTTTGAAAGAAATGGCAAATCGATTATTGCTCAATTTGTTTGGTTTCAGAGAGTTGTTTTATCGCTAATTCGATATTGCCATCCAGTTTTTCCACGAGATTGAATAATTCTACTTTTTCTGATTCTTCAGTTGTATAAGTAAGGTATTCCTCCATGGATACTTCGGTGGCATATACGGCAGACTGTGTGCCTCCCAAGCCAATCCAAACCTCTTTATAGAGTCGGTTTGGGTTATTCGCCAGATTGATGGAAAGTATCTGTGCTTTTTCTTTTTCAGTAAGTCCAAGTAATGCCTGAATGGAATCAAACTTATTCATGTACTTGCGCTGATCCAGAAGGATTTTGCAGTCGGAGTTGTTGATAATGGATTCCTTGACAATGGGAGAAGCGATAATATCTTCCACTTCTTGCGTTACTACGATGGCTTCTCCAAAATACTTACGAACCGTCTTGAAAAGGTATTTGATGTATTCAGCCATACCTTCTTTGGCAATCGCTTTCCAAGCTTCTTCAATCAGGATCACTTTTCGAATTCCCTTTAATCGTCGCATTTTGTTGATAAAAACTTCCATGATGATTATGGTGACAATGGGAAACAGAATAGGATGGTCTTTGATATTGTCCAGCTCGAAAACGATAAACCGTTTGGAAAGCAAATCAATCTGCTTATCGGAATTCAGCAGGTAATCATATTCACCGCCTTTGTAATATGGTTCAAGTACATTCAAGAAGTTGTCAATATCAAAATCCTTTTCCCTTACCTTTTTTCCATTCAACACTTCGTGGTAATCCGTTTTTATATACTCATAAAAACTATTGAAGCTGGGGGCTAATTCCTTTGTCTTGATTTTTTCAATATACAGGCTAACTGCATTGGATAGAGCCACTTCTTCGGCACGGGTAGGAGGTTCATCGTTTCGTTTCCATAAAGTCAAAATGAGGGTTTTGATACTTTCCCTTTTTTCAATATCATACACGCCATCTTCAGTAAAGAAAGGGTTGAAGGCTATCGGATTTTGTTCCGAATAGGTAAAATAAACCCCATCTTCCCCCACTGTTTTGCGGTTAATCATCTCACAGAGTCCGAGGTAGCTATTACCGGTATCAATCAGCAGCACATGCGAACCTTGTTCGTAGTACTGCCGAATCATGTGATTGGTAAAAAAGGATTTTCCACTGCCCGATGGTCCGAGAATAAACTTGTTACGGTTGGTGATGATTCCTTTTTTCATGGGTAAGTCGGATATATCCACATGAATAGGTTTTCCGGTCAGTCTATCCACCATTTTAATTCCGAAAGGCGAAACGGAACTTTTGTAATTTGTTTCCTCCGTGAAGAAACAGATACCCTGTTCTATGAATGTATAAAAACTTTCTTCTGCCGGAAAATCGGCTTGATTGCCTGGAATACCTGCCCAAAAGAGGGTGGGAGTATCCACGGTATTGTGCCGGGGTTTACATTCCATAAGTGCCAATTGACTTCCTACATCACTCTTGATGTGTTTGAGTTCCTCTCTGTCATCACTCCAAGCCATCACGTTGCAATGGCAACGGATAGAGCAAAGTCCGAAGCTATGTGCCTCGTTCAGGTACTTATCGATCCATTCTTTGTTGATTTGGTTGCTCCGACTATATTTTGAGAGTGAATGCATATTCCGTCCCATTTTCTCGAATTTCAGTAGGTTTTCGGCACTCTCATCAATAAAGAGGTATTGATTGTAAATATGATTGCAGGAAAGCAACAGTCCAACCGGTGATGCAAAGGATAACCGACAATCGGAACGGTCGGTAGACAGTTTTTCGTAGCGAATATCCGTTCCTACACTGGCAGGCAAATCATCCACATCAGACAAGGTATGTAAGCAAAGGATATTGTCCCCAATACGCATTTCGTCGGGTTTGATAGTCATATCTTTGAGCGTGGTTGTATTTTCCTGTGACAGCGAAAAGTATTTTTCCACGATTCCAGCCTTGTTCTCAGTGCCTACAATTTCATCGGTGTTCAATCGGGTCAGGGAAATAAATCCGCCATCATTGACGATGCGTTCAAATTGTCCAACAGCCTCCAGAAATCGCTCAACGGATTCTTTATCCCGAAACTCCTTGGGAATAATCGAACCCCGACACAAGGTCGAAAAGTTGCTTTGCATTCGGGAACGTTCCTTGGTGGTTTTGGTCAGAAACAGGTAACAGGTATGATTCAGATAAGGACGTTCATTGAAATGACGTTCAAAGCTTCTGGAAAGAAAACTCATTTCATCCTGTTTGATTTCCGGTTCATATTGTTCCTTGATATACCAATCCTGTTTATGCACGATAGAATAATCGGGAAGTACCTTTACTGCTTTTGTCCACGAAGAATGAATTGCTTCATATTCCTTTGCAGTCACAGTAAAGAGTTCGGGGAGTTCTACTTTGAAGGCAACCGTTATATCGGCATCCTTCGAAATGATACAACCCATTTCAACTCCCCAGATTGGGAACTTGCTTTCAAGGGTAGTCGCTTTTAATATGTTTCTCATAGTTATTTTTGATGAATGTGTTTGAATAGTCGGGTAAATATTTTGCGGTTGAGTAGGTAGTTCGGGTGATTTCGGACTGCACCCAGTTTCATTAGTCCATATTCGCCATATTTGCGATTCAACGCAAAAGTTTGCCACACAAGAACAGAAGATGAAATAACTCCAAAACCGATACAGAACCATTGACCAATATCGGTCATATACAGGATCACGAAAAGGACAAAGATGGTAAGCAGTCCACCGGCAAAAAGAAAGAGGTATTGGCTTTTCAGTCCTTTGAACTCCACCGACTTGCCGATGCCTTTGTTGATAGGATAGTGTGACATGACCTTAAAGGAAAAAGGAACGTAAGACCGTAGCCGCCACAATGAGGAAGATGCAGGCACCGAACCACGATGCCGCCGTTTTGCTGGTGTCGGGGTCGCCCGATGAAAACTTGCCATACACTTTCACGCCACCTATCAAACCGATAACCGCTCCGATGGCATAAACCAACTTGGTAGCCGGCTCAAAATAGGAGCTAATCATGGTGGTGGCTTCCGTGATACCGCCCGAACCATTTCCCTGTGCTTGAACCGAAACATAAGCAGCGAGTAAGCTTGCTGCAGTTAGAAATACTTTTTTGTTAGTCATAAAATGAGTTTTTATAGTTGAGAGTCAAAGATTTATTCCTTCGATGTTGCAAATGTACAGGCGATTTCAATCGGTTTTTCAATCTGTCTTAAGGAGTCATCGTTTGTCACAACATGGCTCAATTGCGTTTCGGTTCTACCTGAAATGGATGTTAAACGGTGTTGCCTGAATAGAAAATGATTGATAACTGAATTGGAAATTGGAGATGAAAAGTCAATTGTCTTTTCGGCTAAATCTGGTTTTACCTTTGTTGTATTACAAATAATTGACTTTTTTACCCTTGTTTCATTACAGATAATTGATTATTTTACCCTTGTTTTATTACAAATTAAATGTATCTTTGCACCGAATAAACTAATAAGCATGTAATTATGATCAACAGGAATGCATTCAAGTATTTAGAACAATGGTCTGTAAATGAAGACAGAAAGCCATTGATCCTGCGTGGTGCAAGGCAGGTGGGGAAAACAACCTTGGTGATTGAGTTCTCGAAAAAATTCGATGTAATGTTGTCGCTGAACCTGGATAAGCCGGAAGATAAATTGTTGTTTGATCAATATTCCAATATCGTTGAGCTGACCGATGCAATTTACAGGCATTGCAAACAACAAAAGAAACCGGGTAGAACCTTATTGTTTATAGATGAAATCCAAAGTTCCCCAAAGGCAGTGGCTCTGCTACGATATTTTTACGAGGAGATGAAGCAACTGCACGTCATCTGTGCCGGATCGTTGTTGGAAAGTTTGATAGATAAACATATCTCATTTCCTGTTGGTAGGGTCGAGTATTTAGCCATTCGTCCTTGTTCGTTTTTAGAGTTCCTAAATGGAATAGGCGAAGATTTCGACTTAGAATTGGTTAAGGATTTAAATGTGTCAAGCGTCCATAATCGTGTAATAGCATTGTTTACCAATTTTACCATTGTCGGTGGAATGCCCGCTGCAATTAATAAGTATGCTATAAATAGGGATGTTTTATCTGTGGATACAATCTATGAGACCTTGTTAAATGCATACGTTGATGATGTGGAAAAATATGCACGAAATGAATCAATAGCACAAATTATACGCTATATTTTAAAAAATGGGTGGAATTTTGCTGCCGAGAGAATCACTTTTGAGCGATTTGGTAATTCAAATTACAAATCGCGTGAAGTAAGCGAGGCTTTTCGTACTATCGAAAAGGCAATGTTGTTAGAATTGGTTTATCCTGTCACAAGTGCCCAGATACCGTTGCTAACATCAATGACTCACCGACCCAAACTTATTTGGTTTGATACCGGTTTAGTAAATTATATAGCAGGTGTGCGAGAGAGTCTTTTTTCGGTAACGGATGTAATGGATGCTTGGCGTGGACGAATTGCAGAACATATAGTAGCGCAGGAGTTATTATCTTGGAAGTGGCAGGTGTCTGCACATCGGCAATTTTGGGATCGAAATAAAACCCAATCTTCTGCTGAAGTTGATTTTGTGATTCAGTACAAAAATTGGGCTATCCCCATAGAAGTGAAATCGGGGCACAATGCGAAATTAAGATCCTTACATCTCTATATGGAAGAAGCACCTCATGATATAGCGGTGCGGGTTTGGTCTCAACCACTTTCGGTTGATATGGTGAAAACGCCAACGGGCAAAGAGTTTAAACTGATAAATGTTCCATTTTATTACGTGTGTTTATTGGAAAAGGTATTGGAGAAATATAGTTGAGACAATTACTGGTACAAAAATAGAAAATGGTGAGTAATATATAATTTGCTCACTATTTCTATTTTTAAGACAATGTTCAACTAAGAGCATAGCTGCTTATAAAAAATTGTTGATCTCAAATTTTTCAAAATTAGCACGAGTGCTTTCGGCATTTATTGAGTTCGTTCCCGCGGCATCCGGATTATACTTGTTCAGCATGTTAGTTACCCGCTCCTTGCCACCCTCAATTTGTGCAACCATTAGTTGAAATAGCTCTGTTTGATTCAGTTCCTTAATTGTATTCACAGCGTTGAGTTCTGCTTTTTGTGAAGACCCGCTTTGTTGCATTACCTGAATAAGATTTTCCATCTCATCATACTCAATGCCGGTAGCGGGTTCGGTAAGTTCATCGTTCACAAAGCAATCTAAATCTTCTACCTCCTCCAGTAATTCCACCTCTTCGTATTCGGCTTCAATGTCCAAATCCATTGGCTCGGGAGAATCGGAAAATGCGCTGTACAATTCACTGTCGTCCATCCTTGCCGACTTCAATATTTCATTGGACATCGCAAATGTAGGGACGATTTCAACCGGTTTTTCAATCTGTCTCAGGCTGTCATCGTTTGTCGCAACTAGTCTCAATTGTGTTTTTGTTTTACCCATAACATCGTCATCAGTTGGTTCAACTGGAGTACTGGCGAGTGGTAACTTTGTTGTAGGAAACAGAAATTTTCGAATTCGGTTACGTTGCAGATAAATTAGTACCCAAACGAGGTACAAAAGGGCGGATATGATCAATAGATTTATCATTATAGTATAGGTTTTCTGCATTGGGTTTCATACATATCTTTGAGTTCTTCTTTGTAACTTTCAAGATGCTGTAGGATAATGTTCTCGATATAGCTACTGATGGTTGCTCCGTGTCCACCTATCATGCTGACGAGCCTGAAAAGGGTCAGGTGGGTCTCTTTGGAGATGCTGACTTGTTGCCGATTCGTAAGATTTATTATCTCAAAATAGATTTCCATATAATCCGTTTGCTCTATTTGTTTTCGCTTCGGGGTATTTCTTGTTTTAGGTGTTTTGACTGCCGGTTTATCCTCTTTGATAATTACTGAAATGTCTTTTCCCTTTAAGGCTTCTTTTTTCATTGGAAAACCTTGTGAAATAACTTCTCGCATAAAATCTTCATCCACTTTAGGGATCGTTGTTTGCTTTGTCATGGTGTTTATAATTTGATGATGTGAACGATTTCTATTAATAGTTCTTCCAGATGACTGCCTTTGATTAATCGCTTATCGGCTGGGAATAAGGTGGAGCGAAACACTGATTTTCGACTACCGGACAATTCCTTGTTGTAGCGTTTGGTATCCGGAATAAAAGTTCGTAATAAGGGAATTCCAAATTCATGGATGGATTTTTCGTAGATTTCATATAAATCCGTCTTTTCACGACCATCGACCTGATTCCAAAAAAGATGAAGTTCTTTCAGTCGCAAGGATGTATTGCTAACCAACAGTTCATTGATAGAAAGAGCAAATGAAAGGGAACTTTCCAATACCAACCTATCTGCAATGATGGGTGTGAAAATATAATCCATGTTCGCCAGCGATTGTAAAATGCCGACACTATTCATAGTCCCGGGCAGGTCGAAAAATATCACATCAAATTCCACGTCCGTTGTTGCCAAAAAACGGTTGGCTGATTCGATGGCATCCTCGGGTGAACTGCAAATAATTGGATACGCTTTTCTATTCAATTGCTTGAATTGGTTATAGGCCATCAGTTTGTAATAATCATCTGCCTCCACTTGCTGAGTATCTCGTTTTCGCATGGCATTGATGCTGTATTGCGGAAAATCACAATCCAATACTGCCACATTATAGCCTTTGAGATAATGCAGGTAACTCGCCGCTAATACGGTGAAGGTAGTTTTGCCGACTCCACCCTTCTGGGTAGAAAAGGCAACAAACAAGGTTTTTCTCTTCATGTCAATCATTTTTTTGTTTTAAAATATTTGTTGATAAGTTGTTGTGTTGATGTATGTCTTTAGTTATTTCAATTATGTTTGATTGGTTTATTTCTTGTTCTTTGTTGACTGACTTTTATGTCAGCAACATTCCAATAATGTTTGTTGGCAATCTTTGTATTGATGCCTTGACAATTAATATTATTGATTGGGTGAAAATATTGATTGTTGATTTTATGAAGTGTTGGGAATATTTTGTGTTGACTCGTTGAAAATATTTTATGTTGAACTGTTGATAATATTGTTTGTTGAGTTGCTGACAATATTTTTTGAAACTCAGTTTGTAATCCACTCAATTATTCAATCATTTATTCATTCACCCAACCACTCATTCAACTTTTTAATTTTCATTCACCACTCCAGATGAATTGCTGACATGTGTGTTGAAAATCAATTTCGTTGGCAAATGAAATCATTAAATCAATCCCTTTTTAAAACAGTCTTCGTTTGGCACACGCAGTCCTATATTGTCTTATAACCATCTATAGTTCAGTTCAAAAGTAGAAACTACTTTTGCCATATCATGAAGAACGGAAAATCAATATGCTACCTGTGCAGTTAATAAAGCTAATCGTATTTGCACTTAGCAAATGGCAAGTTGTATTTTGAGCTGCTTGAAATTCTTTCAGCTGCTCAAAATGACTTGCCCTTTCAGGGGGATAAAGCACACTCCGAAGTCGGTGCTTTTTAAGAAAGATTATGGAGCAAATAGCTCAAAAGTAAAATTCAAACGATATGAGTACAGAAGTAAAAAAAATGCCTCGAAAAACCAAAGTCGGGAGGACTCAAAAGAGTGATCCTGCTATATTTCGTTACTCCATAAGTTTCAATGCGGTGGAACATGCCGCATTTTTAGGTCGCTTTGATGAGTCAGGAATGAAGGTAAAAGCGCATTTTATCACAGCTTGCATCTTCGATAAAGCCATTCGTGTGGTCAAGCAGGATAAGGCGGTGTTGGATTATTACATGCGATTGACAACTCTCCACTCACAGTTTCGTGCTATTGGTATCAATTATAATCAGGCTGTGAAGTCCATTAAATTTGCTTTTGAAGAGAAAAAAGCCCTTTACTATCTGGCTAAATTAGAGAAAGCAACCATTGAATTGGTTGTATTGAACCGCCAGATTATGGATCTGACAGCAGAATTTGAGGTGAAAATATACGGTTCGGAAGATACAGAATCAACAACAATTAATAACAATACAGAGAAATAAGGGTCAAAAATGGTTGTAAAAATAAGTTCGGGTACTTACATTTTTGGAGCATTGGCATATAATCAAACCAAGGTAGATGAGCATCAAGGGGAAGTAATTCTTACCAACCGAATGATAGAACCTCGTGATGGGAACTATACGGTAGGTGTTTGTATGCGTTCGTTTGAACCTTATCTGGCAGCCAACCAAAAAACGGAAAGCCCGATTTTGCATATTTCATTGAATCCTGACCCGAAAGATGTTTTGACGGATGACCAACTTTCAGAGATAGCGCAGGAGTATATGGAAAAACTGGGTTATGGTAACCAACCTTTTATTGTGTATAAGCACGAAGATATTGACCGTCATCATCTCCACATCGTATCGGTTCGGGTGGACGAGAACGGAAAGAAGTTGGATCACAATTTTGAATACCGGAAATCGATGGAGATTTGTCGGAATATAGAACAAAAGTATCATTTGATACCGGCTGACAAGAAAGAAAAGCAACCGGAACTCTCAATAAAAGAAATAGCGTATGGCGAAAATAATTTGAAAAATGAGATAGCAGGAGTTATCCGTCCGTTGGTGAAAACCTATCATTTTCAGACCATGGGCGAATACAAAGCCTTATTGTCATTGTACAAAATCACGGTGGAAGAAATCAAAGGTGGAACAGCAGATAAAATGTATAACGGCTTGGTATATTCGGCAATAGATGACAAAGGAGAACGAATTGGAAAGCCTTTCAAATCGTCTTTGTTTGGTAAGTCAGTTGGATATGAAGCGTTGCAACAGCGAATGCTACAATCAGGCGAAATCATTAAGCAGAAACGATTGAAAGACCGATGCAAAACCGTACTGATAAAAGCTATGAAATCACCCGGAAATCGGGCTGGTTTTGAAAAACAGCTTGCTGCTAATGGAATTAATGTCGTATTCCGACAGAATGATGCCGGACGTATTTATGGAGTAACGTTTATCGACCAACAAAATAAATGTGTGCTCAATGGCTCACGATTGGGTAAGGAGTTCTCGGCAAATGTCTTTAATGAGCTTTTTACTTCGTCTAAAGAGAATAATAACAGCCAACAACAGGAACATACTAATAATAATGATGTCGGACATACCCGCGAGCCTGATTTCAAATCTCAGCACGATACCGATAATTCCGATGAATCTCTCAATATCTTCAGTATGGAGACGAACAGTGGAACTGACTCGGAAGAAGAAGCCTTTATCCGCAGAATGAGAATGAAGAAAAAGCGCAAGAAGCCAACATAATATAGTATTGACGAATGGAAGCCAACAAATTAAGTAACTAGAAAAATAGAATTCAAACTATAAAACTAAAACATTATGCAACAAGAAGATGATTTAAGAGGCTTAGCAAAAGTCATGGAATTTATGCGAGCCATCAGTATACTATTCGTACTGATAAATATTTACTGGTACTGTTATGAAGCTTTCCAGCAGTGGAATCTGACTATCGAAACCTTGAACAAAATCCTATTGGGTTTCCAGCGAACGGGAGGATTGTTTTCCTCTATCTTGTGGACAAAGTTGTTCGCTGTAGTTTTTCTGGGGTTGTCTTGCTTGGGCACTAAAGGTGTGAAAGAAGAGAAGATCTCCTGGACTAAAATCAGTGTTCTGCTGATTATTGGCAGTCAGTTGTTTTTCCTAAATTGGTGGATACTTTCTTTGCCTTTACCCATTCTGGCGAATGTGGCTTTTTATATTTCCACCTTGACCATTGGGTATATCTGTATGATGATGGCTGGTTTATATATGAGTCGATTGTTGAAAAATAGTCTGATGGACGATGTGTTCAATAACGAAAATGAAAGCTTTATGCAGGAAACAAGGTTAATGGAGAACGAGTATTCCGTTAACCTACCTACTAAATTTTGGTACAAAAAGAAACAGTGGGATGGTTGGATCAACATTGTCAATCCCTTTCGGGCTACTATTGTGCTGGGTACACCCGGTAGCGGTAAATCGTATGCGGTAGTCAATAATTTTATCAAGCAGCAGATAGAAAAAGGCTTTGCCATGTATATCTATGATTTTAAGTTTGATGATTTATCAACCATTGCATATAATCATTTACTCAAGCACCGTGACAAATACAAAGTAACTCCTAAGTTCTACGTTATCAACTTCGACAATCCAAGAAAAAGCCACCGCTGTAATCCCATTAATCCAACTTTTATGACAGATATTAGTGATGCCTACGAAAGTGCCTATACCATTATGCTTAACCTAAATCGAAGTTGGATACAAAAGCAAGGTGACTTCTTTGTCGAATCGCCGATTATTCTATTGGCTGCCATTATTTGGTATTTGAAAATCTATAAAGACGGAAAATATTGCACCTTTCCCCATGCCATTGAGTTTTTGAATAAGAAGTATTCCGATACTTTTACTATTCTGACTTCATATACTGATCTCGAAAATTACTTGTCCCCGTTTATGGATGCGTGGGAGGGAGGAGCACAAGACCAGCTACAGGGGCAAATTGCATCTGCCAAAATTCCACTATCTCGTATGATTTCGCCACAGCTTTATTGGGTAATGACCGGTGATGATTTTACCTTGGATATCAATAATCCTGAAGCACCCAAAATCCTTTGCGTGGGAAATAATCCCGACCGACAAAGTATTTATTCGGCAGCACTTGGATTATACAATAGCCGCATTGTAAAGCTTATCAACAAGAAAGGACAACTCAAAAGCTCTGTTATCATTGATGAGTTGCCAACAATTTACTTTCGTGGGCTGGATAACCTGATTGCAACAGCCCGTAGTAATAAAGTGGCTGTGTGCTTGGGATTTCAAGACTACAGCCAACTGAATCGGGATTATGGCGATAAGGAAGCGAAAGTTATTCAAAATACGGTGGGGAATATCTTTAGCGGACAAGTGGTAGGCGAAACAGCTAAGAACCTATCCGATCGTTTTGGGAAAGTGTTGCAATTACGCCAGTCTATGACTATCAATCGTCAGGATAAATCCACGTCATTAAGCACTCAGATGGATAGTCTTATTCCTGCTTCAAAAATAGGCAACCTAACTCAAGGTGTTTTTGTGGGTGCTGTCTCCGACAATTTTGAAGAACGCATTGAGCAAAAGATTTTTCATGCGGAAATTGTCGTAGATAATGCTAAAGTAGCCGCCGAAACCAAAGCCTACAAAATGATACCAGAAATAGCATCGTTTGTGGATAGTGATGGCAACGATAACATGAAACAAGAAATCGATAAAAACTACAATCGAATCAAACAAGAAGTTGCTCAGATTATTGTAGACGAGATGGAACGGATCAGAAACAATCCGGAGTTAAGCCATTTGGTGAAGAAATAAGAGTTTAGTTAGTTGTGTCCGATAGAAGATATTGCTTTTAGTATAACATATAGTTGTATTTCAGCCATAACTCAAATTATTTCTATCAGGAGCTTGGAAATTCAATTATTATCCTTATTTTTGCACCATTATCAATATAAGTGATAATAGTGCAAATTATAGTGATATTGTTTGATTATGAGTAATATAATTTCAATTTTAGGCGTTCAGACAGAATTAATCCCCATACAACGTGATAAGCTACGAGGGATTAATACCGATATGTTTTTGAGGTTTTCTTTTTATACGATGGAATTCAACAATCAGTCGTTGTGTGTCATTCAGGCAAAAAACAAACAGGATTCCTTAACTCCTCTGAAATATAAACAGATTACCAAACAGGCAGAAATTTTGGTGGGTATGCCAGTAGTTGTCATATTGGATTCATTGACCTATTACGAACGGGAACGTCTGATAAACCAAGGTGTTTATTTTATTATCTCAGATAAATATGCCTTCTTACCTTCTTTGATTGTGAATGTTCAAGCAAAAAAGAAGGACAAGAGCCCTACAAAATTAACCCCTGTTGCACAATATGTGTTGTTGTATTATCTGCTTTCAGAAAAAACAAAAGAAGAATATACAATCAAGGATTTGGAGCAAATCATGCCCTACAACTATGTCGCTTTGGCACGTGCCGTTGCAAATCTTGAAAATTGTAAGTTGTGTAGCGCTGAAATAAAAGATAACACAGGAATTAAATATATACATTTTGGCGATTCTAAAAGGGAACTCTGGACGAAAGCACAAAGCTATTTGTCATCACCAGTAAAGAAGGTTTTGTATAGTAACGCTAAACCTGAAGGTAATTTCAGTATTAGCGGGGTAAATGCTTTGTCGCAATACTCGCATTTGAATTCCGAGCAATATGAAACACAAGCAATATGGGACAAACTTTTCAATCCGTCTGGAGCTCAATACAATGAGGTGGAAGGTTTGAATAAGATCGAAATATGGAAATATCCAACCACTATGCCTTTTCTGGTGAATCATAATGTGGTCGATAAACTTTCGTTGTATTTGTCGATGAAAGATGAGCCGGATGCGCGTATTGAAAAAGAGTTAGAAATAATAATAGAAGAAATGAAATGGTAAAAGGATTAGAAAAGTTTAAAGAACATTTTTCCGGATTTGAAGACAACTACGTTATTATCGGCGGAACGGCATGTGATGTTACTTTGCAAAATACTGATATGCGTCCGCGTGCAACAGACGATATTGATATGATATTGGTTATTGAAAAAATGACTTCGGAATTTGGACAACGTTTTTGGGAATTTATTGATTTGGGTGAATACAAAACTCGTCAGCGAAAACGAGGCGATAAAGAGCCTACAACCGAGTTGTTTCGCTTTATCAACCCCAAAGAAGGCTTTCCTGTACAAATAGAATTACTATCGAGATATCCTGAGATATTAGGAGAACCAACTGGATTTCATTTAACTCCAATTCCTGTTGGAGAAGACACACCAAGTCTTTCTGCAATTCTGTTGGATGAAGAATATTATCATCATACTATTGATAGTAGTGTTATTGAAGACGGCATTTGTATTGCAAATCCGTTATCCCTTCTTTGTTTAAAAGTAAAGGCATTTTTAAATCTAACAGAAGAAAAGAAAACAAGTCCTGAAGTTCGTAAAGGTGATATCAAAAAACATAGGGATGACGTTTTCAAACTATTGGCTATGCGCATTGATCCGCTTACACCCATTGAATTATCGGATACAATGAAAGCTGAATTGATTATTTTTGTTGAAATGATGGAAGAATCTTTACCCAATGAATCATTGCGTGCTAGTTTGCAGCGTACGGATGATGATATTCGAGGATTTCTTAGTATTATGAAAGACATATTTGGAATTGAATAAAATGAAGATTCAATACGCATCCGATTTACATCTGGAATTTTCTGATAATTACAGTTATTTAAAGCAAAATCCATTGAAACCAGTAGGAGATATTCTAGTTCTTGCGGGTGATATTGGCTATTTGAACGATGACAATTATAGCAAGCATCCCTTCTGGGATTGGGCTTCGGACAATTACCTGCAAGTGATTGTTGCCGTTGGCAACCACGAGCTATATAAATATTACGATTTGGCAAAAATGCCCCACGGCTTAGTATGTTCGATTCGGGACAATGT
>Ga0302213_1000333_pt1 | contig 28094 bp, 27 predicted proteins | sample II_Fen_N1_2_FD_194583 | JGI IMG/M metagenome (GOLD analysis project Ga0302213, IMG submission 194583) | Peat permafrost microbial communities from Stordalen Mire near Abisko, Sweden - II_Fen_N1_1 | ecosystem: Environmental > Terrestrial > Soil > Wetlands > Permafrost | place: Sweden: Abisko...
GGAACAAGCTAGCCGATGAAAGCAAATACGACCATCTACTTTTTATGGATTGTGATGCGGAAGTCTGCTCGCCTTATTTTGTGGAAAAATACCTGACATTTTGCAAGGAAGAGTGCATTGTAATTGGCGGAACCGCTTACGACCCGCACGAACACAACCGTAATTATAGCTTACGTCTTACATACGGTCGAAGGCGTGAAGCGAGAACTGCTATAGAACGTGGGAAGAATAATTTTGCAACCTTCAATTTCCTTATTTCGAAATTGATATTCAATCAGGTTCGTTTCGATGAAAGTATTCGCGGATATGGTCATGAAGATATGCTTTTCGGACATCAGCTCCATCAACTAGGTTATGAATTTGTCCAGATTGAAAATCCACTAATACACAAAGGGTTAGACAACAACAAAACCTTTATTAGCAAGACTGAAGAGGGCACACGTAATCTATTTTTATTATATAAAACTAGTCGATACCCGTTTTTGAGAGAAGAATCAAAATTATTAAAGACATTTTTATCCATTCGAAAACTTGGGCTCACTCGACTTTTTGCCTTGAAGTTTGACATCGCTAAGGGCTTGCTTCGTTGGACATTATGCAGGGAATCACCCTCACTCCTACTCTACGACCTGTATAAAATACTTTTCATGTGTAAAATTTCGCTTAAAAAATGACAACATGTCAGTATCCTATAAAACAAACATATTTAGCTGTCAAAACAGACAGATATATTATTTGGCATAAATTTCGTAAGATTATTACTACATAGGCTAAATTTCATCAAGGTCTATTAATAGTGTCATCCTCTTATCAAGAAAATGGATATTATAAATTCAATTCAACAACGCAGGTCGTGTAGAACTTACACAGATGAAAGTCTTAGACCTTCAGATCATCAGGAGTTGCAGCAATTTATAGATAACAACAAAACTGGAATCAATGGTGAGTCTATTGATTTTACAATCATTGAAAAGAACGAGACAGAAGTACCAATGAAGATACCTTATGGCCTAATTACTGGCAATAAGACATATATTCTTGGTAAAACCAGAACTACCCCTATAGCCAGAACTAATTATGGCTATGTATTGGAAAAGATTGTTCTGAAAGCCACTGAAATGAAGCTTGGTACATGTTGGGTTGGATTATTTGACAGAGAATATTTTAATGATATTCAGGTGGAAAGCAACCTCGATATTCCAAGCATTTTAGTCATTGGATATGCAAAGGAAAAAATTCCACTTAAGGAAAAATTAATTCGTAAGGCAGTGAACGCTGATAAACGGAAACCGTGGGAAACACTATTCTTCAATTACGAGACTGAAGAAAGTTTAGACTCGGAAAGCGTTCAACCGTATATTGAAGCACTTCAAATGATGCGTTTGGCACCTTCATCGGGCAACACACAACCCTGGAGAGTCTTTTTCAGCAGTACTACAAACGAATTTCATTTATACAAAAGGCCAACCAATAAAAGTTACGAAGCAAAGGGTATGCACGACATAGATATGGGCATTGCCATGAGTCACTTTGAACTTGTTTCGGCTAAAAATGGTTTGAAGGGCAGTTGGTTGATATATCCAACAGAACAAATTAAAGTGATTGCTGAATCACACTATATTATCACATGGAAATGTGATTAAACAGAAACAAATACTAACAACATATTTTACAAACACTAAATTTTAAAGTAATATGAGCATTAAACCATTAGCCGACCGTGTGTTGGTAAAGCCAGTACCGGCAGAAGAAAGAACAGTGAGTGGAATCATTATTCCAGATTCAGCTAAAGAAAAACCATTGAAAGGCGAAGTAATTGCCGTTGGTAATGGAACAAAAGACGAAGAAATGGTAGTTGCTGTAGGCAATACTGTATTGTATGGCAAATATGCCGGAACAGAATTAGAATGGGAAGGCGAGAAATATTTGATTATGAAACAATCGGATATTTTGGCAATTGTATAACCCCTAGTCCGTCAACTGACGGAGAACTGGATTAGTACAATCTCATAAAAAATCATTAAACTTTATTACAAAACAATAGTAACTCTGTTCTCCGTCAGCTGACGGAGAAGGGGTTCTTTTCTAATAAAAAATATTATGTCTAAAGAAATTTTATTCAATATTGATGCACGCGACCAATTGAAAAAAGGGGTTGATGTGTTGGCAAATGCCGTAAAAGTAACGCTGGGTCCTAAAGGTCGCAATGTAATTATCGAGAAAAAATTTGGCGCTCCACACATTACCAAAGATGGTGTGACTGTGGCTAAAGAAATGGAATTAGAAGATGCATTCCAAAATCTGGGCGCACAATTGGTAAAAGAAGTTGCTTCAAAAACAGGTGACGATGCCGGTGACGGTACTACAACCGCAACCGTTTTGGCACAATCTATCATTACTGTTGGTTTGAAAAACGTTACTGCGGGCGCTAACCCAATGGATTTGAAACGTGGTATCGACAAAGCAGTGATTGAAGTGGTGAAAAGCATTGCTTCACAAGCTAAAACTGTTGGTGAAAACTACGACCAAATTGAACAGGTTGCAACTATTTCGGCTAACAACGACGCAACTATTGGTAAACTGATTGCTGATGCTATGCGTAAAGTGTCGAAAGACGGTGTTATCACTATTGAAGAAGCAAAAGGAACCGACACAACTATTGAAGTGGTAGAAGGTATGCAATTCGACCGCGGTTATATCTCGGCTTATTTCGTTACCAATACAGAAAAAATGGAAGTGGAAATGGAAAAACCATACATCCTTATTCACGACAAAAAGATTTCGAACCTCAAAGAATTGCTTCCTGTATTGGAACCAGCTGTTCAGTCGGGTCGTCCATTGTTGATTATTGCTGAAGATGTAGATAGCGAAGCTTTGACAACATTGGTTGTAAACCGTTTGCGCGCTAACCTGAAAATATGTGCCGTTAAAGCTCCGGGCTTTGGCGACCGTCGTAAGGAAATGTTGGAAGACATTGCTATCCTGACCGGTGGTGTGGTTATTTCGGAAGAAAAAGGTATCAAACTGGAACAAGCAACGCTTGAAATGCTAGGTACTGCCGAAAAAATAACCGTAAACAAAGACAACACTGTAATTGTAAACGGTGCTGGCGAAAAAGATGCAATTCATGGCCGGGTAGGACAAATTAAAGCTCAGATAGCTTCGACAACTTCAGACTACGACCGCGAGAAACTACAGGAACGTTTGGCTAAATTGGCTGGCGGTGTTGCTGTGCTTTATGTTGGCGCTGCTTCGGAAGTGGAAATGAAAGAAAAGAAAGACCGCGTGGATGATGCATTAAGCGCAACCCGTGCTGCTATTGAAGAGGGTATCGTACCTGGTGGTGGTGTGGCTTATATCCGTGCTATAGATACATTGTCTGCAATCAAAGCCGATAATGACGATGAAGCTATCGGTATAGAAATAGTAAAACGGGCTATCGAAGAACCATTGCGTCAGATTGTATTCAATGCAGGCAAAGAAGGTGCTGTAGTGGTACAAAAAGTACGCGAAGGTAAAGACGACTTTGGTTACAATGCCCGCACCGATGTTTACGAAAACTTCTTTGCAGCCGGAGTATTAGATCCTGCCAAAGTATGTCGTGTAGCCTTGGAAAATGCAGCTTCTATTGCCGGAATGTTCTTGACTACCGAATGTGTAATTACTGAAAAGAAAGAAGATAATCCAGCTCCACAAATGCCTATGGGCGGCGGAATGGGCGGAATGATGTAATTCAATTGACAATGGATAGTTAACAATTGACAGTTCAATAGAAATCTCCAAACGACTTAGGTTGTTCGGAGATTTTTTTTATAGCCGACAAAGCTATGTTAATTGATTTTGATAAATTGATTTTCAAAACTTGCTACAACGATTACAAATTATATCTTTGCTTAGTATAAATGATGTGAAACAAACATATATCAAAATTCATAAAACCAACACTCACTCAACTCATTTCTGAAGGTAAAACATTAGTTTCCGACGGTATCTGGGGTACATTTCTGCAAGCAAAAGGGTTACAACCCTGCGAATACCCCAAATTATGGAACATAGATCATCCAGAAGCAGCACTTGAAATAGCCATTGGAAAATAGAAACAAAACAAGCCCGATGTAGACAAAAGTTTACACCGGGCTTTTCATAGAAAAGGTAAACAGACATATCATTGCTTGGCCTCGTAGACCAATGGCTTTATCTTTAATGTTAAGCCTATGAAAGGAATGACAATGCAAATGTAATAGACACAGTCTGTTTTAACGTATCAATTTATAAATCTGTACAAGTATTAATCAAATAGCGACTTAAAAGCCATTAAAACAGCAAGTATAAAATATATGCCAACTTAAAATTCAAGTTAAAGCAAAAAAATAATTTTACGATTTGCTATGATTTCTATACTCAGAGGGAGTAAAATTAGTCAGTTTTTTAAATGCTTTATTAAAGCTACTTTTGGATCCGAAGCCACATTCATAACCAATTGCTTCAAGAGTCATTCGGTCTGACAAAGAAGAACTTAACATCCTCTTAGCCTCATTAATTCTATATTGATTGATAAAATCCGAAAAGTTTTTTTCAAATCGTTGGTTAAGGATGTTTGATAAGTGATGTACTGAGATACTAGTTTCTTCTGAAATACTCTGAATAGTACAATCCTCCATTAAGTAAGGTTTTTTTTCATCCATAAAAACCGATAATTTTTTCAGATACTCTTCAACCAAATCATCTGCAATTTTCAAAACAGTTTCTTTAGGTTTTTCTTCTGATTTTAGCTCTGAAGGAAAAACTCCAGTTTGCCAAGTAGTTTTAGTAAATATATAAATCAATTGTATATTCATGGTTAACTGAGCAATAACATTGCTAGTTCGCTCATTAGAAAAATAAAAGCACGGAATTACAGACACACACATAATGACTAGATCTATCTGCAATAATGCTTTAATCCAAGAAACATTAAGCTGATTAGAATCTTTATTATTTGTAGAAGAATCTGACTCAATAAGATACCTCTTAATTGTCCGGTAACTAATAAACAAATAAGCAGTCATTTGTACATAAAAAAGACCATTTAATGCATTAATTATCCATACTCCGTTATCAATATTATGAATCAATAAATCTATGCGTTCAGTAGCTGGAAGTAACAAAAAATAGAACAAATAGATTATAGATGGCAGTATTGATAGTACTTGTAACCAACCTAACCAAGATTGAGGAGCTAATTTTTTTCTTAAAACACTTTTCACATACAAATAAACAAATGGTCCCATTAAGAATAGCAACACACAATCTAATGGAATATAATAGGCAAGAAGAGTGCTATTATGTTTAAGCAATGCATTGCTATATACTGCAAGGAACATACAATATAAAGCCATTATTGAGAAGAGCCCACCTAACACAAAGCTCTCTTTCCGGACATGTGTTTTTCGAAAAAAAAGAACAAATGAGAAGAAGAAGTAAATAAAGCCAGAAGTAAGTGTTATATATTTCAAGAACATGTTTTAGCAAATATTGTTGTATATGCAAAGAAAACAAAAAAAAACAATAATTACTAATTGGAGGTCACAATAATTAAAGTTAAAATACAAATTATATTCAATGACATGTGCTATAGCAATAAATAACAAACACATGTTTTAATCATATAAATATGTTTTGTACCTTTGTTTAGATAAAAAATAATAAATTCAAATATGACATATCTTCGAAAACCTGAGTGGTTAAAAATAAAATTACATAGCGAAAACGAATTTTCAACTGTTAGTCAGGTTATCAAGTCACACGGCCTGCATACAATTTGTACCAGTGGACGCTGTCCTAACTTGAGCGAATGCTGGAACAGAGGAACAGCCACATTAATGATTCTTGGTGAAATTTGTACCAGATCGTGCAAGTTTTGTAATACAATAACAGGTAAACCCCTCCCACTCGATCCTAATGAACCGCAGAAAGTTGCAGAATCTATTCAACTAATGAAATTAAAACATACTGTAATTACATCTGTTGATAGAGACGATTTACCAGATGGAGGAGCAAATCAATGGGCTCAAACTATTAGGGCAATAAAAAAAATTAATCCTGAGACAACAATTGAAGTCCTCATCCCTGACTTTGATGGAAAGACAGAGCTTATAGAGTTAATTATTTCAGAAAAGCCAAATATCATCTCTCATAATTTGGAAACAGTGGAGAGACTTACTCCTCAGATACGAACCAAAGCAAAATACCTAACCAGCCTTAAAGTCCTGAATTACATTTCATCCAAAGGAATTATAGCCAAAACTGGAATAATGCTTGGACTAGGAGAAGATGAAAATGAAATTTTCCAACTAATGGATGATGCATTGATAAATGGCTGTACCGTTCTTACAATTGGCCAATATATGCAACCTTCTCGAAAAAACATTGCCGTTTCAGAATACATAACTCCGGAAAAATTTGAAGAATATAAACAAATTGGTTTAAAAAAGGGATTTAGACAGGTTGAAAGTGGACCTCTTGTACGATCTTCATATTGTGCAGAGAAACATTTGCTCTAGCAAACATATAGTACAGGAATTTGATTCCGGCATCTTTATAATCAATTTAAATCAATTTAATTTCATTTTCCAATTTTAATCTTTATTTACATTTACAATTGTAATTGTTACAGATATCAAACAAATACAAACTATATATAACTAGTTAATAATATTTGAACAAATATAGTTGGAATATAAAAAATACCTATATATTTGTAGTGAAAATCTAGAACAAATTTTTTCGGAGGAGATCTTTATTTACTACCCTTCAGTATAGACAACTGACAATCAATAACTTATTTCTATCTTAGAAATTATTTTTCAAAAAACGATTCGTTTTAGATGAACTATTTAATGATTTGGTGACTTTTAAGAGCACCTTTCAAATTTATTCACACATAAAACTATTTTCTTATGAAAGACGTTCAATTTGAAAATGAATTAGTAGCGCTACAGAACAACATGCGCAATTTTGCATTCTCACTAACATTAAACCGGGATGATGCAGAAGACTTATTGCAAGACACTACTTTAAAAGTATTGGATAATCAGGAAAAATTTACAAACAATGTGAATTTCAAAGGCTGGGTTCTTACAATTATGAAGAATATCTTCATAAATAATTACCGTAAGATTGTACGAAACCAAACTGTTGTCGACAAAACTGAAGATTTACATCACTTAAATCTACCGCAAAACTCGGGTTTTGATAGCCCGGAGGGTTCGTATGCAATTGGCGAGATATCAAACAGTATTGCAGCGTTTGCTGACGAATACCGTATACCTTTCTCAATGCACATACAAGGGTTTAAGTATGAAGAGATTGCCCAAACAATGAATTTACCAATAGGCACTGTTAAGAGCCGTATATTTCTTGCTCGCAAAAGGCTACAAGAACAACTTAAAGATTACCGATATTAAAAACAAGTTATATTGATAAAAAACCGAAGAACAACACTTCGGTTTTTTTGTTTATAAAACACACAAAATTAACCTGATTAGAAGACAAGATAAGAAATGATATAAAATGAATACAGCTATTGTAATGCTGGGTAGCAATTCAAACCCGGATAAGAATATTGATTTAGCCAAAGACAAAATCTCAGAATATTATGAAATAATATCAAGTAGCGAGCAAATAACTACCAAACCATATGGGAAACACTACAAATATGACTTTCAAAATGCTGCAATAAAAATTCTGTCTGACGATACCGCTGAAGAAACAAGAAAAACATTCAAGCTTATTGAAAAAGATCTTGGTAGAATTCCAACAAGTAAAAAAGAAGGTATAATTCCGATTGATATTGATTTGATATTTTGGAATGAAACCTTAGTACATAAGGATTATGAACGCTTTGATTTTGTAAAAAAATGCGTTAATGAATTAATGTAATTCATGATTTAATATAAGACCTTCTAGTAAAGTTATTTCATTACTTCCAGTCCAATTACAGATTGTTCAAAAGTTTCGTCACACAAATTAATTAACCCCACATATACATTTTAAGAATTATACCTCATGAATTATCTATTTTGAATTAAAAAATAAGTATATTTGTAGTTCGTCAATAAAATTTGAATTACACTTTTAATTCTTTCATAATCATGAAACACTTCCCCCCATCAGAGCTAATCATAAATAGTGATGGAAGCATTTTCCATTTACACTTAAAACCTGAACAACTTGCCGATAATGTAATTTTAGTTGGCGATCCAGGTAGAGTAGAATTGATTGCATCGTATTTTGACTCACAGGAATGTTCTGTTTCAAGCCGAGAATTTAACACAATAACAGGAAATTATAAGGGCAAACGAATCTCAATAATTTCAACCGGAATAGGCACCGACAATATAGATATAGTAATGAACGAATTGGATGCATTATCCAATATAGATTTTGAAACCAGAACTGAAAAGCCTGATTTCCGTCAATTAACTATTATTCGTATTGGTACTTCGGGAGGTATGCAACCCGAAATACCGCTGGGAAGTTTCCTAATTTCCGAAAAATCCATTGGTTTTGATGGTATGTTGAATTTCTATGCCGGACGAGATTCTGTTAGCGATTTAGCATTTGAGGAATCAATGAAACAACAACTTGACTGGAATCCTCAACTTGCAGCACCTTATGTGGTTGATGCTGACACAGAACTGATTAACCGCATAGGAAAGGACGACATGCTACGAGGAGTAACAATCTCTGCAAATGGATTTTACGGTCCACAAGGGCGAGTTCTGCGTATTGATTTAGCCGATATGCATTTAAACGACAAAATTGAATCATTCAGATACAATAATTACAAAATTACCAATTACGAAATGGAAGGCTCGGCCATCGCTGGACTATCAAAACTAATGGGACACAAAGCAATGACTGTTTGTTGTATTATTGCGAACCGCCGCGTGGAAGCTGCAAACACCGATTATAAAGGTTACATCGAGAAATTAGTACAAACAGTTTTGGATAGAATTTAAACTTTAGAAGAAAAACAAAAGGTTCCTTTATTGTTCTCATTTTTATAAAACAGCAAAAAAATCAACTCTAGCATTTCTGACTTCCGTTAGCTGACGGACTAGAGTTAATACATATTTTATGTCAACCATAACTGCCATATCTACAGCTCCGGGCACAGGAGGAATTGCGGTCGTTCGCGTATCAGGTTCTGATGCGTTAACACATTGCAATACCATTTTTACCTCAAAGAAAAAAACGTTTAAACTACTTGATCAAAAAGCTAATACCGTAAGCTTTGGAAGCATTATTAACCGAAAAGCAGAAGTAATTGACGAAGTATTAGTTAGTATTTTCAAAGCTCCTCATTCGTTTACCGGCGAGGATGTGGTGGAAATCTCATGCCATGGGTCTATGTTTGTTCAACAACAAATACTTCAGGTTTTACTTGAAGAAGGGTGTGTACTGGCTCAGCCGGGAGAATTTACCCAACGTGCATTCATGAATGGCAAAATGGATTTATCACAAGCCGAAGCTGTTGCAGATTTGATTGCATCAACGTCGGCAGCATCGCACCGCATGGCTTTAAGCCAAATGCGAGGGGGATTCTCAAGTGAATTGATGAAGCTACGAACCCAATTACTTAATTTTGTTTCATTGGTAGAACTGGAACTAGATTTTACTGAAGAAGATGTAGAATTTGCCGACCGAACACAACTTAAAGCACTGGCTACCAACATAGAAAAGCTCATCTTAAGACTTTCAGATTCATTTCAGGTTGGTAATGCATTGAAAAATGGTATTCCTGTAGCTTTAGTTGGTGAAACAAATGTAGGAAAATCAACTTTATTAAATGTCCTTTTAAACGAGGAAAAAGCCATTGTTTCAGATATACACGGAACTACACGCGATGTGATTGAAGACTCAATTAATATCAATGGTATTACTTTTAGGTTTATTGATACTGCTGGTATTCGGGACACAAAAGATAAAATTGAAAGCATGGGTATTGAGCGTACTTACCAGAAAATAGAACAAGCCTCAATCATACTTTGGATATTAGATTGCACTCAACTAAGCGAACACATTGAATGGTTAACTGAAAGAATAGAAAAAAGAGCTGTTGGTAAAAAGATTATACTTGTTTTCAACAAAATAGATAAAATAGCCGAGGAAGAACGCGAAGTTCTCAGTCAACTTTTTGAGCCATTCGTTGGCGAACGGATTTATATTTCAGCGAAAAACCGCTTAAATACTGACAAGCTTGAAAAAGCATTAGTCTCAGCAGCTCAACTTCCGGAAATAACTTCCGGTGATGTAGTTGTAAATAATGTTCGTCATTACGAAGCTTTACAACATGCACATACTGCCATCTGTCGGGTAATTGATGGATTAGACTCTGGCATCTCTGGTGATTTTCTATCACAAGATATTCGGGAATGTATGCATTTCTTAGGTGAAATAACAGGACAGATATCTAACGACGAGATACTTGCAAATATATTTGGAAAATTCTGTATCGGGAAATAGCTCTCTGTTCAATAATATAAAAACTTCAAATACTCTAAAATAATTATTTTATACTTATGATAGTTCAAACAGAGTTTTCGCTTCGTCAGCGCAATAGAGGTTTTCATTTGATAACCGATGAGGTAATAGCTCAATTACCAAACTTACCGGAAGTTGGAATCTTGAACCTATTTATGAAGCATACTTCAGCAGCTTTAACCATAAACGAAAATGCAGATCCTGACGTACAAACAGATATGGCGCAGATATTCGACAACTTGATTCGTGAAAATGAGCCTTATTACGTACATACGCTCGAAGGTGACGACGATATGCCAGCCCACGGCAAGTCGTCTATAGTTGGAGTAAGTCTGAATATTCCCATTACTAAAGGGCGTTTAAATATGGGTATTTGGCAAGGGATCTATCTATGTGAGTTCAGACTTCATGGTAAGAGTCGTAAGGTGGTAGCCACAATTCTTGGATAGTAAAACGACTAATATACAATCGGAAAGCTGCAAACTTGCAGCTTTTTTCATGTTCATAAAACAACATTGTTTAAAAGCACAAATAACTAAAAACCAAAACATTAAACAAACACGAAATAGGCATATTCATTTTTACTTTATAGATTTAAAAACATCTATTTAATTTACTCTAAACAAAATACTTAACATGGAAAACTCCGAATCTAGCGAGAGTATAAAACGACATATCAAAGAGCAAATAACTGCAAATAATGGCAAGAATTTATTCGCTCACGAAAAAATAAACTTACTGCAACTGATAGAAGTTACTGAGTCGTTGCAGGAAACCATCCGAAACATGGATGTAGAAACCGAGAAGCAAATGATAGATTTTATGGCAGATGAAGCATTACAAGAATTTTGCCGTGTAAATCAATATTTCTCATTCAATTCTGAGTCTGTCAACGAATTAAAAAACATTTATGCAGCATTCAACCAGCGTATCCGACTACTCAGCAATAATGCCAACCAAGAAAAACTAAAAGCAATTAGCCAACAACATTACCAGAATTTATGTGACTGGCTAGTGAAAACAAATGAATTTGCAGGGAAAATATATAACCAAACCCAAGAATATGTACAACCAGTTGCCTGTTCGGAATATGCCCCTGACCTACAACTTGTACTTCTTCATATCAATTTGCAAACTTTGCAGCAACCGGTATTGGACGTAGGCTGTGGACGAGAAATGAACTTGGTGAATTATTTACGTGACAATGGAATTGAAGCATTTGGAATAGATCGTTTCAATAATGATAATCCCTTCTATATCAAGAGTGATTGGTTGGAATATACTTTTGAGCCACAACAATGGGGAAGTATTATAAGCAACTTAGGATTCTCCAATCATTTTACTCATCATAATTTGCGAACAGATGGAAATTTTAAGGAGTACGCACAAAAGTATATGGAGATATTGGCTGCTTTAAAACCGGGAGGAAGTTTTCATTATGCCCCTGATCTTCCATTTATTGAAAAACATTTAGATAAGAACAAGTTTCAACACAATGTTTTTAAAATTGAAGAATCTGAGTTTAGAGCAAGTCAGATATTAGTCAAAAACTAATATTCAAATCTAATTTCAGCCAGTCTTCATATTTAAAAGTTTCCTGAAAAATGATTATCTTTGTAGTCCTAAAATAGTAATTGATAAATTGTAAATATAAAGATGGCAAAAGAATTGACTTCGCGTAGCGAGAACTACTCACAATGGTATAACGATTTAGTAATGAAAGCCGACCTGGCCGAAAACTCAGCGGTACGTGGCTGTATGGTTATTAAACCTTACGGATACGCAATTTGGGAAAAAATACAGGCCGAACTGGATCGTATGTTTAAAGAAACTGGTCACGTTAACGCATATTTCCCGTTGTTTATTCCAAAATCATTTTTGAGTAAAGAAGCCGAACATGTTGACGGATTTGCTAAAGAATGCGCCGTAGTAACTCACCACCGCCTAATGGCCGACCCCAACGGCAAAGGGCTTATTGTGGACCCGGATGCTAAACTGGAAGAAGAACTGATTGTTCGTCCAACTTCTGAAACTATCATTTGGAATACCTATAAAGGCTGGATTCAGTCGTACCGCGACCTGCCAATTCTTGTAAACCAATGGGCCAATGTGGTACGTTGGGAAATGCGGACACGTTTGTTCTTACGCACAGCTGAGTTCCTATGGCAAGAAGGTCACACTGCACATGCTACTGAAATCGAAGCTGTAGAAGAAGCCCGCAAAATGCTAGAAGTTTATGCTGATTTTTCCGAACGCTTTATGGCTGTTCCAGTTCTGAAAGGTGTAAAATCGGCTAACGAACGATTTGCCGGCGCATTGGACACTTATTGTATTGAAGCATTAATGCAAGATGGGAAAGCGTTACAAGCTGGAACTTCTCACTTCTTGGGTCAGAATTTTGCAAAAGCGTTTGATGTAACATTCTTGGATAAAAATAACAAATTGGATTATGTTTGGGCTACCTCATGGGGAGTATCAACTCGCTTGATGGGTGCCTTAATTATGACTCATTCAGATGATAATGGATTAGTACTTCCTCCAAACCTTGCTCCTTTTCAGGTGGTAATAGTTCCTATTTATAAAAATGAAGAACAACTAACTGCCATCAGCGAAAAAGTAGCTGAAATAACCACTAAACTAAAAGCATTAGGCATTAGTGTAAAATTCGACAATAACGACAATAAAAAACCAGGTTGGAAATTCGCCGAATACGAATTGAAAGGAGTTCCGGTACGCTTAGCTATGGGTGCTCGCGATTTGGAAAACGGAACTGTAGAAGTTGCTCGTCGCGACAACTTAACTAAAGAAACGGTTTCAATGGAAGGCATAGAAACTTATATCGACCAACTACTGAAGGATATACAGGCAAATATTTTCCAAAAAGCAGTTGATTTTCGTACTTCGGTAACTCGCAATGTAGAGTCGTATGACGAATTTAAAGTGGAGATTGAAAAAGGTGGATTCCTAATGTGCCATTGGGATGGAACTCCGGAAACTGAAGAACTAATTAAAGAAGAAACTAAAGCCACGATTCGTTGTATTCCGTTAAATGGTGATACTACTCCCGGATTTTGTATGGTTACCGGCAAACCGTCAGTACAACGCGTTGTATTTGCAAGAGCTTACTAATTTCACTACATATAAAATGCAATAATGGCTTCACAGAATATGTGGAGCCATTATTTTTTATATCTAACTGTTGGAGACACTGAGTTTTTTTAGTAATGAGCTTTATTTTGCTATTTTTTTCAATCTTTCATTGGCAATAGAACAAAACTCTTCGCTCAGTTCATATCCAATAAAATTACGATTCAGCATTCGGGAGGCTACAGCAGTACTGCCGGAACCCATGAACGGATCGAGAACCACATCGCCGGCATTGCTGCTTATCTCAATAAAAGGAAGACACACTTTGATAGGTTTTTGCGTTTTGTGCTTGGTTCGCTCCTTTCCCATACAAATGGGTGCTTGAATAAAATTATGCATTTCGTTCACCGATTTGTGATTCCATGTTTTGGGAGTTCCCTTAGAAAAATGCACTAACATTTCCATACTGTTTGCATACATTTTCCGGGTATATATTGCCGGAAATGGATTAGTTTTGTGCCAATGAATCACTTTTCGAAACTGAAACCCAACACGTTCGACCATACGGTTCAGGTACGATACAAAATCATCACCACACCACAAATAGCCCACTGCACCCGGCTTGCAAACACGATAACACTCCACCAACACCTCTTCCATAAATTGCAGGTATTCCTCTTCCGATTTAAAACCATCGAATTCAAACTCAGTCACCACATCCTTGTGATTTTTGAGTCCCTGAACATTCTGAGCACGATACTGGTAATAAGGTGGATCGGTAAATATTAAGTCTACACAAGCATCCGGTAGCAGTTTTAATCCATCCAGACATGATTGGTTGTGTATGATGTTTAGTTCCATTAGTGAGTTAGGGCAGGTTTTTAAGTTATGAGTTATAAACTATGAATTATGAAGTCAGTCCTCCAAAATACTTATCCAACAAAATTTTAGCAGCAATAAAAGAACTTAATTCGTTTGAAAGCACTTTGTTTTCGCTTTCAATTAGCAAGTTTTGTATTTCCGGGCTGAGGTAGAAATTTGCTTTAAGTTGCTCATTAATTGTCTCGTACATCCAGTATTTCGACTGTGAATTACGGTTTATCTCAAAGAATTCATTCGCTTTTACAAATTCAATATAACGCTCAACCATGCTCCAAACTTCGGGTATTCCGTTCAGCTCTACCGATGAACAAGTAATAGCTTCAGACACCCAACCAGATTCGTGAGGTGGAAACAAATGCAAAGCATTTTGATATTGTGTTCGGGCAACTTTTGCTTTATCGGTATTGGTTCCATCGCATTTATTAATAGCAATTCCGTCGGCCATTTCCATAATTCCCCGTTTAATACCTTGCAATTCGTCACCGGTACCGGCCAATTGAATAAGCAGAAAAAAGTCAACCATGGAGTGAACAGATGTTTCGGACTGCCCTACTCCTACTGTTTCAACAAATATGGTATCAAAACCGGCAGCTTCACAAAGTATGATGCTTTCGCGTGTTTTACGTGCCACACCACCCAGCGAACCAGCCGATGGTGAAGGACGAATAAATGCATTTTTTGCTACTGAAAGTTCTTCCATACGGGTTTTATCACCCAGAATGCTTCCCTTAGAGCGTTCGCTACTAGGATCAATAGCCAACACAGCCAATTTACGCCCGCCACGCACAAGGTGCATTCCAAGTGCTTCAATAAAAGTACTTTTCCCTGCACCCGGAACGCCCGTAATCCCTAAACGAACGGATTTACCTGAATAAGGTAGACATTTCTCAATAACTTCCTGCGCAATGAGTTGATGCTCGGGCAGTGAACTTTCGACCAAAGTCACAGCCTGACTTAGCATAGTGATATTGCCAGCCAAAATTCCTTCGGTATATTCTGACGCAGTATATTGACGCCGTTTTTGAACTGACTGGCGATAGGGATTAACCGTTGGGACATTATCAACTCCCTCGTTTACCGACAACCCTTTGTAGGCAGCGTCATTCTCAGGATGTTTAGTATAATTATGATGCATATACTTCTGTATTAAAAATAAAAAAAAAGCCAAGATGTTTTATGAATATCCTGGCTAACAAATACGAAAAATCTTGAAAGACTATTTTTCTACTTTCCAGCTAACTACCAGAATAAGAAGTCCATTATCAGGATCGTTTGTCTGAACGGTAAAGTATTTTTTATAATCACCCTCAACTGAACTCTTTGTATTTACTTCCACATCAATATCGATAGATTTACCGCTGAAAATAGATGTTTTTGCCGGACGAACAGACAATTCTTTATTGTTGTTGATTATTTTGCGAATTTCTAATGCATTCTGTCCCTTGTTAGATAGCTTAAATTTACCAACACGTTTAGTTCCTACTTTAATAGAACCTAGATTTATGTTCTTACTGGAAATTTCCAAAATTGGAGCTTTTCTTTTTTGATCCAAGGTCATTTTGCTAAAATCCTCTACAACATTGCCTGTTACTACCAATTTATAATCTTCTGTATATTTTTTAGCGCCATTCAAAACTACAAAAACATCTTCTGAAATAGGACCCCATTGCAAACAGGCTTTAGAGTTGAAGGTAAAATTGATTTTACCTTCTTCTCCTGGTTTTAATGTTTCTGGTGACACGGAATAAGTCAAATAACTTGGCAAATTCTCTATGGTAACCTTTAATGGAGCCTTTGTACTATTCTGAACTTCGAGTGAGCGGGTTTGAGTTTTTCCCTTTTCAACATTATTCAGTTGTACAACCTTCAATTTAGTCATCAAACCACCCATATTAATGGGATATGCTGAGTTTTCAGCAGTTTGTTTTGGAACCACTTCACCATGTATTGTTATCACAAATTGCTCTTCGGCGGCATTACTATAAACTGTAATTGTTTTTGTAAATACGCCCGGGCGGCCCTGAGGATTATAAGTCACTGTAACTGCTCCTTTTTTTCCCGGCTCAATAGGCTCTTTTGTCCATGTAGGAGTAGTACATCCGCACGAAGCCTGAACTCTGTTTACGACTAAAGGCGAATTTCCTCTATTTGTAAAATTAAAAACATAGGTAATCTTACCATCTTCTTCGTTTACTTTCCCAAAATCGTGGGTTTTATCATCGAAACTAATGACTGCTTTTTGTGACATGGCTACCATAGAGACTACCAAACACATGAGTAATAGGCTGTACTTTTTCATATTGCTTTAATAAATTGTTTATTGTTAGTTGGTACTACATTTTGTAAAACACAAAAGTATAAAAAATGTAGCTGAAAATTTATGAAATATCAAATTATCTGTTTAAAATTCCTTAAAGGATTATTACTAACCGTTATTTTAAAGAACTGGAATGCTGAATCATGAAAATTCAACCCTTTACCTCTAAATCAGCAGCCCTGAAACATTGGAAAAAAAGGCGAAAAATAACTACCTTTGCCATTCAAAGCTAAATAAAAGCAAATGAAAGAACAAATTCAGCTTCTTACTGCGAAGTATCAAAAATACGTGGTTGAGTGCTATCATCACCTTCACGCCCACCCCGAACTTTCGTTTCATGAATTTGAAACGGCACACTTTATTGAATCAGAACTTAGTAAAATGGGAATACCCTACAGAGCCGGAATTGGCGGAACAGGTATTTTGGGAAAAATTGAAGGACGTAACCCGTTGAAAATGGTAATAGCATTGCGTGCCGATATAGACGCATTGCCGGTTTGCGAAGAGGTTGAAATTCCATGGAAATCGACGAATGAAAACGTGATGCATGCCTGTGGACACGATGCACATACGGTTTCATTGCTGGGTGCAGCACAAATTCTGAAGGAATTAAGAAATGATTTTGAAGGAACTATATTACTGGTTTTCCAACCCGGCGAAGAAAAAGCTCCCGGCGGTGCCCGACTAATGCTTGAAGATGGAGTATTTGACGAACTGGAACCAGAGCTTATACTCGGACAGCATGTGTCAGTGGATTATCCAACCGGCACAATGGGCTTTTTATCCGGTATGATTATGGCTTCGGCCGACGAGATACATGTAAAAATACACGGAAAAGGTGGACACGGAGCTTTGCCTCACTTGTGTAACGACACCGTACTAGCCGCCGCTCAAACCCTGGTAGCATTGCAACAAGTTCGCAGCCGACTATGCCATCCACTCACACCGATGGTTCTTACATTTGGACGATTTGTTGCTCTGGGAGCACAAAATATTATTCCAAATGAAGTGCAACTTTCGGGCACATTCCGTACCAGCGACGAAAAATGGCGTGCTGAAGCCAAGGAACATATTCGCCACATTATCACTGAAACTGCTGCTGCTTATGGTTGTACTGCCGAAATAGATATTCCAGATGGCTACCCATGTGTTGTAAATAACGAAACCATAACAAACAAAGCACGCACGTTTGCTTCCGAGTGGGTAGGCGAACCAAACATTCGCACTCTAGAAGTACGCATGACTTCGGAAGACTTCGGATTTTTTACACAAAAATATCCTTGCACATTCTATCGTTTTGGAGTTAAGGGCGAAGTAAATGCCAACACCGGTGGTTTGCACAGTTCTACATTTCAAATTGATGAAAAAGCGTTAGAAACCGGTATGGGCGGCATGGCTTGGTTAGCATGGAAATTTATGACAGAGTAATATCTCTCAAACATATTGACTTATTTCAACTAAAAAGCCTCAAAAGTGATATCCACAATTGAGGCTTTTCCAATTTCATTTGAGAGCTTATTTTATTGATACAAAGTACTTTTTCTTAAACCAAAAAGCTACATTTACCAAAGCAATCATAACAGGCACTTCAACCAGTGGTCCAACAACTGCCGTAAATGCTTCGCCGGAGTTGATACCGAAAATGGCTATAGCAACAGCAATCGCCAATTCAAAATTGTTACTGGCAGCCGTAAACGATAATGTTGTTGATTGCTCGTAGGTGGCTCCTGCTTTTTTGCTCATAAAAAATGACCCAACAAACATAATAACAAAGTAAATAAGCAACGGAACAGCTATTAAAACCACGTCCATCGGTATTTTTACAATATATTCGCCTTTAAGCGAAAACATAACTACAATGGTAAAAAGCAAGGCAATAAGTGTCAACGGACTAATCTTCGGAATGAATTTAGTATGGTACCATTCTTTACTTTTTATACGAATAAGTATAAATCGAGTCAGGAAACCTGCAATAAAAGGAATTCCGAGATAGATAAAAACACTTTCAGCAATTTGCCCAATAGTGATCTTAGAAACAGCATCGCTGGTAGGAATACCAAACCAAGCCGGAGCTACTGCAATAAAGAACCACGCATATACCGAAAAGAAAAGTACCTGAAAAATACTGTTGAAAGCAACCAAACCGGCCGCATATTGCGTATCGCCTTTCGCTAAATCGTTCCAAACAATGACCATAGCTATGCAGCGTGCCAATCCAATCAGGATAATTCCATACACATAAGGCAGGTTAGCATTGTTTTCGCCGGGGAAAAATTTGAACAGCAGAATGGCCAATGTAAACATCAATACCGGCCCCACTATCCAGTTTTGAACCAACGATAAAGTCAGAATCTTTGTATTCCGAAAAACCTCGCCCAATTCTTCATACTTCACCTTTGCCAATGGTGGATACATCATCACAATAAGTCCAATGGCTATTGGTAAGTTTGTAGTACCAGACGACATACTATTCCAAAACACAGCAACCGAAGGAAATAGCCAACCGGAGATTACACCCACAAACATGGCTAGAAAAATCCAAAGTGTAAGGAAACGATCGAGAAATTTTAGTCTTTTATTCATTATAGTTTAGTTGATTATTTTATGCATACAAACTGCTGTTGACGGGCAAACAGAAGCAAATTCAGTAGAAAGCGAAATACTATCAGGAACCAACGAACGTTCGGTAATGTTCCAGCCTATTTTTGGAAAGAAACCGGCAGCAGTTGTTGTAAGCAGGTAAAGACTTTTCAGTCCATTATCTATACTCCAGTTTTCGGCTTCGGCAACCAACTTTTGCCCAATACCTTTGCCCCGAAAACCTTTGTCAACTGCCAACGAACGCAATAACCCGCCATCTCCATATAACTCCACAGCCACACAACCAACGACTTCCCCTGCGGAATGTGCCACCAGAAACATCCGGTGCCCAACTCCCAAATCACTCACTGGCAAGTTATTCGTTTTAAGCAAACTTACAATTGACTCTACATCCTCGTCACCAGCCGGCGCATAGCTTACAGCAGCTTCAGGAATGTAGGACTCCGGAACAATTGGTATCGGCTCCGGCTCATCAATACTTGTTGAGTTCCCTCCACACGAATACTGCACCTTAATCAGGCTATTTTTAGATAGTTCGGCATATTGCTCGAGCAGCGTTTTTTTAGAATCGTCTTTATCCATAACGAATAATTATAAATAGAACATCAAATCTTTTTAGCAGAAATAGTAATGCTGTAGATTCCTATTTCTGCATTACTAAACGCTTCCAGTTCCTGAGTGTTCAGGTAATTTTTCAAAATATCTTCAGGAATCTGAACATCTTTTTGCTTGTGTATTTCAATATTTTGAAAACCTTGTTCACGAATAATACTTACATATTGATCCATGTCAATAGCACCAGACACACAACCTGCATACATTTCAGCATCCTTTTGAAGTTTTTGTGGCAATTCACCTTTTGTAACCACATCCGACACGCAGAAATGCCCTCCTGGCTTCAACACACGCATAATTTCAGAAAAAGCCCTGGTTTTATCCGGCACCAGATTCAATACGCAATTGGAAACAATCACATCAAACTGGTTATCGGCTAAAGGCATTTTCTCAATATCTCCCTTTATAAATTCAACATTGCTGAAGCCTAATTTAGCTACATTTTTTTGAGCTTTCTCGAGCATAGCATCTGTAAAATCAATACCGGTAACTTTACCCGTTTCGCCCACAATGGCACGCGCCACAAAGCAATCGTTTCCGGCTCCACTACCCAAATCAAGTACAGAATCACCTTCCTTAATCAAGGCAAACTGAGTGGGAATTCCACACCCCAAACCTAAATCGGCATCCGGATGATAGCCCTTCAATTTATTATAGTTCTCACTAAAAATGGTATAATCAACCGATCCACAGCCACCAACTCCACAACACGATGTCTCGTTCTGTATTTTTGATTGTTTGGCTATTTCGCCGTACTTTTCTTTTACAACGAATTTTAAATCTTCTGCTTTCATAACTGCGGTTTAATTTGCTCTACATAAAATTGATAAAATCCATTTTTAATTTCATCTCTCACGCGAATAAACTCACTCCAGATAAATTCATCAGTTCCCACAGCATGACTCGGATCGTCGAAACCAATGTGCAAACGATGTTTCACTTTGCCTATAAATGCCGGACAATTTTCGTTAGCACCACCACAAACGGTGATAACGTAATCCCACTCTTCGCCAAGGTATTTTGAAACAGAGTCAGAGGTATGCTGACTAATATCAATACCCGCTTCGGCCATAGCTTTTACTGCTTTGGCATTCAACTTTCCGCTGGCTTCGGTTCCGGCCGAACAAACGGTTAAATCATTATCAAATGATTGTAAAAAACCATGAGCCATTTGGCTACGACACGAATTTCCGGTACAAAGAATTAAAACTTTCATATATTTATTTTTTTAGTTGTAATGTAGTTAACAGCAGTTTTTTTCTGCCGATTTTATTTTAGCAAAAAAGAGTTCAAATTTCTTTAATTGCTCAATAATAATAGGATTACAGAGGCAATAATTAATTTTCAGTCCGTCAATTTCTCCCTGAATTAGACCCTTATCGCGCAGTTCCTTCAGATGCTGCGACACCGTAGTGCGACTCAAAGGTAGTTTATCCGAAATATCGCCCGATATGCAAGTCTTTGTCTCGGCAAGGTACTTTAAAATAGCTAATCGTGCCGGATTCGAAATTACTTTTGCAAACTCAGCCAACTCTTGTAGCTCTTTATCAAATACTTCTGGTTTTCTCATACAAGTAATGTTTTATGTCGCAAACATACGACATAGTTTTGAATAAAAAAAAGAATTAGCATTAAATTTCTGTTACAAACAAGAAATTATCCTGCCAATTCAATATAAAATTGATTTAAAAAAAGATGTTATTGATTAATTATTGTCGATACGTCCTGTTTGATTGTGGGCTAGCTCCTGCTCCACGTCATAATGATAAACCATATTGTACAAGGTTCCTTTAATCTTTTCAAAATGAGTTTCGGCAAAATGGACATCATTAGTCATTAGTTGCATAGGAATAAGGAAACCATCTTCTTCGTAAGGTGGCTGGGCATATTTGTGAGCAACAACAGAAAAACCTAACTTTTCATAGAAATTTATACGACCTATTGCTGTAGGATTAGTGGGCATTTCTACCTCTAAAATTATCGGTAGTTTGGTTTGTGACATAAACACTTGCATGGCTTCCGTTCCTATACTCTTACCTCGCAATAAAGGAGATATTGCAATGTGTTCGATATAAAAAAAGCTATCGAAAGTCCAATAGTTGAACAACCCCACAAACTTATCGTTCTGAACCAGCGCATATGCACAAAACCGCTTCTCATAACTCAATTCAAATTCGAGACCAGCCCAACTCCTTCTTTCACTAAGAGGAAACGCAAGTATATAAAGATTATATAAATTCGAGAAATGAGGACAGGAAACGCAGGTAACATGGTGAAAATTAAGCATATTATCCAGAATAAAGTAAATTTAGGAAATATCTTTAAAAGCCTTTAAATACGGTAACAAAAAGGCCCCAAAAAAGTTCAAAATAATCGTCAGATTATCTTACACAATGCATTGAAAAATGGCAAAAAAATAGTACTTTTGTGTTCAAATTACAGAATATACTTATCAAACTATTTTTTATACTAACTAAATAACAAGAGTATGATTTATTCGCACGAAGTAGAACACATGTGTGTTGTAAAAAAAGGCCCAAATCATGGACCAGCTCCCATACCTGAAGAAGGCAAATGGGTAAAATCGAAAGAAATTAAAGACATTTCAGGTCTAACTCACGGTGTGGGTTGGTGTGCTCCACAACAAGGTGCATGTAAACTGACTTTGAACGTTAAAGAAGGTATTATTGAAGAAGCATTAGTTGAAACAATCGGTTGTTCAGGTATGACTCACTCAGCTGCTATGGCTGCCGAAATCCTTACCGGAAAAACGATCCTTGAAGCTTTGAATACCGACTTAGTATGTGATGCTATCAACGTAGCAATGCGTGAATTGTTCCTTCAAATTGTTTACGGACGCACACAATCAGCTTTCTCTGAAGGCGGTCTGCCAATCGGTGCAGGTTTGGAAGACTTAGGAAAAGGCTTGCGCTCTCAGGTTGGAACTATGTTCAGCACTAAACTTAAAGGTGTTCGTTATTTGGAAATGGCAGAAGGTTATATCAACCGTATGGCGTTAGACGAAGATGGTGAAGCTTGCGGATACGAATTCGTACGTTTCGGTCCTATGATGGACTTGATCAAAAAAGGTGTTGATGCAAACGAAGCATTAGTGAAATCGACTAGCAAATACGGTCGTTTCGACAATGCAGCGAAATATATCGATCCTCGTCACGAGTAGTCTAAACAGTTAATTAATTATCCATCTAACTAAAAACTAAACAATATGTTATTTGAAAGTTATGACCGTCGTATCGATAAAGTTAACGCGGTATTAAATACATACGATATTAAAGATATCGACGAAGCTAAAGCTATTTGTGACGCTAAAGGCATCGACCCTTACAAGATTTGCGAATCCATCCAAAATATCGCTTTCGAAAACGCAAAATGGGCTTACGTAGTAGGCGCCGCTATTGCTATCAAAAAAGGAGCTACCAATGCTGCTGACGCTGCTGAGGCAATCGGTATTGGTTTACAAGCATTCTGTATCCCTGGTTCAGTGGCCGAAGACCGCAAAGTAGGTCTTGGTCACGGTAATCTGGCTGCTATGTTGCTTCGCAACGAAACTAAATGTTTTGCATTCCTTGCAGGACACGAATCATTTGCTGCTGCTGAAGGTGCTATCGGTATCGCTTTGTCAGCAAACAAAGTTCGTAACGAACCATTACGCGTTATCCTTAACGGATTAGGCAAAGATGCTGCAATGATCATCTCTCGTATCAACGGCTTTACGTATGTACAAACTGAATTCGACTACTATACAAGCGAATTAAAAGTAGTTCGCACAAAAGCATATTCTGACGGACCACGTGCTGCAGTAAAATGCTACGGTGCTGATGATGTTCGCGAAGGTGTAGCTATTATGGCTTCTGAAGGTGTTGACGTATCCATCACTGGTAACTCAACTAACCCAACACGTTTCCAACATCCTGTAGCCGGTACATACAAAAAAGAATGTCTTGAGCAAGGTAAAAAATACTTCTCAGTTGCTTCTGGTGGTGGTACAGGCCGTACTCTTCACCCTGACAACATGGGTGCCGGGCCGGCTTCGTACGGCATGACGGACACGATGGGACGTATGCATGGTGATGCTCAGTTCGCAGGTTCTTCTTCAGTTCCAGCTCACGTGGAAATGATGGGATTCTTGGGAATGGGTAATAACCCAATGGTAGGAGCTACTGTACAAGTGGCTGTGGCTATTGAAATCGCGAAATAAGTTCTGAGACAAAGAGCAAAGAACAAAGACAATAGACAACTCCCCGATATGCGATTGCGTATCGGGGAGTTTTTGTTTTGTTAACCATTTTTTCTATCTTTGTAACATTAAACCACTAAAGGATATCAGCATGAATAATTTAGTCATCATTGGAAACGGATTTGATTTGGCACATAATATGAAAACAAGTTATAATCATTTTATAGATCACTTAATTAAAACTCAGTTTAAATCAAAACAACTAAACAATCTTTTTAAAGAGACATTTGATTTTAATAGTTCAAATGATTTTGCCACATATTATAAAACTCATGTCAGAATGAAAAACGATTACTTTCATAATGGATTTCTTGGGAATATAATGATAAAATATATGTCAAATAATTGGTGTGATATTGAAAATAAATATTTTGAACTATTAAATCCAATTACCGATAATTCTGACTTTAAAGGGAAGCCTAAGAAATTGAACACTGAATTTGAGATAATAAAAAACTATTTAGTCGATTATTTAAAAACTCAAGAAAAACAAGCTAAATTTATTGAGAGTTATAGAAAAATGTTTGAGCTTGTAGACTCAAATGAAACTGCTATTTTAAACTTTAATTACACCAATACACTTCAAAGTTTATATTCGCACGAGATTAAAGGGAGTAAAGTAATTCATATTCATGGAGAATTATCAAACCCAAAGAATCCAATTATTTTTGGTTATGCTGCTAACGATGAGGAATCGAGAGAATTGATTGATAGAGGGGATAACGAGTATATGCGGAATATTAAGAAGCATTTGTATAAACGAACCGAAAACGAGAAATTACTTACCTATTATCTGAAAGGAACTAAAGATATTAATGTAACAATTTTAGGTCACTCTTGTGGGTTATCGGACAAATTAATTTTAAATCAGATTTTAAATGAAGAAAACGTAAAATCAATAAATATATTCTATTACGAAGAATACGAACAGTATTTTCAGGCGCAGGTAAATATTGATAGAATAATGAATAATGATGATAACTTCAAAAAGCTAACTGATTTCAATAGTTCACATAGAATGCCACAGCATAATGATACACCCGACCAACAAGAAGCATTTATAAATTACTTTAAACCTATTTGTGAGGCTCGTAAAAATAAAAAACAACAAGCATTTCAAGAAAGACTTCGTCAAGAAAATAGAAACAAAATAAAAATTAGGTGATTATAAAGTTATCTTATTTCTCCGGATTCTCCCTTATATAATCCGAAATATGCGCAAATTCATCATAATCGCGAATGATATGTTCATAATAATTGCGTTGCCACAATTTACCATTGAATGGTGTCCAGCCCATGTTTTTCACGCCACGAATATATTCAACGGTGGTAATTGATTTAAACGCATCCATCATATCGCCAACGGTTTTGTTATTTAATGGGCGACCACAAGGGCTCGCCCCTACGTCTGGCACAATTTCCAAAATTCCATGAAAATGATCGGGCATAACAACAAATTCATGTAATTGAACATTGGGAAAACGGTCGGTTAATGCCAACCATTGTTTTTCAACCATTTTTCCCGCATCGTTCAATCGCATCGTAGGGGCATGCCCTTGTGGCTGCCCATATAATGAAATATCATTTTGCACATATTGTGAAATATCATTTTGCACATTTTCATCATTAATGTCCGGGCGACCACAAGGGTACGTCCCTACGGTCATATCGCCAAATAAACATTCACGTTTTTGAACGCAAATGGTGATGTAATATAATCCATCCTGCGAATAATCATATCCTTTCAGGCGAATTGATCTGCGTTGAAAATAATTTGGGCTGTGTGACATATCCTTAATAATTATCAAGAACAAATATAAAAAAAATTACATTTAATATCTATTTTTCCATCAAAAAACAGGAAAACAGGACTTATATTCGCCGTTTTTCCTACACTTTTCTCATTTTTTTCCAGAACAATAGAGCATTGTTGACCAACAATGACATTTTTTGGATGAAGAATACAAGATTTTGGTAGAACAATGAGAGATTTTGGAAGAACAAAAAGCAATTTTAGGAGAAAAATGTGACATTATTCACCCGAAAAACTAAATTATTCTGGGAAAACGATGAATTTTGGTGGGAAAAAATCAAATTGTTGGTCAACAATGCTCCATTGTTCTACAAAAAAACATCATTGTGGAGGAAAAAAGATTAATTGTGGAACAAAAATGGTGATTTATGGGTATATAATACCTTAAAAGAGACAAAAAAAAGAGACATTGCCAGGCAACATCTCTTTCTCAGAAAATTAAAGAAATTGTGTGAGTTATTTCTTTTCAATATATGCAAGCACTTCGCCTTTGCGTACAATATCGCCTTGTTTCTTTTCGATACCAACAATGCGGCCATCGCAGAAACTACCGATATGCTCCAAACCATAGTTTGTTTGAATAGTACACAGGGTTTCAAATTCTTTGTATTCTCTTCCGTAAACCGGCTCAATAGAACCTTCGTTGAAGTCAAGTTCCCAAATTACACGTCCGGTTGCGTTTGATACAACTGGTTCAGCATTTGGATATTTCAAGGCACGCAAGTCAGGGATTTGAACAGTTGAAGTGGCGTATTTTTCTTTAATAGCAGCTTCCAGCTCTTTTTCGAAACGTTTTTTAGCTTCGCCCGATTTAAAATCGCGGTATTGTTTATCGTGCATGGCAAACTCAAACAATTCTTCATCGTCCTTGCCCCTATCCCAGCCTAATTCTTTCATTTCGGCAATGTATTTTGGCAATTCGTTTGGATAATTTTCTTGAGGATTACCCTGGAAGAATTCATATTTGTTCTTTTCAGCTAACGCAATAATTTCAGGATCCAATGTTCCCGGAAGTTTACCTGCTTTACCCAAAATCATATCCCAGCTATTTTTGTCAATCATGCTCCAACGTGGTTGTCCTTTAACCAAGAACATAACATTCATCAAAGCAATATTTTTTACGTATTGGCTAAATGGAGTTACCAATGGTGGGTTACCCAACTTAGGCCAGATATATTTTACTTCGTCGAACAACATAACCAACAATTCGTCGGTAGTCAGTTCTTTTTTGTTTACACTTTTCAGGTAAGAGTTGATTCCGGCGTGAACACCTTTAAGGTCGGCCATTAACGAACCCATCATTCCGCCCGGTAGTCCACAGCCAACCAATAACGAAGTCATAAATTTGTTACGCTCATCGATAAAGTAACCCAAGAAATCGTCAATAAAGCTTTGAGTCAACCTACGAGCTTCCATATAAGCATTCATATTGATTTCAGGTACTTTGAAACCTGCATCTTTCAACATAGCTTGTATAGTAATAACGTCAGGGTGAACCATACCCCACGATAGTGGTTCCATGGCAACGTCAAGATAATCAATACCTGCACGCGCTACTTCTAACATTGAAGCAACCGAGAATCCTGGTCCTGAGTGACCGTGGTATTGCATAATAATATGTGGGTGAGCTGTTTTAACTGCTTTTACAATTTTGCCTAACATTACAGGGCGACCAATACCGGCCATATCCTTCAAACAGATTTCATCAGCACCTGCTTCGATCAGTTTCTCGGCCATGTTAATGTAATACTCCGCTGTATGAATTTCGGAATACGTAATACACATGGTTGCCTGAGCAATCATGCCGGCAGCTTTAGCATAATGAATAGAAGGAATAATATTGGTAACATCATTCAACCCACAGAAAATACGGGTAATATCAACACCCTGTGCTTTTTTCACCTTGTACATCAACTCACGAACATCGGCAGGAACCGGATTCATACGCAAACCATTCAAACCACGATCAAGCATGTGAGTTTGAATACCGGCTT
>Ga0302213_1000337_pt1 | contig 27932 bp, 11 predicted proteins | sample II_Fen_N1_2_FD_194583 | JGI IMG/M metagenome (GOLD analysis project Ga0302213, IMG submission 194583) | Peat permafrost microbial communities from Stordalen Mire near Abisko, Sweden - II_Fen_N1_1 | ecosystem: Environmental > Terrestrial > Soil > Wetlands > Permafrost | place: Sweden: Abisko...
ATCCATTTCTTCATGGCAGCATAATTATCCGTTATTGGTTTTTTATTGCCAAATTGAGTATAAGTCATGTCACAGAGCATCAGGAAGGAAGATGGCCATGTAACGTTATCGCTGTAGTAATTCCAGAAAGCGGGTGCCACATCCGGTATACAACCATCTTTTCTTTGTGAGTCGCGGATGTCATTACCCCATTTTGCATACATTGCGTTGTTATCAAAGAGAAAACTCTCTCCCCAGCAACCCATGGAGCGGTCTCCAAGCCATGGCTGGCGTTCATTGCGCTGAGGACAATCCACGGGCATGCCTTTGTAATTACTTCTGATTCCCCACCATGCATTTTTCAACACCTGGTTCAATACATTGTTTGAAGTGGTAAGGATTCCTGTATTTTCCATTTCATCATTTATCACCTCACCGGTAAAATCGCCTATTGCAGGTGTATATTTCAATCCGCTGATTTCTACAAACCTAAAACCATGGTACACAAACCGTGGGGACCAATCTTCGCCTGCAGCAGTTCCTTTTAGTATGTAAAGATCGGTGGCACGGGCATCACGCAGGTTCTCAACATACAATTCGCCGCTTTTCTGTAATGTCTCGGCAAAGCGTAGTTTCACAGAATCGCCTGCAATCCCGTGGACATGTATACGCAGCCAGCCAGCCATATTCTGGCCTAAATCAAGAATAAATTTTGTACCCAATGTTTTTATTGATATGGGTATAACCCTATCAACAATCTTCATTCCCGACATTGGTTGAGCTATAAGCGTTCCATCAGGCAAACCTACCCGTTCAGCATCTGTCCATTTTGAATCATCATAGCCAGGTTGGTTCCAGCCTGTCAGTTCTTTACGGGCATCATATTCTTCGCCATCGTATTCATTATTACTACGAATAGGTCCGTCGGAAGTAACTTTCCACGAGATATTGCTACCAATTGTTTCAATAGTGTTGTCGCTATATTCAATAGTCAGGTTAAGGCGTAGTTTTGGATACCCGAAATTAATGATTTTATATGGTTTGTATTTTTGACGCATTGTATAGAATCGTCCGTTTCCCAATGTAACACCCACTGCATTTTTACCCTGTTGAATCAGAGAAGTCACATCAAATGTATTATAAAATACCGTTTTGCGATAATCTGTCGGTGAGGGGGCTAACACCTGATCCCCTACCCTGTTCCCGTTCAGGAACAATTCATAAAGCCCAAGGCCCGATATATGAACTGTGGCACGTTTTACAGTTTTAGTGCTTGAAAATTCCTTACGCAGGTACCGTGCTGAGAGTCTGCTCCAGGTAGTTTCACGATCCCATGGCATTATTTTATCCAACCCAATCCATTGAGATTTCCAGTCATTTTCATTCAGCAAGCCCATGCTCCAATGTGCAACCGGACTCCAGCTACCTTCGCCTTTGTTTGTCCATACTTTTACTTTCCAGAAATAAGGTCTATTACTTTGTAACAATTTACCTGCAAAAGGAATCCAGATAGAAATATCCGAAGATGTTTTACCACTATCCCAGACATCACCATTGTCATTTGTCAGATTTTCTATGGACGATGCCACTAAAATCTGATAGGCTTTTTGCAATACATCCCTTTCAGTAGTTGCTTCCAGTTTCCAGCTGAAACGTGGATGTTCGGCATCAATGCCCAAAGGATTGGTCAACCCTTCCGTACGGAGGGTAGATACTGTAAGCGTTGCAGAAAGCCCTGCAGAGAATATCAACAATGCGAATAGCGAAATTAGTTTACTTTTCATGTGAACGATGATTATTGGTTTCACGATATTTGTTCCGGTTTACCGTATCAGTTATTTATCCCGATATGTGTGTGTTTGAGTTTTGCTTATTTGACAAGTAAATCAATCACTCCTTTTTTAATATAGTCCTTTTCAGAATTAACAGCTATCAGTACCCTGTCATTTCCCGAATTATAGGCTATATCAATCTGAAAATCGGTCATTTTATTCCCTTCAAATTCTCCGATATACTCCAGCATCCCATCTTTTGGATTAAACCACCAGCACTGTTTCTTTGCGCCGCTGATTTTTGACAGATCTATTTGCATTGGACGTCCGGTATAATTATAGACCAATAGATAATCAATACCCCGTGTAGCAATAGCACGGTCGTAACGCTCTCCGTTTTGTCCGGCAATAATGCTTTGGTCAGGAATCCTGTCAAAGAAAGGAAAGGTCAACATCAATGCTTTCAAATATTTCATCTGGTTATACCCAGGATCTTCCAGACAGTCGTACCAGTAACGTTTCGCACCAAAAGCTCCTGAAACTCCGGGTTTCATAAATTGCATAATAGAATTATGACCGTAAGTATGTCCGAATGAACCTGCAAATACAGACCAATACGCATAACGGCGCACATCATTTGCATTCCACTTTACCTCATTAAAATCGTGTAACCCCTGAGGTATATCTTCATAGGATGGTTCACCATCAATTATTGGCTTTAAAGGTGTTGCCAACTGACTCTTTTCCACATATCGCCAGTTGTCCTCTTCTGTATTTTCTGCAATCGTATAATCTCCATCTCCTTTTCGTTGACCGTACCGGCGATGTCCGCTCTGGAACATATTGAAATCAAGCCACTGTGCATTATTAAACCAGGTTGCCGAAGAAGTTCTGCCACGTGGATGGAAAGTCATGATATGGTTTTTATCTACTGATTTAATGCTTATTGCCAGTGCTTCCCAAACCTCAGGCTTTATATCCCCACGAATGTCACCCCCGATAAACCATATGATATTCGGAGAGTTTTTATACCGTTCTCCGAGGAATTTACCATAAGCCTGAGCGTCCTTTACTGTCATTTGACCTGAAGCAACCAGTCCACCCCAAATGCAGGTCATGCCGATATAAATTCCTCTTTTTTCAGCTGATTTGATGATATGATCCATATGATCCCAATATCCGTAAACTCCTTTTTTATTTATCTCACTGAAGTTAAACCCGTCAGGCATGGATGACTGTCCGTAGGAATTATAGGAAGGAACGGCATTTATCGTTTGAACCTGAACCACGTTGTAACCCCTTTTACTGCATTCACTAAGATAATATTCAGCTTCGTCGCGGTCAAGGCGTTCAGGTAATAACCAGCCTGTATCACCCAACCAGAAGAAAGGAGTTCCATTCTGGTGCTGTAAGTACCTGTGGTTTTCACTGACAACCAACTTTCCATTATCCCATGGGTATTTGGCAGGTTTTGATTGAGCGTAAAATGTCCCGGAAATAACGATTAGAAGGTAGGCATTTAAAATAAGTTTTCTCATACTTTTTTTTTGTATCGAAAGATTGCATTGAAAGTTTCACGTAGAAAAATTTGATTTCAGTAAATTTTTAATTGCAGACTACAGTCTGGCATCAACTGTATATTCTTTTCCTGCCTCGGTTTTTAAATCGTAAAGATATGTTCTTTTTAGATTCACAGGATTAGGGTTCGCATTTTTGTTAATTAAAGGCTCTGAGACTGTAGGAACAGCATACAATGGATTCGGATTTTCTCCTTTTGCTACAATCAAACCCTTACCGGTTAATGGGGTTTGTGATCGTAACCGGCAATTTCCACCTTTGTGTGATTTTACGGTTATTCTTTCAGCTTTCCCATTATTCCATTTTATATTCATTTCAAAGCCTCCCCTGGCGATAATTCCCTTTATTTCACCTGTGCTCCAACGGGAAGGAAGTGCCGGTAAAAGATAAATAAAACCGTCATAACTTTGCATGAGCATTTCGGCAATACCGGCAGTACACCCAAAATTACCATCTATCTGGAAAGGTGGATGAGCATCAAACAAATTAGGATAAGTTCCTCCTTGTTTTTTTTCATTACGCACAAGGGAAAGTTGATCGGTAATCAATTTATAAGCGTGATCGCCATCAAGCAGTCGTGCCCAATAGCAAACTTTCCATGCCATGCTCCATCCGGTTGATGGATCACCCCTATGGATAAGTGATGTACGTGCGGCATCAAACAGTTGTGGTGTTCGATAAGGAGATATCTGGTTACTGGGGAATAACCCATATAAATGGGAAATATGACGATGGATATCATCCGGATTATCCCAGTCGAACATCCATTCCTGCAATTGTCCCCAACGACCTATCTGAAAAGGTGCCATTTCTTTCAACCTGTTCTGTAACCGATTGGCAAAAGCAGCATCCGTACCAAGGATCTTAGAGGTTGTAATAACCTGATTCCACAAATCAAAAATCAACTCGTTGTCCATGGTAACCCCACCGGCTGTAGTTGCTTCTCCATTGCTTCCGGAATGCGTGTTTTCAGGTGAATTGCTCGGACAAACCACCAACCAATTATGTACAGGCTCCTTCACCATGATCTGATCAAAAAACAAGGCAGAACCTTTCATGATCGGATAGATTGATTTCAGGAAAGCAGTATCCCCTGTGTATAAATAATGTTCCCATAACTGACGGCAAAGCCATGCTCCTCCACCCGGCCACATGCCTGAAGGAGCCTTGTCAACAGCTCCCGTTATACGCCAGATATCGGTATTATGATGCAGCACCCAACCATCGGCTCCATACATAGTTTTTGCTGTTTCTTTTCCGGATACGCTTACTTCTTTTGTCAGTTGCAACAAAGGCTCATAAAGTTCGCTCAGGTTGGTTACTTCTGCCGGCCAGTAATTCATTTCCAGATTAATATTCGTCGTATATTTGCTATCCCATGATGGCAGTAGCTTATCATTCCAAATACCCTGAAGATTTGCCGGTTGTCCTCCCGGTTGCGATGAACAGATAAGCAGATATCTGCCAAAATTAAAATACGTAGCAACAAGGTTTGCATCGTCCGATTTAGCAAACTTCTCAACCCGTTTGTCGGTAGTTTCTGTTGAATGATTTTCACCCAAATTAAGTGAAACCCTGTCCATGTAGTGTTTAAAAAAATCAACATGGGCTTTTTTAATTTCAGGATAGTTATGAACCAGGGCTTTATCAAGATAATTCTTGGCACGTTCGGCTGCATTGCCATCGATATTCAGGTAATTATTGAAATTGGTGGCAATGGAAACATAAATAGTTGCTTCGTTTGCTTCTTCCACTGCCAGCACCCCGTCTTTACAGGTTATTTTTCCACCCTGCGTCTTTACTGTCAATCTTCCCTGAAACTGTACTTTCCCTTTCAGGCCTTCATGAGTAGAAGTTACTCCATCAAGCGTTACAACATTTCCATCACAGGCAATTAAAACATCCTGATGCGGAGAAGTAAGGATGGCATTGAACGTAATTTTATTTTTCTTACTGGCAGTCAGTTGAATTACAACTACCTGATCGGTAAATGACGTTAATATTTCCCGTTTGTAAGTGACTCCATCATTCTGGTAACGCACAATGGCTTTAGCCGAATCCAGACTTAACTCACGGTAATAATCGGTATAACGTGAATGACCGGGAAAGGATATTCGTAAATCCCCAAAAGTCTGGTAGGGCATTCCTGAATTGGTTTTGGACATTACTTTTTCAGTAGCAAGCGTTTGTGCTTCCAGGTATTTTCCGGCAAAAACCAACCCCCGTACCTTGGGAATGTTTTCCAATGCATCCGGATTGCCATTATTATTCGGACGTCCTGCCCAAATGGTAGCTTCATTCAGTTGTATTTGCTCTATTCCCGGATTTCCAAACACCATGGCTCCCAACCGTCCATTCCCCAGGGGCAATGCTTCAGTCCATACCTGTGCCGGTTTATCATACCACAACTTAGATACGTTCTTTTGTCCGAACAACGAAGTTATTGAGAATAAAAATAGAAATATGGAAAGGCTGTTTCTTTTCGTGGATTGAATCATTCGTAATGTATTTTATATTTATAACAGACGTATTATGGGTGATTTTGTACTATCCTGTTCGTTAATTTATTAACTACACTGAACAGGAATGGCAGCACGATTTCATTTCATACTGCCACTACTTATTATTATCACTGATTTCTATTTCTTTTCTTCAGTTTTCTTTTTGGCTTCTTTTTCAGCCTTGATTTTATTGGTAAAATCCTTATACATCTGATGCCAGTTACGACCATTGTCGTTCAGGTATTTTTCGCAATTTGTTTTATAGACTTCGAATATAACCGAAATAGCTTTCATGCTCTTAAAGTCGACAGCCTGTTCCCTGGCAAGTTTAAGTTGTGATAAAATATAAGCTTCTTCCTTTTCGGTCAGGTTGGGAACTATTGACTTGTATCCTCCAAGGGTGAAGGCAACTTTTCCTATGGTAAATTTGTCCAGCACTTTTTCCACCTGTTCTTCACTCAGATCCTTGCGAAGTCCATTCATTAAAGCTTCATGTACTGATTTTGGTTTAGCGGAGTTGGCAATCACTTCCCGTTCAAGGTTGCTTAATGATTTTCCTGTGATTGGGTTTATTCCTTGCGGTACGGTTGAATAAGGATGCTCGTTATGCCAGTCGCGGACTGCTTTAATATGATTGAAAATTAGCGTTTGTACACGTGCTTCCTTTTCTTTATTATTTAATTCAAGTGATTCAGCCCATGTTTTCGCTTTGGTTAAAGCATCAATGTTGGAGCTTGCAATGGCATCATTTTTCTTATTGAAAAACTTATCAAGGTCCTTGAAATTGCGAATAGCGTTTGCAGGCATCTTTTCACCTTTCATACCAAAACTATACATGGCTTCTTTTGGTTCAATGGTCACTTTCGTTTCGTCAAGTTGTCCGGCATTTAATCCGAATGAATTGATAAAGAAATTATATACGGCCGTACGCTTATTTGGTCCAAAGTCATGGCTTTCGGCAGGAAGATGAATATTGGTAACTTTATTGGTGGCCTGGTAGAAACCATATATCCGTTGCAGGTATGGGAATTCCAGTTCAGGTACACTTGCAGTCCAGTCTTTCCCATCGGACACCACACATACTGGCCGAGGTGCAAACATAGCCATCATTTCGGCATTATTCGTACCACCGCAAGCCAGAGATACAGGCATGCCACTCTCACACGGGCATCCACCATCGAAATGGGAAGCGAGGCTTACAGTCGGACAGGCATCTGTAATTCTTTTGTCAAGGACTGTTAGCAATACCACTTGTGAGCCACCGCCCGAACCGCCGTTTACGCCTACTTTAGAAGGGTCAATATCCTTTCGGGATAACATATAATCAAGAATGGTTAAGCCGTTCATTATTTGGATGACATGAGCTGCTGATGTTTGATGTGCCGCAGCTGTTACCTGTAACTCCGATTCTCCCCAACCAAAAAGATCATAGCTCACACAGGAGGCTCCCATTCGGGCAAGTGTGGCGAACCTGTTCTGTTCATCAGCATTATAACGTCCATTGGCCCAATGTCCGTTAGGACAAAGGATAACCCCATGTTTTCGGTTGGTCAGAGGACTATAGATAGAACCACAAACATACAAACCGGGTAACGTTTCTAGAGCAAAATTCTGAACGGTATACCCATTATATTTGCGGATATTGGAAAGTATCGGTTTAGAAGTCACCCTCTTTTTCATGAGTGAATCGATCTGCAGTTTTTCACGAACTTCTTTATACAGGCAGGTTTTACGGGCATTCCATTCGGAGGAATCTTTGTAAAGGGTATTGAGATAGGTGAGCATTTTCTTCCCGTCCTCTGGTGTACGGCGTGGATATTCGTAAATTTTAATTTTATAGGTTTTACTATCTTGCTTTACAAATTTATAGTCGAATATGGAAAGCACATTGGTCAACGACTCTTCCACAGAATAGGGACGAATACGAAAATCGGCATAAGTCACGATTTTCCCGGTAGTGTCGGCATCGTATTTCAACTTCACATTAAAGCGGGAACTGATTTCCTGAAGCACTTGTCCCAAAGGTTTTGAAAACTTAGTCTCAAATGATTGGGAAAAAGTATTTGCTGCAAAAAATATAATTATGATTGATAAAAATAGTTTTTTCATATTGGGTAATTCTTTGAATAATTGGGTAGTTGAATATTATTAAATGATTCTATGCTTATATAAATTATTCAAGGGTTATTTTCTCTCCATTCACGAAGACATTATTCATTTTAACCCGTTTATAATTCTGGAAAACACTTTTTTGTTTGGCAGTGATATTTATATTTGTCAGGGTAATATCGGTTATCGGGGATTCTTCCAGTCCGCGTATCATTATAGGAATCAATACATTGTCACCAGTCATATTGCTGATATTTATATTCCTGAAAACAGGAGTCCGATCGCTCTTAGATTCAGGAGGCATTTTTGAATAAAGCATATCCAGGGTAATAGCCTCTTCCTTGATATCCTTCATGACGATATTGCTGATCTGGATATCTTCCACCACACCTCCCCTTCCCCTGGTTGATTTAATACGAATGCCACGGTCAGTACCATCAAAAACACAATTGCTGATAACTACTTTCTTCACTCCACCGCTCATCTCACTTCCGATAACCACCCCTCCATGCCCTGCCAACATGGTACAATTGGTAATGGTAATATCTTCGTCAGGAAAATTCAATTTACGTGCCTGCAAATCCCTGCCACTCTTTAGGGTGATGCAGTCATCCCCTACCGATATATGACAATTGGATATATGCACATACCGGCATGATTCGGGATTAATGCCATCAGTATTGGGTGAAAGTGGGTTTGCAATTGTTATTCCATCTATGGTCACATTTTCGCAGAACTCAGGATTTATGGTCCAGAAGGGTGAATTGACTATCTTCACACCTTGTATCCGCACATTTTTACAACGTAAAGGCTGAATAAATGGTGGACGGAAAAACCTGCGTTTCATAGAAGTAATATAATCCTCGTTGGTTTCGGCATACAGTGCTTTTACATCATTTGCCTGATCCCACATAGGCTGGTATTTATTGATATCACGTTTTCCGTTAGCATTAACATCAATGATTACCCTGAAAAATTCATCCCACCATTTTTTCCCCTGGCCATCAAGTTTTCCCTCCCCTTTAATGGTAATATTTTCTGCATCCACAGCATAAATCAACGGACAGAAACTTTTCATCAGTATACCTTCATGCCGCATTTCCACAAAGGGCAGATAATCTTCAAAATTATCCGAGAACAAGAGTGTTGCCCCTGCTTCCAGTTCAATAGTTATATTGCTTTTCATTTTGATAGCTCCGGTAAGGTAAGTACCTGAAGGGAAAAACAAGGTTCCTCCCCCGTTAGCATTCAACCGTGTGATGGTTGTATTTATCAGTTCAGTATTTAGTTTCGTTCCGCCTGGATTGGCTCCTGCTTTTTGCATGTCGATATATTCTGCATGAACCGATAAAATGCTTATTTGCAAAAATGCAACAATGATAATAAGTGTTTGTTTCATATTTTTTTATTTTCAACTTTCCCAAAGTTCGCTACGTTGGGAATGTCCATTTAGTATTCTACTCTTTATAAATAACAATCAATTAAATCCGACAAAATTATACTTAATAACATGATTTCTGAATAAGAAATCTTAGTCCTTTCAGAAAATCTGCTTCAACAAACTTACCTCTTACCTCTTACCTCTTACCTCTTACCTCTTTTCTCAATCCTCATTCCTCGATGATAGTGTCTTCGTGAACGTATAACTTCCGCTTTTGACTTCATGAGCCTCTTTTTCTCCCGGCAAATAGACATCAGCAGTACAATTAACCGGGATATTTATTTTCAGTGTGAAATTCTGATCTTCCCGCTTCCAGTCAACAGAAACCTTTCCATAGAGCGTTTCATAGGATGCCCTTACATATTTCAAATCACCTGCAACTTCCGGGCGTATTATCAACCGTTGAAATCCGGGGCTGCCTGTTTTTGTCTGAATTCCGGCTAATGAAGCAAAAAACCATTCATCGATCTGACCCATCATAAAATGGTTCCACGATGATCCCATGCGTGGATCCCATTGCTCGGTAAGCGTGGTTGCTCCGAATTTAAGCTGAAACCCGTAACCCGGTGCTTCTTCGTGATTGTGCATGGTGTACATGAGATCGTTCAACCCGTTTTGAGCCAGTGTCTGGAACAAATAACGGTTGCCAATGTCACCTGTTGTCAAGCGGTTGCCATGTGCCCTGATATCCTTAACCAGATTATCAAGCACAGCCTGTCGGTTTTGCGGTTCAACGATATTCAGGTAAACTGCCAGCGCATAAGCCGTCTGGCTTCCGGTGCCATATTGGTTGGTTTCCGTATTGAAAAATTTCGCATTAAAGGAAGTGCGCACCTCTTCGGATAATTGCAGATAATGCAGTGCATCCGCCTTATTCCCTACCATGATGGCAGCTTTTGCCAGCAAAGTAAGGTCATAATAGTAATAAGCAGTTGCCACCAGGGGAACCGGTGTATTGCGTGAATATCCTGCCCTAAAATTGCCATAATCATACCAATCGCCCAATCCGTATGATATTATGTGATTTTCAGCCCGTGTTGTCAGGTAATCAACATACCGTCGCATATTCCGGTAATAGCCCGTGATTAACGATGAGTCCCCGTAAAAATCAAAATACATCCAGGGTACTATCATCAAGGTGCTTCCCCATTCGGGTGAATCGCCAAACTCATCAAATCCTTTTTTAGTGCCAAAGATATTATACATCGGTGCAATGGTAGGCACTATGCCGTTTGGCAGTTGCGCATCAGCCATATCCTTCATTATCTTGGGCATAAATGTTGAAAGGTTGTAATTGTACATCAGTACCGGTCCGTTCAGGTGGACTTCTTCCAGCCAACCCAGTTTTTCACGGTGCGGACAGTCAGTAAATACTGCCTGCATATTGCTTTCAACAGCTTTAAGGATCAGCCTGTGTGCATTGTTAAAAATAGCATTCGAACATTCGAAGGTAGAAGTATGTGCGGCAGAATTATAGACAAAACAGGATCTTATATTTTTCAGGAGCGGTAATCCCTGAGGATTTTTATCGTTTTTCATAACTGCCCCTTCCACCTGGATATACCGGAAGCCATAATAGGAGAATCGTGGATGCCATGTTTCAACAGCTTCACCACTGAGTGTATATTGGTAATAGTGTTGTCGCCCTGTCTGGTTCTGGTTCGTGGCACCTTCTTTTGTCAATGCTTCGGCTACAACCAGCGTTATTTTATCCCCTTTTTTCCCTTGTACCGTAATTTCGGGAAAACCTGAAAGGTTCTGTCCCATGTCCAGTACAAAAGCCGATGGGTCGATCGCACGTTTTGTTTTCAGGGAAGCACTGTCAATTTCTTGCTTTGTCAGTCTTTTTACCGATTTAATGCCATAGTACTCCATGACTTTCACAGGTGCTGCCTGCTGAGGAGTCAACAGCCCTTTTGGTGCAGTCTGAAGTACAACAGGAAGCCAGTTTTTGTCGTTAAATCCGGGTGCATTCCACCCCTTTTGTTCCAGGCTTGCATCATAATCCTCGCCACCGTAAATGCTGTTGAAAGTTATCGGGCTCAACGAATATTTCCATGTTTTGTCCGAAATGATTTCCTGTGATGTACCGTCCGAGTAATTAATAACCATTTTAAGAAAAAGCGTTGGAGCTCCAAAGGATACTTTCAACTTGCTGTATCGTCCTGCCCCACCTTGTTGGTTGTAAAAACCGTTCCCGAGTAAAACTCCGGCCACATTTTCTCCGTTACGGAGCAGGTTAGTGATATCAAACGTATTGTAATAAACTGTTTTATCATAATCACTCCAGAAAGGTGCAAACTCGGCATCCCCAACTTTCACGCCATTCAATGAAAACTCATAATGTCCCAAACCACATACATAAGCCGTTGCTTCTATGATTTTCTTTTCGATGGTTACTGATTTCCGCAGGTATATACTTTTTTGGGATAGTGTATCGATGGCTTTCCATACAGCTTTATAGTCGGGTGTCCCCATTTCTGAAGTCATAAACCGCTGGCCTGCAGGAATCTTTGCATCCTCAGTAGTTATAGCTCCAATCCATTGGGCATTTATAGATGATTTTTCGGGTGCCAGCTTAAATTCCGCCCGGGTACTCCATGTTGACTGCTGGTCTTTTTCATCCCATACACGTACTCTCCACTCGTATTTTTCTCCTGCTTTTAATTCTTTCCCGGTATAAAGTACCTGTTGGCTTTTGTTCGAATTAATTTTTGAACTGGTATATGAAAAGTCACGGCCTTTTATTTCAATTTCAAAAGCAGATTGCATTGTTCCTTGTTGTGCAGATTTCAATTGCCATCCAACATGTGGATTCTTAGTAACCAGAGCCAAGGGCGTAACGGACATTTCACAGCTAAGTCCGGTCACTTCAATAGCCCTGATAGACAGCGAAGCAGACAAAAAGAGTAAAAGTGAAATCAGCGTTCTTATCATTCTTATTTTAAAAAAGATTATTTCAATGCATCCGCACAAACAACCTTTTCAAGTGTGGCAGCATGTCCTGTTTCCTTCCCATCGACAAAGATACGGAATCCTTTGCCCAGATGATAACGGCTACCATCTTTATCCCAAACAATTGACACATTGTGATTGTGATAACGGACATTATCCAGGCAAAACCAATTCCATTTTCCTGCCGGTATTAACGGGTTCACTTCAAGAGTATTATCTGCACGTGGGCGTAATCCTATTAGGCCGGTTATGATCAGGTCATTAAAAGTGGAATGATTGTAATAACGGCTGCGTTCCTGGTCACCTTTTAGCCAGTTACCGTTTACTTCGTCCAGGTACTCGCCCACATATGGTTTCCCGCGATGATGTTGCAGTTCCATTAATATCTCCAGCTGACGGAAATACACACTGTCACTAATTACTTTTTGCGGATAGTTATTCATAAAATTAGCCATGGCCGTCAGCGTCTGTGATGTGGCGAATGGCCATACAGCACCATCCCATTCACATTTTCCCACACCGCGTGTACGGAACTCAGGATGACGGCGTTCGGCTGTTGTCAGCCCGTAAGGAGCTGAAAAGCCTTTTTCATCCAAGATCTGATTCCAGGCAATGTCGTATTTACCGGCATCGGGCAGATTGAAATACCAGGGCAGGTAACCTATTTCTTCCCGCACATTGGCCAGGGTGTCGGTACGCATGGTTTCAAAGAAATTCTGTTTCACGCTCCAGAGTTTATTTTGTACCAATCCCTTCAGGGTATCTGCCTTCAATGAATACAGTTTTGCCTTCTCTTTGTTTCCGGCCAATAATTCAATGGACGATAGTGCTTTGGCATTCCCGTACATGTAGCTATCGATAGTAGGTCGTGCATATTTCTTTTTCCGCCCACCACTGATGGTTTCTTCCATGCCATCCTGTACGTCGCCCTGCCAGTAGAGACCGTTCTTCAACCGGTGGGTGGCTTCCCAGCGGCTGTATTCATTTTCAAGATCCTTAACCATATCGGTAACGCAGGTTTTATCGCCTGTAACCAGGTAGCGGTTGAACATGGCATCGATATTCCACGAACTGAAGTTCATCATCTTTTTCATGGGTGCTCCTTCATTGCCCTTGTACCAGGTGTGGATAATCTGGTTCAGGTAGGTCGTGTCGCGCAGCCACCTGCTTTCGTAGATATGATGACCAATGGCCGATGCAATCAGGTTGTATTTGTCGGCATACGTGCGGTTCACCAGGAACTCTGTCATGGCATAGCCCACGGGGGTCTGTTCGATATGTTTTCGGATGGTCCACCAACGGTAGTAATACATTTCTTCAAAATTCTTTTGTGGACATTCAAATAAAGGGATGTTCTTTTCCATCCATTCGCCTGCACGGGCATTGGGTATTGCCTGAACGATATTCTCATCCTCCATCGTGTTGAAATAATCGACATAATGGTTGAAATTGGAATATTTCAACACGGCTGCCGATCCTCCGTTGTCCAGCGACTCTGTTTTAAATCCTGCTATCCGGAAAACGCTCATGCTGTCCTGACCCCCTGCATTGGGAAGATCATAATCCTGGTCGGCAGGAGTTTCCTGCGTCGGAAACTCATTGGTTTCACCGGTACTGAAGGCAATGCGTTCAACGGAAGATATTGGTGCATAAAATATTTTGGGTCCTGTTTTTTTACCGTTTATAGTCAATTCAATACTTCTATTGGCAACCGACAGCAAGGCTTCCACCTTGTAGGTTTTCCCTGCTTCATATTTCATCACATTCGAATACCTCGATCCTCCTTTAACCCGCAACGATCCATCTTCCGTAAACTCAAGCCTTGTACAGGCTATGCCGTTTTCATCTAAAAATTCAATTCTGAAAATCCCTTTGTTGTTCTGGTCGGCCATAAATTCAAACGAGACCTTCAATTCTTTTGTCAACGGTATTTTACGTACCACTTTGGCAAAGTCGAAAGGATCTTTATCTTTCAGGGTCAGCCAGTTTTTGCCTGCTTTTTTCTCCAGCATGACCGGTGCCCAAAGTGGGGAATGGATATTCCACTCGGTAAGTTCCGATAGCTTTGTGTTGTTGTCGAAATTATCATTTGCCTGCGCAATAGCTTTTGTCCCTACAGGTACAGGAATGCGCGAAACCCACATATCTTCCTTGTTCATACTGTAGGTTACCCACATATTTCCATCGGGTGGTATGCCGTTGCCTTCCTGAATACCACGGGTGTATTGCGGACCGTACGATTTATAATTACCCCCGTAACGCATGCGGGTGATATCACCCTGGATAAGGTTTAATGTGGTGTAGTTGAGCCCGTCAGTAGAAGTGGATATGCCCAGCGGCCATCTGAATTCGGAAGGATTATATACCGTAGCATAGGTTCCGTCACTGAGCCGTTGCCCCCAGATTTTTGCATTGCTGTTAACAAATCCTTGAGCGCGCAGTACCGGTTCCGACCAGGTCTTGCCTTCATCGGTGCTAATGGCCGTAAGGGCGTGTTTCCACAGGCAGGCCACTTTTCCATCGGGCAGGTGATAGTAGCAAAAGGCTTTATAATCCTTATTAACAGGAATCAGTTTGTCACCTCTGTCCGATTCTTCCACCCACTGCATCATATACAGCGGATTATCCAGTATTTCCTGACAACTTTTTACAAAATCTTTATCTTTGCTTTTTGTAAAATACGGGTAATCGGTATTTTTCTCATTAAAGGCATGGTTGTAATGGATAAAATACATTGGCCCGTACGTTCCGTTTTTCTTTATTTCACGTACCACCCTGCCAATACCGTTTCCATCGTTAGGATCATCTTTTTTATCCAGTGCCACACCGTAGAAAGCCAACGTAATCAGCCGTCCTGACTTTGATACATAAAACCCTACCCGTTGATGCATGATAGCTGTCAGGTTCTTAGCCACACCCTTGTAATCGGGTTTTGTATATCCATCAGGAACTTTATATTGTGGAAATAATACGTCAGGATTCGACCAGGTATAACCATCAGTGGAGGTTTGCAGGAATGTTTGTGAAGGCGGAATATGTTCACCCACCTCTCCGCTCAGGAATTGCAGGTAAAATTTACCGTTCCAGTAAGCAAGCATTGGTTGGTGGTTATATGTCCAGCCATTGCAATTTGCAGCATCCGGATGCTCCCGGTTTGCCCGCATCACCTGTATATTGTGCACACCAATCACCGGGGAAAGCTGTCCATCGTGGTAAGCCGGATTGGAAAGTTCGGTTCCGGTATAATGAATCTTATCTTGTGCAAGCAGGTGAGTGGCTGATAAAGTTAAAATGATACAACCAACCAATATTTTTTTTAATTCTTTCATGTTGAATTGAGTGAATGGAATACAAAGTTAATGAAGTAATCGTAGATCTTTAATGAAATATTTATTTCTCTATAAAAGCTTATATTTCGGTGTCCTGGCAATTATTAAGTAAATGGAACAATATAATGTCTTGTTTTATTTCTTCATTTAATATGACCTCTCCCCCTGCCCTCTCCAACCTCACCCCAACCCTCTCCATGTGGAGAGGGAGTAAGAGAGGGTGATAGAGCTGAGGTTTTATGAAGTTTTATTTAAAATAACAGGGCATTATATTCTTCTTACTACTTAATTATCAATTAATTATTAATTATTAATTACTTAAGTTTTACTTAACTGAGGAAAGTTCATTATGAGTAGTATCTTTTTTTTGAATGAGACTCAATTCATACGTTTTAAATAAATTTTTCACCACGGAAGCAGGCACTTTAAAGATGGTGCCATGTTTATGTCCTTTGGGGATTGATACCTCATTCGACACATTGGTATAATGAATGAAATCTTTTGTTTTAACCGCTCCGAATGTAAACTTTTTATATTCATCAAAATAGATCAGGTAATTATCATTCAGTTTTTCAACGGTTGGTCCCTCGGTATAACTTTGAGTAAATGGAGTGCTTGCATTCGTATATGGTCCGGTTGGTGATGTTGCAAATGCTACCTTCAGATTCCTGTTGGGACGGGTATTATCTTTAAACACCAATACATAATCATCTTTTGATCGTTTTACAATGGTGGCATCGATGGAACTATACCCCGGGTCGTACAGCAGTTTTGTCTTCGAAATTGTTTTAAAATCTTTTGTGGTGATGTAATACAACCGGTGATTGTTCTTCTCTTCTTCCACTCCGCGTCTGAATCGACGGGGTATGCAGGAAGCCCAAACGACCACAAATTCATTTTTTATATCATCATAAAAAATATCGGGAGCCCACACATTTACAGTGGTTGGTTCATTCTTCATCACAGGTATCAGTTGCTCTTTCGTCCAGTTTATAAGGTCTTTGGAAGATGCATACCCAAAACCTAAATCGCCTTTCCAACTGCTGGTCCATACCAGATGGTAGGTTCCATCAGGAGTACAGGTTATAGATGGGTCGCGCAGGACTTGTTGGTTACCAACCGCCGGCTTTAGCCATATACCAGGAATACAGTCCCAATGAATTCCATCTTCACTGTATAAATAGCGCAGGCCTTCAGAGGCGGGTTCATGAAAAGAAGTGTAAACATAAAAATCTTTTTCAGCGTTACAAAATTGGGTTACGAACAAAAAAACAGCTAATAACTTAATTATCTTTATCATTAGTCTTATAAATTCTACTTGTTAAAACTACACACACATATCTTTACTATACTTAAACTTGAGACGGAGAGAATTTAAAATAGTACTCATAGAAAATTGAATTAAAAGGATTACAACCCTAAAATTTTTAAGAATACAGTGTCTGACTTCGGAGAAATACAGCTTGTCGCATCAAAAAGCTCATAAAAGCTGAATCATGTCATTTTTTACGGGCTTTTTATAGTTTGTAGGAATTTGCTGGAATGAATCCTTCAACCTTCAGACCCTTCAACCCTGATTTTTCCTACATCCCTTTTATATCTCCTTTATATCTATTCTACGTTATTCCATAGTTAAGTCGTATCTAAGTCGTACATAAGCTGTATCTATTATGATATGGGATATCAACGCCTTTGATTCGACTCAGGTATGGTTCAAGTATGGAATAACGTAGAATAGATATAAATGAGATGAAGGAAAGATATAAAACAAATGGTTCAATGAGTGAGTTCGGGACAGATCATAGAACGCTATATTGCAACTGGTAATGATCCAACGATTATTTTTAATAATTTTAATGTTAAATCTCTTTATTAAAAAAAGATATACACTACAAAAGAAATTAATTTAACGTGAGTTCGACGTAAGGATTCACTTAAATAATTGAAATACATCCAACAACTTTCCCGTAGGGAACATATATCAATAGAATATGTTATTTCAAGGATTATTTTCCCCGTCAGGGGATAAACATGATGATTCCCTACGGGAAATTATTCAACTCAGATTATGTTTTCTATTGATACTTAAGTTCTAACGGACTATTCCTTATATAGAACTCACGTTAGTTTAGTAACTAATTCCCTTTGTAGTATTATTTTTATTTTTGATTGACAGGGACATTTGTCCCGGGTTAACTTTATTATGGGGTTTTGACAGTACAAAACCGACGAATCGTTCGTCTAAGTCAGAGTATCCCACTAAAAATGCTTTTAGCATTCCAAAACAACTATGAAAAAATACTTTCTGCTTGTTATTCTCCTGCTCGTTACCGGAATTATGGTTTATGCTCAGGACAGAGGTCTTACAAATACTTCCACCAGTAAATTTGCCAAAATGTCCGGCACCAACATTGATGCAGTTAAATGGACCAACGGATTCTGGGGCGAACGGTTTACGGTTTTTAAAGACACCATGATACTGTCGATGTGGAAAACACTCGACAATCCGGATATCAGCCATTCATTCCGCAACTTTGAAGTGGCTGCAGGAGAGGTAGAAGGAGAGCATGGAGGACCACCCTTCCATGATGGTGATTTTTATAAATGGTTAGAAAGTGTAGCCTCAGTATATGCTGTAACCAAAGACCCGAAACTGGATGCTTTAATGGACAGGATTATTGCTACCATTGTAAAAGTACAACGGGCCGACGGATATATCCATACCCCTGTCATCATTGCTGAGATGCACAAAGGCATTGATTCACATAAAACTGACAATACAGTCGTTGGAACAAATGTGGGACTTGCTGATAAAGGGGCATTTAATAACCGATTAAATTTTGAGACCTATAACCTGGGGCATCTTATGATGGCCGGGATCATCCATAAACGGGCAACAGGTAAAAGTACGCTGTTTAATGCAGCTGTAAAAGCAACCGATTTCCTGTGTCACTTCTATGAAACTGCATCAGCAGAACTGGCTCGTAATGCCATTTGCCCATCGCATTACATGGGTGTTGTGGAAATGTACCGGGCTACGGGCAATCCGCGTTACCTCACCCTGTCGAAGGACCTGATTGATATTCGCGGGATGGTTGAAAACGGAACGGACGATAATCAGGACCGGATACCGTTCAGGAAACAAAAACAAGCCATGGGGCATGCCGTCAGGGCTAATTACCTGTATGCCGGGGTGGCCGATGTATATGCAGAAACCGGGGAGAAAGCGTTGTTAGACAACCTGGAAAGTATCTGGACGGACATTACTACCCGTAAAATGTATGTAACGGGTGCCTGTGGCGCATTATATGATGGGACATCACCTGATGGAACTAATTACAAGCCCGACAGCATCCAGAAAGTTCACCAAAGCTATGGACGTGCCTTTCAGCTGCCAAACTCAACAGCTCATAATGAAACCTGTGCTAATATAGGCAATATGCTGTTCAACTGGCGAATGCTTCAGGTGACAGGTGATGCAAAATATGCCGATGTGCTGGAAACTGCACTTTATAACAGCGTATTGAGCGGGGTTAGTCTGGATGGAAAACGATTCTTCTATACCAACCCGTTGCGCATCAGCAAAGATTTTCCGTATACACTCCGCTGGCCAAAAGAGCGCACCGAATACATTAGTTGTTTTTGTTGTCCGCCAAATACAGTACGGACCTTGTGTGAAGTCCAGGATTATGCCTACAGCACCGGGGAAAATGCCATATGGTGCAACCTGTATGGTGGGAGCCAACTGGAAACATTACTGAATGGAAAAGACATTGTGAAACTATCACAAACATCGGATTACCCATGGGATGGAACCATTAAGATTGCTGTGGAAAAAGCACCTAAAGGCAAAGCATTTGCCCTGAACCTGCGTATCCCGGAATGGTGTGAAAAAGCTGCTATTACAATTAACGGACAACCCTTTAAAGCCAAAAATACATCAAACACTTATACCGGAATTAATCGTGAATGGAAGAAAGGCGACATCGTGGAATTGGTACTTGATATGCCGGTAAAACTGTTGGAATCGAACCCACTGGTTGAAGAAACCCGCAACCAGACAACCGTAAAACGCGGACCGTTGGTATACTGCCTCGAAGGAATGGATATTGAAGGCAACAAACATATTGATGATGTTTTGATACCTGCAGCTATTCAATTTTCAACACGGAAAACAACTATAGCCGGAAGCCCGATTGTTGTACTCGACGCAAAAGCACGGCTGACTAATGAAGCATCGTGGAAAAATACCCTTTATCGCGAAGTAGGAAAATCGGATAACACGGTTCATATAACCCTGATTCCTTATTATGCCTGGGGTAACCGTGGAAAAACAGACATGACGGTTTGGATGCCGCTGGCAAAATAAAACCTCAAAGAGAACGAGATAACCAAACCTCAACCGGTACGAAGTACCTTTGAGTGTTTCCTTATCTCTAAAGTATTAAATTGCATTCAAAAAAATCATTCATACAGCCATAGCTTTATAAATAACAAAACACTTCTGATCAATAACTAAACACTTTTGGGTATTTCGTACATCAAAAAGTTTAGGTTTTAAAAACAGCATTATGAAACTAAAATACACGTTATTATCCGTATTATTTCTGAGCTTCCTTGTTGCCAATGCCACTGAAATCTGGGTTTCAACAACCGGGAATGACCGGGCACCCGGTACAAAAGATGCTCCCAAGGCGACATTGGCTATGGCTTTACGGCAGGCCCGGGAATATCGCAGGTTAAATACCTCAGGTGTAGAAAACGGCATTCAGATTCGTATTAAGGGGGGTGTTTATTCCTTGTATGAACCTCTGTATATCCGTCCGGAAGACAGTGGAACAGTCCAGTCGCCCACGAGTTTTCAGGGAGAAGCTGATGAAAAGGTCACTATCAGTGGCGGAATAGAAATCACAGGCTGGAAGAAATCAGGGAAACTGTGGGTGGCAGATATACCTGCTTTTAATGGCCGCCCGTTCGATTTCAGGCAGCTCTGGATAAATGGTAAAAAAGCTGTACGGGCACGCAATGTGGCAGACTTTGAGAGAATGCCCCGTATACTAAGCAACGACCCGGTGAATGAAATCCTTTGGGTGCCGGCAACAGATGTAAAAATGATACTAAAAGCACCTTTTGCTGAAATGATCGTTCACGAAATGTGGTGCATCAACAACCTACGAATCAAATCCATAGAGATCCATGGCGATTCGGCTGCAGTTCGATTCCATAACCCGGAAAGCAAATTACATTTCGAACGATACTGGCCACGTCCGATGATTGGTAAAGGAGTGAATTCACCTTTTTACATTACGAATGCCATGGAGTTGCTGGATCAACCCTCAGAATGGTTTCACGATATTAAAACCAACAAACTCTATTATTATCCAGCAACCGGAGAGAATCCGAATCAGGAAGAAATTATAGTTCCGGCCATTGAAACGCTGGTACAATTGGAAGGAACACTGGACAGGCCTGTTGAAAATGTAATGTTCAAAAATATCACGTTTAGCCATACTACCTGGATGCGTCCTTCCGAAAAAGGTCATGTGCCTTTGCAAGCAGGCATGTATGCTACCGAAGCTTACCGGATCGATCCTCAAATCGTGCGCGGTGATAGTAATCATAAGCTTGACAATCAGGTTTGGCTTGAACGTGCACCGGCTGCTGTTACAGTAAAATGTTCGAATTCCATAGATTTTGAAACATGTAAATTTCAGCATCTTGGTTATTCCGGACTGGATTATCTATACGGCGACCGGGGTGGAAAAGTTCAAAACTGTACTTTTACGGATATTGCCGGAAATGGGATTCTGATTGGAACTGTTTCTCCACCTGCTTATGAAACGCACATACCTTATGTTCCACAGGATGAAAGAGAAATTTGCAACGGACAACAGATTACCAATAACCGGATTACCGATGTGACCAACGAAGACTGGGGTTGCGTAGCTATTAGTGCCGGATATGTCAGCAATATCAATATTGAACATAACGATATCAGTGAAGTTTCATATATGGGAATCAGCCTTGGTTGGGGCTGGAATCAGACATTTAACCGAATGCACAACAACCGGGTCTTTGCAAATCATATCTGGCATTATGCCAAACATATGTATGATGTAGCAGGGATTTATACACTGGGTATGCAACCTAAAACAGTAATTTCAGAAAACTACGTTCACGATATTTATCATCCGGGATATGTTCACGATCCGAATCACTGGTTTTATTTGTATACTGACGAGGGGTCTTCATATATCACGGTAAAAAATAATTTTACCGAAGGTGATAAATTTCTTCAAAATGCCAACGGTCCCGGTAATACATGGGAAAATAATGGCCCAATGGTTAACGACAGTATAAAAGCAAATGCCGGAATCAGTCGTTCATTTCATTAATTTAAAAACAACACGAAATAAAGATCTGATAAAATGTTGAATATAGCAATTCTGGGGCTTGGAGAAGGCAGAAGTACAATGTCAGCAGCTTTAAAAAGCCCGAAACTAAACTTGATTACAGTTTGTGACAGGAATGAAGAACTTTGCAAACAAAGGGCAAAAGAATTCGATTTTCATGCATATACGTTGAATTATGATGATCTTTTAAAGGATCCTCAAATAGATATTATTGCTATTTATACACCTGACCATTTTCATGCAGAACATATTAAACAAGCGTTGCTTCACGGGAAACATGTGGTTTGTACCAAACCTTTTATTGATGATCTATCCAAAGCAAAAGAATTGTTTGAACTGAGCACCAGAACAGGAAGAAAGGTTTTTATTGGTCAGAGTTCCAGGTTTTTTGAACCCGCTAAAAGACAAAGAGCAGATTTTGAGAATGGCGTAATTGGCGATTTAATAACCATTGAAGCTCATTACAATGCCGATCATCGCTGGTTTTTAACTAAAGAATGGTCATTACTTCCATCATTTAAGTGGTTATATGGCGGATTAAGTCACCCTGTTGACTTTATAAGATGGTATTTACCCAATATTGAAGAAGTAATGGGTTATGGCATGATAAGCAGCAATGGAAAAAATGCCGGATTAAAAAATGAGGATACCATGCACTTTATTTTTAAAGCTACTGATGGCAGGATTGCCAGAGTGAGTGGCGTTTATTCCTCACCAACACAGCCTGCACAAAGAGAAAGTGAGATGAGTTGCATATTACGGGGAACTAATGGTGCAAGCCAGGCCGATTATCATGAGCTGAGGTATGCAGTCACCACCAGGGACGGAGAACAAGAAATTATCACCTGGGGTGCTGAAACGCTCAATCATTATTTCCGTTTCGAAGGGCAAAGTCATCATGCAGGCGAATACCAGAATTATCTGGAGTATTTTGCAGATAGCATCGAGCATGATTTTGTTGCTTATCCTGATTTGGAAGAAGGAATTCACACTATTGCATTATTACAAGCAATGGACCGGTCATTACAAACAGGGACACCCGTAAAAACAGCTGATATTTTAGCGGAGTTTAATCTTCAACCCTGAACGAAAAAATTCAGAAAATTACAGCAATACAACTTTTCTAAAATCTATACTTTGAAAAAAATTAACAACGAAATAAACAATACACTCACTATGAAACGCACCATTTTCCTGTTCATTTTTGCAGCAACCACCTTGATATCGAATGCCCAGACCTGGATATGGTATCCGGGTGATTATGAGATATGGCTTGGCAACGAAATGAATAACCGCCGTACCGAACGGGGTGCATTCTTCCCTCCGTTCTGGAAAACGGACAGCCATTATGTGCTGGTTGAGTTTAGCAAAAAAATTGAGTTGGCAGTACCTGAAGAAATTGAAATTGCTGTAGAAGGAAAATATAATATCAAGTTTGATGGCAAGCTGCAGTTTGGTATGCCTCATACCTTCACACTTCCTGCCGGAAAGCATAGTTTAAACATTAAAGTATGGAACCAGTCTACACCACCTGCTATCTTTGTAAAAGGGAAAACAGTAAATTCTGATGGTAGCTGGAAGGTTACCTATGAAGACAAGGAATGGATTGATGAAAGCGGTAAGGCCAGTGATACTTCCGCAACAGTGTATATGGATGCAGCTTTTAATAATTTCAATACAGCCGACACACCTCCATCAACCTTTAAACTGGCAACTCAGCCTTTGCCGGCAATCAAGCGCGAAAAGAAGAATGAGGGTGAATTGATTGATTTTGGCAAAGAGACTTTTGGTTTTATCCGGCTTCATGGGTTGAAGGGCAACGGAACTGTACACATTTACTATGGTGAAAGTCCTGAGGAAGCGTTGGATACAAAATACTGCGAAACACTCGACAGAATAAAGGTGGAAGGAACTGCTGTTACCGATGAAGCACGGGATGTGACATCAAAACTGGGAAATGTGTATACACTGGGTAACAGCAAAGCATTCCGTTATGTCTATATTACTAAAGATAAAGGCATGGAACTACAGGATATCAGCATGCTGTACGAATACAAACCTGAGGTTAAACGAGGCTCATTCCGTTGTAATGATGAAGAAGTGAATAAAATGTGGGAAGTAGGTGCATACACTATGCAACTAACAACCCGGGAGTTTTTTATAGATGGCATCAAGCGTGACCGTTGGGTATGGAGTGGCGATGCCATTCAGAGTTACCTGATGAATTATTACCTGTTTTTTGATGCAGAAACAGTAAAAAGCAGCATCTGGCTCTTACGTGGAAAAGATCCTGTGACCAGCCATACCAACACGATCTTGGACTATACGTTCTACTGGTTCCTTTCTATCTACGATTATTATCAGTTTACGGGTGACAAGCACTTTATCGAACAGGTCTATCCCCGTATGCAAACCATGATGGATTATGTGCTCAGCCGGACAAATAAAAACGGGATGGTAGAAGGCCTTACAGGTGACTGGGTATTTGTGGACTGGGCGGATGGGTACCTCGACAAACATGGCGAACTGTCCTATGAACAGATTCTGTTTTGTAAAAGCCTTGAGACCATGTCGCTTTGTGCAAAACTGGTAAACAATGATCCTGACAAAACAAAATACGATGGTTTGTCAACTAGCCTGCGTAACAAACTGGAACCTGCCTTTTGGAATGAAACTAAAAAAGCATTGGTACATAACCGGATAGATGGGAACCAGAAAGAGGCAGTAACCCGTTATGCCAACATGTTTGCTGTTTTCTTCAATTACCTCAGCCCTGAGAAGCAACAGATCATTAAGAAGTCGGTATTGATGAATGATTCCATCATGAAAATCACAACCCCTTATATGCGTTTTTACGAACTGGAAGCATTGTGCGCCATGGGAGAACAGAAAGCAGTTATGAAAGAAATGAAAGACTACTGGGGTGGTATGTTGCGTGAAGGAGCAACCACATTTTGGGAGAAATACAATCCGACCGATAAAGGAACACAACATTTGGGTATGTATGGCAGGCCTTACGGCAAGAGCCTTTGCCATGCCTGGGGTGCCAGTCCCATCTATTTGTTAGGGAAATATTACCTTGGCATTCAACCGGTAAAAGCAGGATACAGTGAATACGCAATAACGCCCAACCTTGGAGGACTAACCTGGATGGAAGGTACAGTTCCTACACCGAAAGGCAATATCCATCTCTTCATGGATACAAAAACCATCAAAGTGAAAGCTTCCGAAGGCAAAGGCTATCTGACTATCGTAAGTGCAACCAAACCAAAAGCAAACAATGGTACGTTTGAAAAACTGAAAGACAATCGTTACAGACTCCTTATTAACACACAAGAGGAAGTAACTGTGACTTACAGATAATGGAATATTGAGTACAGAAGGGCTTTTCATACGTCATTCTGGTCTTGTTTAAGGTATAAAAAAGATTCTCAATTATGAAAATTAAAAGTTTAGTTGTTGTTTTAGGAGTGTTGTTTGCCCAACAGGTATTCAGCGAAATTATCCACATAGTCAGTTACCCGAATGCATCAAACCGTGTATTGTTTGCTACTGATATGTTGGGTAAAACGTTAAAGGGTTCAGGGTTCCAGGTGGATAATACATTCACTAAACAAAATTCATCAAAAGAGAAAAATATAATTGCAATTGAAAAAAACGACCCCGGATTGAATCTGTTATTAAAGCAATTGAAAATTCAATTGCCTGATTCAATGAAAAAGGAGGGGTTTTTTATTACGACAAAAAAGAACACCACCCTTGTTTGTGGAACAGATGGTTCGGGAGTTATTTATGGCTGCCGTGAATTGATCGACCGCCTTAAACTGGAGAAGAAGCTTGATCTGCCTGCCTCATATACCGATGCTCCGGAAATGGTACTTCGCGGAACTTGCATTGGCGTTCAGAAACCTACCTACCTGCCCGGTCGTACTGTATATGAATATCCATACACACCTGAAACTTTTCCGTGGTTTTATGACAAAAAACAATGGGTAGAATACCTGGATATGTTGGTATCCAACCGTATGAACTCGCTTTATTTGTGGAACGGACATCCCTTTGCTTCGCTGGTGCGATTAAAGGATTATCCTTTTGCTGTGGAAGTGAGTGATGAAACATTTAAAAAGAATGAAGAAATTTATTCTTTTCTTACCAAAGAAGCGGATAAACGTGGAATATATATCATCCAGATGTTTTATAACATCATTGTTTCCAAACCTTTCGCCGAACATTACGGTATTGCAACCCAGGATCGAAACCGTCCGATAACACCATTAATCAGCGATTACACCCGAAAAAGCATTGCTGCATTTGTTCAGAAATATCCGAATATAGGGTTTCTTATTACACTGGGCGAAGCAATGGATACGAATGAAGATGATGTAAAATGGTTTACCGAAACCATTATTCCCGGTGTAAAAGATGGTATGAAAGCGTTGGGGACCACTAAGGAACCACCTATTATTCTGCGTTCGCACGATACAGATGCAAAAATGGACATGACAGCTGCTAAACCCCTGTACAAAAATCTGTTTACCATGAGTAAATACACCGGTGAAAGCCTGACAACATATGAACCGGGTGGTCCATGGTCGAAGACAGACAGAGACCTGGCTGATCTTGGACCCGTACATATCAGTAATGTTCATGTTTTGGCTAATCTGGAACCCTGGCGTTACGGATCGCCTGAATTTATCCGGAAAGTAGTACTTGCCATGCATGCTGCTAAGGGTGCCAATGGACTGCATGTATATCCTCAGGCTTCATTCTGGGATTATCCCTACACAGCAGATAAGCTTGCTGATGGAAGCAGATTGAAACAAATCGACAGGGACTGGATCTGGTATCAGGCCTGGTCGCGTTATGCCTGGAATGACCATAGGGAAATCAATGATGAAAAAAACTATTGGGATAAACAATTGGGTGATTATTATGGAGTAAATTCAGCAGATGCTGATAATATTCAGGAAGCTTACAATCAGTCCGGAGAGATTGCGCCTAAGTTATTGCGGAGATTTGGAATCACTGAAGGTAACCGGCAGACGCTTTTGCTGGGAATGTTTATGAGCCAGCTGGTCAATCCATACAAATACAAGATTTATCCCGGGTTCTATGAAAGCTGTGGACCGGAGGGTGAAAAACTGATTGAATACGTTGAAAAAGAATTTAAACAACAGCCTCATACTGGAGAATTGCCTCTTGATATAATAGCACAGGTTATTGCCCATGGCGATAAGGCCATTGCTGCCATCGACGGGGTTGAAGGTAAAGTCACGAAGAACAAGGAGGAATTTGAACGCCTGCGTAACGATATGCATTGCTACCGGGAGTTTGCGTATTTCTTTGAAAATAAAGTAAAAGCAGCAAAACTGGTACTTGAATACCAGTGGGGAAAAGACATTAAGAATCTGGATGCTGCCATTCCTTTTCTTGAAAAAAGCCTTGAACATTACAGCAAGTTGGTTGATTTGACCAAAGATCATTATCTTTACGCCAACAGTATGCAGACTGCACAACGCAGAATTCCTATCGGAGGTGATAACGGGAAAAATAAGACCTGGGAGGAATTGTATGTTTACTATCAGAAAGAGTTGGTAAACTATAAGAATAACCTGGCTATGCTAAAAGAGAAAAATGGAAAAGAAATACAGGAAACTACTATCATTCCACCACTTTTACCAGCCGATGTAACCCTCTTTGCAAAACCAACATCTGTGAAACTGGCGAATGGGATTTCAATTTATTCAGATATAGACTCAAAAATAGAAGATATTGCACCGGAACTTATCGGTATGAATGGTTGGATATTGAATGCGAACATTCAATCCAACAAAGGAACTACGGTTGAATTTGAA
>Ga0302213_1000339_pt1 | contig 27892 bp, 25 predicted proteins | sample II_Fen_N1_2_FD_194583 | JGI IMG/M metagenome (GOLD analysis project Ga0302213, IMG submission 194583) | Peat permafrost microbial communities from Stordalen Mire near Abisko, Sweden - II_Fen_N1_1 | ecosystem: Environmental > Terrestrial > Soil > Wetlands > Permafrost | place: Sweden: Abisko...
TTGGAAAAGATCCAAGAGGAGATTCTCAGCTCCCATCATTTCAAAGGAACCCATCATACCCTTACGTTGTATGGATTCTGCCAAAGGTGCCAAGATGCATGAAATTGCGATTAAAAGTCATATAAACGGACGTGTACGTCTTAAATCAGCGCTCTTTAATGCTGCCAATGAAGCGCTTCTTTTCAAACTTCTTCAACCACTGGTGTATGAATTTCGTCACAATGTCTCCGCTCGCTCCCTTATCTTACTTTACGATCACACGCAAACAAACCTCGAAGCAATCATGGCACTTTTGCACAAACAGCTGCATGTCACCTTGCCTTTGAGCTCACCCGTAGAGCCAACCTCGGCGTACTGTCCATCGTGCAGTAGTTGCTCTAGTTGTGAACTCAAAACAAATACCCCTCAATCATGGAAACGCAAACTCATCACCTTTGGCGCACTCTCAGGCTACGCACTGTATGTGTTTATCAAAGAGACGGTTTTGGGTGTCGTAGTCATCTCTAGCCCTTTTTCATTGACGGCTATGGTTGCGTTATGTGCAGCCGTTCCTCTGCTTCAAGAGGCGTACAGCGATGTCAAAGCCAAACGGTTTACCCTTCAATCGTTTATGGCATTTTCACTCATCGCCGCGATTTTCGGCGGTGAGGTGATGGCGGCGTTTGAGATCATCTATATTTTACGGGGCGGCATGCTTTTGGAAGAGTACACGGCTGAAAAGTCCAAACGTGAAATTCACAATTTAATTGCATTAGAGATCAAAAAAGCATATGTTTTAGTCGACGATGTTGAGTTGGAAGTGGACTTGGAGAGCATCAAAGAGGGCGATATTGTGGTCTCCCGAAGTGGGGAGAAAATCCCCGTAGATGGGCAGATCATCGAAGGTAAAGCCGAGATCGATGAGGCTTCCATCAATGGGCGCAGTGAGCCTGCTTTTAAAGAAAAAGGCGACATCGTTTATGCGAACACGTTGTTGCACCGTGGGCGCATTTACATTCGTGTCAGCGCCATTGGTGAAAACACCTACCTCTCCCGTGTCATCGCCAAAGTGGAAGCTTCGTTAGCACTCAAATCGCCCAGTGAACTCTCCGCCGATCGCTTGGCCTCCAAATTGCTTAAATTAGGAACGTTTTTAACGGGTGCGACCTTTCTTCTCACCGGCTCATGGTTGCGTGCTTTTTCGGTGATGATCGTGATGTCCTGCCCCTGTGCAACCATTTTAGCGGCAAGTACGGCGATTAGTGCGGGGATTGCCAGAGGTGCGAAGCAGGGTATTCTCATCAAAGGTGGCGAGAGTTTGGAACTCGTGGCGCAAAGCGAAGTCTTCTGTTTTGATAAAACAGGCACACTCACCACCGGTCAGCCACGCATCGTAGCAACCCATCTGCAACCAGGGGTGAGTCTTGAGGAACTCATCACGTATGCGGCCTGTGCCGAGCAGAAAAATCACCATCCTATCGCCCAAGCAATTTTAAAAGAAGCGAAGCGTTTGGGCTTTACCTATAAAGAAGAAGAGCAGAGTGAAATTCTGGCTGGACTTGGGGTCAAGCTGACCTACGAAGGAAAGCAGATTTTGGTTGGCAATGCCAAATTACTTGCGCACAATAGTGTGGACATGCGCGCAGTAGAAACAGTGGCGCAAAGCCATTTGGAGAGTGGACAAACGGTGGTGTATGTAAGTATGGATGGGATGCTTTTAGGATTGATGGCGTTTGAGCATGAGGTGAGAGAAGGCACTGAAGCGATGTTGGAAGGTCTTAAAAAGCGAGGCGTCAAACATCTGGTACTCCTAACGGGCGATGAAGAGAAAGTCGCGCGTGCTTTTGGGAAAACCTATGGGTTTGATGCGATTTATGCCAACGTTATGCCCGAAGAAAAAGCAGAGGTGATTGAAGCGCTTAAACGTAAGTATAACCGTGTTGTGATGGTCGGTGATGGCGTGAATGACACCATCGCTATGAGCACGTCCGATGTGGCGATCTCCTTTGCGAGCGGAGGTAGTGAAGCTGCCATTGAGGTCTCTAATATCGCGATTACGAACAGTCATCCAAGCGACATTCTTAAACTGTACGATCTCTCTTCCAAAAGTTTACATGTCATCTCTCAAAATTACTGGATTGGCACTTCCACAAACCTAGGTTCCGTCGCTTTTGCCGCCTTTGGTGCACTCTCTCCTGTCATGGCAGGTGCGATGCACATCGCGCATACCGTCGGCATTATGGCAAACTCTTCACGCATCGCTTGGGGCGTTGATAATAATTCTTAAAAAATATTAAGCCAATCTTTATTCTTCCCACTTTACAATGTGACTATTAAAGGATAATTATGAACCTTAGCGCAGAAAAATTAATAGAGCTTGGAGCCTATTTTTCGATCATACATCATATCAAAGGGCGCATTCGTCTGCGGGTGAGTCCTCGGATTAAAGAGCACAAACATCATGTGGGTGTCGAAGATATCGAAGCATTACCTCGTCGCATTAACGGCATTCAATCGATTAAAATTAACAAAGTTATTGGCTCTTTAACCATCGAATATGACCATGCTGTTTTCCCAAGCCATTTGTGGGAAAATTTAGTTGCGGGCAAAGAACTGGATGAAATTATTGCCATCATCGACCAACTCGCAAAGGAGATTGTCTGATATGAAAGCAGCGAAGCAACTTAAAAACAGTGCATTTTTAGAAGAAGCGCTACAACGTGCCTTTGATCATGAAGTCAAAGCATTTGAAACGTATCGTGCGGTGGTTGAAAAATTAGGAGCGGCGTCTCCTTTTACGCAGATCATTCAAGCCGAGCAAACGCATCAAGAAGCGCTCATTGCGGTTGCTGAAGCGCATAACAGTACATTGACTCGCACGGTTTTGGAAAACATCAGCATCCCAAACACCCTTCGGGAGTGTTGTGAACTGGGTGTTGCCTCTGAGATTCAAACCATTCAACTCTACACGGAACTTCTTTTACATGTAAAAGAGAATGCCGAGGTTCAAGACCTTTTTTACAGGCTACAAGCGGCCTCGTATAATAACCATTTGCCTGCGTTTAGAAACGCGGTGATTTCGTATGCAACGCCTACGCCTAGCGCAGAAGCAAATCCTATGGCTGCGTTGGAAGGGATGATGGGGCAATGGGGCGAATTTAGCCAAATGGCGCAAAAAATTGCCAAAGGTGAGGTCAGCCAAGAAGAGATCACGAAACTTTTAAGCACCAACTTTTCGTTTGTGGCAGGTGCGTTGATCGGTGTCGTGGGGGCAAGTGTCCTCGGTGGCGTCGTTACAGAGAATGAAACAACCGATACAGAAGATGAAAAACCTGAAAATGAGAGTATCTAAAGAGTCTAATAACTCTTATAATTAATCCAAGGAGAAAACCATGTTACCATTTATCGTAGGCGCACTTGCAGGTGCCGCTGCTGTTATTGCCTTTAGTAAGAAAAAAGAGCTTAAAGAGGGCATCGAGCAAGGTGTCTGCAAAGCTAAAGAGGTCGCAGAAGAAGTCAAAAAAAGTGTTGATGGAACCATTGAGTGCCTTAAGTCGAAAAAAGCGTTACATGTAAAAACGAAAGAGGAGGAACAATGAATCCTAAAATTACGATCAATACAGGCACGCCTCGCAGTGTCGCTGGCAATATGATCAGTGGTGCTTTGGCTGCTGGTATGGTAGCAACCGCACTTTCCTACACCAAATACAAACAAGCAGAACTCTCTAAAGAAGAGGCGATTAAACAAAGCTTGAAACTGACCGTTCAAGGTGGCATTGCTACGGGTAGTGCGATTGCAGCGGCCAATGCGCTTGGGCGTAACAGCTGGCTTGGACTTTTGGGCTCACTGAGCGTGGGCGTTGCAGGCATTTATGGCGTTGAAAAACTGTATGCTAAAACATGTGCATGCACCCAAACGATTGATGTATCTCCAAGCGAAGAGGAAACAAAGTAATGGAACTATTAAATTCACTGGATAAAAACCCTTATATTGGAAGCGAAGCAGCGAACGATGGTATGAACGAAGCCAAAAATGATGCGGGAATGCTTGGAACTATGTCACCTGAAAATCTTTTCGGGGCATTTAACACCAAACAGTTTGTCATCGGTGCTCTCATCGGTGCAGTAGGTGCGTATTTGCTGACCAATGAAAAAGCGCAAAAAAATCTTTTTAAAACCATTGCCAAAGGTTCTGAGATGTTCCAAGCGGGTATTGAAGAGATGAAAGAGCGTTTTGAAGATGCTAAAGCTGAGTTAGCAGCGAAACAAGAGTAGTCTTTGTATGCATAAAACACGCCTGATTCACCAAACGCCCACGCGACTGCGCTATGTCACTCCTGCTCTTAAGCAGATCAATACGCATAGCCTTAGCACGGATTTGAAGGTTATTGCGGGTGTGAGCGAGGTACGCATTAATGCCAAAATCGGCTCTGTCGTTTTTGAAGGCGATTCGTTAGATGCTCCTGTGCTCTTAGCGCACCTTCAAGCACTCGATATTTCGAAGTATCAGATTTGCGATACCTCTATCAATGCATGTTTTAATGACCATGATGAAAAACCGAGTATCAAAGGTATGGTTCGCTCAGGTCTTGCACTGGCATTTCAACCTTTCATTCCTCAGCCCAATCTCAAATTGGCGGTGAGCACACTGGCGAGTTTACCTCTTTTAAAAGCGGGTGTGGTAGAGCTTTTTAGTGAAGGCTTAACCTCCAAAGTGCTTGAAGCAATGGCGGTAGGTGTCTCCTTAGCACGTAGGGATTACAGCGCAGCCAATAGCACAAATGTGATGCTTGAAATTGGTGAATACATCGAAGAGACAACCGTGCATAAAAGCGACGATCTCATCAAAGAATTGGCAAAGCCGAATGTTGAAGAGGCATGGATCGAAATCGAAGAGAATGGTAAACGTACCGAAAAGCGCATCAGTACCTCTGAGGTAAAAGTTGGCGACATCGTCATTGTAGGTGCAGGCGATACGATTCCGATTGATGGGCACATCATTGATGGAACGGCCTCCATTAACCAAGTCTCGATGACGGGTGAAGCGGAGCCTGTGAAAAAAGAGCGCGGCGGACGCGTTATCTCAGGTACGATTGTTGAAGCGGGGCGTATTCGCATCTGGGCGGAGCAAGTAGGGGATGACACGGCGACACAACGCATCAGACACTACATCAAAAGCTCACTCGATGAAAAGTCGGCTATTGGTCTTAAAGCAACCCATTTGGCGGACAAACTTGTTCCTGTGACATTGGGTCTTGCAGGACTTTCGTATTTGATACGTCGCGATATGGCAAGTGTGGCAGCGGTTTTACAAGCAGACTACTCGTGTGCACTAAAGCTTGCTACACCCGTTGCATTTAAAAACTCACTCTCTATCGCTGGGCATCATGGCATCCTTATCAAAGGGGCGAAAGCTTTAGAAGCACTTTCCCATGTTGATACGTTCATTTTCGATAAAACAGGCACACTGACCCATGGTGAACTGGAAGTTGTTGAGATTTATTCGTTTGATAAAGCGTGGAGTGAAGATGCGATTTTAAATCTCACGGCGAGTGCGGAAGAGCACTACTTTCATCCCGTTGCTGAAGCGGTTGTTAAAGCCGCCAAAGAGCGTGGGTTTGTACACATGCATCATGATGAGGTAGAGTTTATCGTAGCGCATGGGGTTCGCACACAGATCAACGGCAAAGAGGCGATCATCGGAAGTCGCCACTTCTTGGAAGAAGATGAGCAGGTCTCTTTTTCTGAACATGAAGCCAAGATCGAGAAGTGTTTGGAAAATGGCAAAATTTTGCTCTACATCGCGTATGATAACAAGCTTTTAGGTACCATTGGTATGGTTGATCGTGTACGTGCCAATGCTAAAGAGGCACTTTTGAAACTGAGAAGCTTAGGAGCCAAAGAGATTGTCATGCTCACAGGCGACGTGGAAGACAAAGCGCAAGCTTTAGCGAAAGAGCTGGGCATCGACACCGTGTATGCAAGGCTTTTACCGACCGATAAATCGAGCATCGTGCAAGCGCTCAAAGAGAGCGGCAAGCATGTTGCCTTTGTAGGCGATGGCATCAATGACGCACCCGCCCTCATGAACGCCAATGTGGGCATTAGCATGTACAAAGGGGCTGACATCGCCAAAGCAACAGCAGACATTAGTTTGCTCAAAGATGACATCGAAGCGGTTGTCGAAGCTAAAATTTTGGCAAATAAAACCATGGCGCGCATCAATGGCAATTTTAACGCTACCGTTGGCATTAATAGTTTTATATTGATGGGAGCAGCTTTAGGCTTGCTCAGTCCTGTCAAAACAGCCTTTTTACACAATGGTACGACGATTGGATTATTACTCAATTCCATGCAAAAAATTCGTATTGAGAAAAGCTAAGCTGAGTCTTAGGGGAGAGGTTTTATAATTATGATAATTTATATCATAAAGGATTTACATGCCTCTTCTCTTTCCCCTTGGAATTGCCGCGGTTTTAACCTTGGCGTTAACGTATGAGACAGGAAAAAATGCAAAACGAAAATTTGACAAAAAAAGAGCTAAAGCTACCAAGCTTTAAAACATGGGATTTAGATACGAAAAAAGAGGCCGCTAAGATCGGTATGACCGCCTCAATGGCGATAGTGATCGGTACCTCTTTTGGGATGAAGTCTAAGATCATGAAAAATCTTCACATTGGCGCAGGTGTGGCGCTTGTTGGTTTTTCACTCTGGCATCACATGCTTTATCAGCCCTCTAAAAAAAGTGGTGCTAAAGTCGCTACAGCCGAAAGTGCTACACAACGTGAAGCAACACCTCCCGCAAAGCCTAAACGTACACGCAAACCAAAGCCAAAAGAGGCATAAGCCCTCTTTTAGCGGGTTTGGTAGCGCTTAATCGTTTCGCTAATCAATGCGATGGCGCTTTCGATTCCTATTTTAGAGGTGTTGATGCACAGATCGTACTGAACAGCATCACTCCACTGTTTTTCAACCAAAAGTTGATGGTAACGCGCTCGCTCTCCATCACTTTGTTCCATCATTTTCACCGCTTCTTTTCCTGAAATCTTGTAAAGCTCTTCGATGCGTTTCTTGCGAAAATCAGCGTCTGCATGTAAAAAAATACTGAGGTGATTGGGATTGTCGCGTAAGATGTGCGAACCGCATCGCCCAATGATAATCGCAGAGCGATCTTTGGCAATACGCTTGATAATTTGCGTCTCAACTTTAAAAATTGCCTCTTCGGTTGGTACAAAGACTTGCGGTGGAAGGTAAACGTCAGGACTGCAAATGCTTGACTGGAAGAAACACTGCCAAAAAGAGGGGGTTTTTTCATCCAAAGATTCAAGGTCTTCCTCTAAAAGAGAGAACTCTTTAGCCGCTTGCGTGATGATCTCTCGATCAACATAACTCATGCCCAGTTCTTTCGCCAACTTTTGTCCGATAAACGCACCACCACTTCCAATTTGGCGACTGATCGTGATGATAGTGTGTGAAGGCTCTTTCATCTGTTATAGCTCCTTAGAACAAATACTCAAAATAAGTATACTCCTTCGTTGGTCATAAATAGAATAAGAAGCAAAAAAAGTGCATCATTTAGCATTTATTTACCAATGGTTCACTTCTTGTTTAGCCTAATCCTCTATACTTTCTTTACCAAGACAAAAACCTCCTTTTTGTGTAAATAACCAATTTTTCATACAAAACGCTCGAATTGCCCGGTTCGAGCGTTTCTTTTTCTTCCAAACTTCCCACAACCTTCCTTTCTCATCATAAATTTCTCTTAATGTGTATTAATCTTTGCTATAATCGAAGGAAATAATACAAAGAAGCACCGTGAAACTGATTCATTTTTCGGACACGCATTTAGGCTTTAACGATTTAGACACTCTCCTACACGCAGGCACTCGCTTGTGCAATTCAAAACTTCATATTTATGCAATTTACTTTATTTACTTCAAAACTATAATGTTGGAATATTTTTTACTATCTTTTGTGGCTATTTTAAAAAGGAAAAAATATGACAAAATATTTAAATAAAAATGGAAAGCAAAAAAGGGGATAGAGCATGAAGAAAAAGAAGTGGAAAGTGCATTTTTTGAGCTTTTAAGTGTCGATTAAATGAAATATATATAGAAAAGGAAACATATTGAGTATTTTTAATTCAGAATATGTTATTACAGAACACATATCCAACGCAGACTTGAAAACATATTTTGTTGGATATGACCTTGGTAGATATAGATGTGATGAATTAGTAGAAAAAATAATAGATGCAATAGTAGATTTTTCATTTGGATTTCATGAGGGTATTTTAGAAACTTACACTAGAGAACAAATTATCAAAGCAGCAAGGCAAGTATATAAAATCGAAGAATATGATACAGGCAAAGTAGAACATAATAAGCTAAATAAAAAGGGTGACAGACTCTACAACAATTCTGAAGAATTTATTGAAAAAAGGTATCTCAATCGTGGTGAATTTGGTGAAGTCATTTTACATTTACTATTGAGAGATTATCTTAATACAGTACCTCTTATTTCAAAAATTTATTTTAAAGACGCTTATGGTCCTACTGTTAAAGGTTTGGATACGATTCATATTGGACCATCCGTACACAATTTAAAGGAACAATCTTTATATTTAGGTGAATCAAAATTACATCGGACGGGGGAATCTGGTGTAAAGGAACTTATTCAAGATATTAAAGAGCATTTTAATCGTGATTTTTTAAATGGAGAGTTTATCTTAATTGGCAATAAAAAAAGAGCTTTTATAAATATTGGAGAATATAAAGATTTGAATACAAAAGAGAACTATATAGAGTTTTTGAAAAGCAAAGATTATTGGTTTCAACAACTTGACAATATTCAAACAGGAAAAGGTAAGTTACAAGATATATTTAAAAGTATAACAATCCCCTTGCTATGCACTTATACTTCAAAAATATTTGCAAATCATACTGACGAAACAACAGATGCTTTTAAAAAAGAATATGAAGAGGAGATGCAAAAATTAAAAACTCTCTTTGATACTGAACTAACAACGTTAAAGAGTAGTGCTAAAGTTGGTGAGCCTATTTCAACAAACCTTGATATTGTGTTAATGCTTTTTCCTGTTCCCGATAAAAAAGAGCTTGTCAAGAAGTTACATGCAAAATTGCATTACCAGCAAAAGGCATAAATCATGGAACAAAATATATTTGATACTATTCTAAATAATACTAGTTTATCATTAGAACAAAGTTTTGATATTGCGCAAAATTGTTCTGTATTGCTTAGAGATGAAACTAAAAGTCATGATGGGCGAAAAATAATAATTCATATTTTAGATAGACAGTTAGATTATCCTGATTTTATTCCACAAGAAACAAAAGAGATTTGGGCTGACTTAATTGAATCAGCTGGTTTTTATCCTTATTTAAAAAAAGAAAATTTATCTTTCTCAGGTAATGCCGCATCAATAAGACAAGAATATCATCGATCAAATAACATAGATAATATATATTTTCATGAAGAACAAAAGTTTCTTTCTTCTATACTTGAAACAAATAAAAATTTAATTTTAAGTGCTCCTACTAGTTTTGGTAAATCATTGTTAATTGAAGATATTGTTGCGAGTAAACGATTCAAAAATATTGTAATTATTCAGCCGACACTTGCACTACTTGATGAAACACGCAAAAAGCTCAGAAAATATAAAGAAGACTATAAAATTATTATTAGAACTTCTCAGGAGCCATCTAGTGAGTTAAAAAATCTTTATTTGTTTACTGCTGAACGAGTAATGGAATATAGATATTTTGAGAATATAGATTTTTTTATAATTGATGAATTTTATAAAGTAAGTGCAGTGAGAGGTGATGAAAGAGCAGATACATTAAATAATGCATTCCATTTATTACTGACAAAATTTAAAAGTAGGTTTTATTTACTAGGGCCTAATATTGATGGTGTTTCAGAAGGATTTGCAAAAAAATATAACGCTGAATTTTATCCAACAAATTACTCGCTTATTGATAATAAAATAATTGATTTATATACAGACTATCAATTAGAGTTTGATAAAAAAATATATAAAACTAAAAAAGAATATAACAAAGCTGTAGTAGAGTACAAAGAAAATCTTCTATTTAATTTATTATTAGAGCGAAATTTGAAAAAAGAACAAACATTAATCTACTGCTCTTCTCCTGCTCGGGTAAGAAATCTTTCTACAAAATTTTATGAATTTTTGCAATCAAAAAATATTAAAGGAGACAATCAAGTTTCATTAATTCAATGGATTGAAAAAAATATTGAACAGGAGATTGAAGAAAAATGGTCTTTATCTGAGGCATTAAAATATAAAATTGGCATGCATGATGGCACATTGCAAAAGCACATAACAACATCTATAATTAAATATTTCAATAATAAAGACTTACAATATTTATTTTGTACATCAACTATTATAGAAGGCGTAAATACTAGTGCTAAAAATGTAATTATTTATGATAACTGGAAAGCTAAAAAAAACAAAGATAATTTTATTGATTTTTTCGATTATTCCAATATTAAAGGGCGCGCCGGAAGAATGATGGTTCATTATATTGGAAAGATATATGACTTTTACATTCCCCCAGCTAAACCAAAAGATAAGTTCATTATAGATATTCCTTTTTTTGAACAAGAAGAAAAAAAAGGACATACCAAACCAGAGCTTTTGATTCATCTTGATGATAACGAAATTAAGGATAAAACAACTAATGAATATAAAAAATTAAATGATATTATCGAAGAAGAAAAAAATATTTTTAAGAAAAATGGTGTTTCAATAGATGGACAACAGAAGATATTACAAGAAATTAGTAACTTAAATAGGACAGTTACTATTGAACGAAGTAAGAAGGTTACAAAAAATAAAAAAATTGTACATGAAGTTTATTATAGTGAAAAATATACTGTTAAACAGCTACTTTTATGGGACAAAAATACACCTTCATATGACCAATTACAATATATTTTAGAATTAGCTTGGAATAATTTACGTGAACCAAAAGAACAGTCCAACCAAATGACATCACCAAGATTAGTTAAAATGGTTTCTGAGTATGCTCATAATAAAAATATCTTTTTATTAATTAAAAGTGATATTGCATTTCGGAAAACACAATATGAGAATAAGAATAAAGCAGATTCTGAAATAGCAAATGATTCAATACAAGGAATTTTTCAAATATCAAAACATTGGTTTTCCTATAAGGTTCCAAAATGGATCAGTGTAGTGAATTCTCTGCAACAATATATTTTCGAAAAAAATGGACTGGAATCAAAAAGTTATCTTTTTTTTGCAGCTCAACTTGAAAATGATTTTATTAGAGATAATCTGACAATACTATCAGAATATGGTGTACCAAACTCCGCAATAAAAAAATTAAAAGAATATATTCATTCTGACTTTGATGAAAATTCAGTAATCAAAATAGTGCAAGAACATGCAAAAAATAAAAATAGTAAATTGATGCGATATGAGATTGATGTGATTAATGATGTTTTGTAATACAAAAAGATTAACTAGAGAAAACGGTGACAGGCTACTTTTTTATTCTTACATGTAAAAAAACTATGAACTTTGGCGTGTGGATTATTGCGTTACAAAGCATTTCAAATTGAAATTTTTTCAAAGCAATTGAACAATGAAGCGTAAAATAGTTGCTAAAAAAAGGTAACCCATGGCGAATATAACCGTACTTGACAATGAGATTACAATTTTAAAAATAGAAGATGAAGATTATATATCGCTTACTGATATGCTCAAGGCTAAAGATGGTGATTTTTTTATATCGGATTGGCTTAGAAATAGAAATACCATTGAGTATTTAGGAATTTGGGAGAAGATTTACAATCCAAATTTTAATTATGGCGAATTCGCCATAATTACATCTCAAGCAGGACTCAATAGCTACAAGTTGAGTGTTAAAGAGTGGAATGCAAAGACAAATGCCATAGGAGTCGTAGCCAAAGCGGGACGATACGGTGGAACATATGCCCATAAAGACATTGCTTTTGAGTTTGGAATGTGGATTAGCGCAGAGTTTAAAATCTACCTTATTAAAGAGTTTCAAAGACTTAAAGATGAGGAGCTAAAACAACTCGGTTGGGATATTCGCCGAAATCTCACAAAGCTAAATTACAAAATCCATACCGATGCCATTAAAGAAAATCTCATCCCAAAAGAGCTTACTCCTAGCCAGATAAATTTCGTCTATGCCAGTGAATCTGACATCTTAAATGTAGCACTTTTTGGTATGAGTGCTAAAATGTGGCGCGATGCAAATCCTGAGCGAAAAGGCAATATCCGTGACGATGCCAATGTTAGCCAACTTGTCTGTTTGGCAAATCTAGAAACGCTTAATGCACTCTTTATACAAGAAGGATTGGGACAAAAAGAGAGGCTTCAAAAGCTCAATACAATTGCTATTCAGCAGATGCAAATATTGACCGATAATGTGGTGTGTAAGCTTATGAAATGAGTAAAAGGCGTTTACATGTAAAGCGTTTGGAAGAGCAAAATGTGGTTGGAGAGCAGTTGTTGAAGTTCTGTGAACTCGATACTTTAGTGATGGTGTTGGTGAAATTAAAGGAAGTGTGCAAGTGATGATAATTAATAGATTCTCTATTCACTAAGGTTTGCTTTTTTAGGTATTAAATTTTTGAAAACTGTATATGTTCCTCTTTTAAAGAGATCTTCCCGACGGTGTATCCGTATTTTTTAGCATCTTTTTTATAGGTCAAAAATGAATGGTCTATGTCAATCCCTATGATTTTTTTAATGTCTGCAAACGTCAATTTGATCGTTTCATTTGCATCTTTTTGAAGATATTCCCATAATGGCTCATATTTACTCATGCTTATCAACCTTAAGTTTTCTTTTTTATTTTAGCAAGTGCATGATTAAAAAAAAATGTAAAAAGCGAAATTATAAGCCAATAAAAAAGCTTAATGTTTAGTTTACATGTAAAGCGATTAATAGGTAAACTGTTGGTTTATCTATAGTGTATAAAATGAAAAAAACAAAATTCGCACAAATACATAAAGCTCTTTTGTGAGTTTTAAAGAGGTCATCTATGATTGATTACAGCAAAAAACTTACCACCGCCAGAGAAGTCAACTCCATCGACAATCTGGACTATTCCATCGAGAGTGACCGTGGGCGCATTCTTTCTGCCCCTGCATTTCGGAGGCTTCAAAAGCGTACGCAGGTGTTCGCACTAGAGCTCAATGCTTCGATTCGTACGCGATTGACGCACTCTTTGGAGGTTTCGCAGACGGCGCGGTTTATTGCTAAAAGTATTTTGAGCAAACTCCAAAAAGAGGGGCGCAACGCGTATGGATTGGATGGGCTTGACAATGCATTTGTCTCTACGGTCGAGATGACCAGTTTGCTTCACGACATCGGCAATCCTCCCTTTGGGCATTTTGCGGAGCAGACGATCAATCAATGGATCAAAGAAAATGCGCTGCCGCTGCTTGAGTCACTTGAGGCAACTTCGGATGAGACAAAAGCTTTAAAAGCGATGCTGGCAAAAGATTTGTGCAACTACGATGGCAACGCCCAAGCCATTCGCGTCATCACGAAATTGCAACGTCTCAATCTCTCCTACACTCAAATTGCTTCGGTGGTCAAATACACGCGTGGCGCGTATGAGGATAAGCCTCAAAAAGGCGAGCCGTTTGATTATCTCATGAAAAAGCCGGGGTTTTATTTCAGTGAAAAAAGCACTGTTGAAAAGATACAAAATGCTTTACATGTAAAACACGGGCACCGCTTTCCGCTGACCTACATCATGGAAGCGGCGGATGATATCTCTTATCTTACGGCAGATTTGGAAGACTCGGTGGAGAAGGGCATTTTGAGTCTGGATAGAGTTTATGCACTCATCAAAGCAGAGTGCGAAAAAGAGGGTGAGACCTATCTTTTGGAAGTGATTCAAGAGCGCTACGACCAAGCCAAAAAGAACGAGGAACCGTACCAATTCAATCTCTTTTTTACGCTCGTTCGCGCCAAACTTGTCACTTCATTGGTCTTTCATGTGGTTGATATTTACACCCAAAACCATGAAGCAATCTATGAAGGGAGCTTTAATTCTGCCTTGCTTGAGTACGACAAAGAGAGCAAATACTATAAAGCGATCAAAATCTTACAAACGATTTCTGCAAAATATATCTATGAAAATAAAGATGTACAGACCTTGGAACTTCAAGGCTACGCAATTATCAACGGTCTTTTGAGTGTTTTTAAGCCACTCATGGAGCTTACATGTAAAGAGTTTACGGCGTTACTAAGCGATGAAAAAATAGAGTGCTTTATCGCGATGAGACTCATCAAACGCATCTCCTCCAAACAGATCGTGGCGTATCAAAATGATGTGAAAGCGTTGGAGCACGAAGATGAAGAGCGTTTTGCAATGCTGGAATGGTACTATAGAGTGCGCCTTGTCATCGACTACATTAGCGGTATGACCGATGATTTTGCTTTGCATGAGTATCGCACATTGATGGCACTTTAAGGGCTTGTTTTTCGTAGAGATTTTTTGGGTTAGGATTGTCTGAAACAAAAATATTTATAAAAAAAAATATTTATTATTAAATTTCAGACTATAATAGCAAACGAAAAAAATCCAATACAATTTTACGTATGTGTATTTTTCTAAAGAGTATGGGTAATGTACGAGAGAGGAAAAATGATGACGTTAAAGAATATCAAAATAGTGTATGCAGAGGATGAAAGCTTTATACGCGCCAATATGGTTGAATTATTGGAGTTCTTTTCGGCCAATGTGATTGCTGTCGAAAATGGTAATGATGCGTATGAGATGTACCACAAAGAGAAACCAGATATTGTCATCGCAGATATTCAAATGTCGGGGATGAATGGGTTAGAACTGGCAGAAAAAATCCGTAAAAATGATAAAAAAGTGCAAATCATCATTACCACTGCCTATACCAATACCGAATATTTACTCAAAGCCGTAGAATTAAATATTGTGAAATATCTTCTCAAACCGATTCCTCTTGTGGAACTCGAAAAAGTCTTAAACACCTGTATGGAAAACATTGTCAGGCTCGACAATCCTCGAAAATATTTTAATGAAAAAGATTACTATGATGCAAAAACAAAGCAACTCATTGTTGGCGATGAAGAGGTCTATTTAGATTTTCATGAAAAGAAATTTTTTGAATTACTCATCAAAACACCTGGGCGCATCATCTCCTATGACGAATTGGAAAATACGATCTGGCGAAATGGAATGAGCACTTCAGCTGTGCGATCGCTTGTGTTTAATCTTCGCAATAAGCTTCCCGAAGGTGTCATTAAAAATGTCCCCAAAGTAGGTTATAAAGCTGTTGTAAAAGAGTGATATGAAGAAGATACTATGGGGTATAGTGCTTTGTCTCAATACGCTTTTTGGATTGGACATTACTCCCAAAGAGGTGCCTGTTTACCGTGAGATAGACATGACCTATTGTCTTGATAGTATCGAAGATGCGATTGCGCATCCCAAAGTGTTTCAGACAACAAAAGCGTTTAATCGTCTTTTGCGAAGAAAAAAATATAATGATAATCTTTGGTTACGCATACCGTTAGTCAATAGCAGCAATAGTGTGATTGACAAGGTTTGGGTCGCACGATGGGAACGGGCTACTTTTGATCTCTATGTTGTGGAGAACAACTCAGTTTCCCACCATGAAACGATAAGCTCAGATCAATATTTAAAACGATCTTCGGTTTTATCCATTCCTGCCAATAGTGAAAAAACCCTCTTTATCCATGTAAAAACAGAAAAAGCGCTCGATCAATTTAGTTACTTTTACTTTGTTGATGCCTCCGTTGCTGAAACGTTTATTATCTCCTCTGAAAAGTATTATCATCATGGTCTTTTATTTGGCATCTTGCTAACCATGTCCATGTATAGCTTTTTTATGTACTTCTCTATTCGATCCAAAGAGTATTTGTATTTGGGTATCTATCAGACATGGGTTCTTATAACAACGTCCGATATATGGCAATACTTTTTTATACTTTTAAAAGATTTTCCAGATATCGCACATGTCTTATTGAACGATCTTTATGCGTACAGTATTATGTTCTTTTCGATCATATTTACCAAAGCATTTCTCAATACAAAAGAAAAAATGCCCAAGTTCAATACCTTTCTCAATCTCTCGATTCTCATATTGATTCCATTAGATTTATGGTACGGGCCTGTTTATTATGGTGCGTTTATTCCGATCGTTTTTGTTATCGTTGGTTTTTACGCTGCCTACAAAGGCAATCTTGCAGCGCTTTTTTATGCTTTTGGATTCTTGGGATTTGTGCTCTACTATGTGTTGATCAATCTATCGAGAATATTTGATTGGGGCATCTATCTTGAATTTACCAATGCACGGCAAATATTTACCTGTATTGAAGCGTTTGTCTTTAGTAGTGCCCTATATCTCAAAATAAAATCTATCGTGAGTGAGAAAAATTCGGCACAAGAGTCTTCACACCGCTATGAAAAAATGATGTTAGAACAGTCTCGCTTTGCTTCGATGGGGGAGATGATAGCCTCCATCGCTCATCAATGGCGCCAACCACTGAATCATCTCAATCTTATTTTGAACAATTTACGTTTAGCGCATCGCAACCAAAAATTGAGTATCGAATACTTGGAAAGCAAAGCCATAGAAGCGGAACGGCAACTCAACTATATGTCAACGACGATCGAAGATTTTAGCAATTTTTTTGCAACCAAGGGGCAAGAGGAACACTTTAGTTTAAAAGAAGTCTGCGAATATGCCATAAAACTGGTCGAAAGTCGCTATAAAAAACAGCAGATCGTTCTCTCTTTAAAGTGCCTAAACGATTGTATGCATATGAATTACAAAAATGAACTCGTGCAAGTCCTTACGATCATTTTGAACAATGCTTTTGATGCTTTTATCGCTAAAAATATGAAATACGGTCATATAACGATGAGCGTGACCTGCAATGAAATTAGCATTGAAGATGACGCGGGTGGCATACCAGAGGAGATTCTCCCTATTATTTTCGATCCTTATTTCAGCACGAAAAACAAAAAATTCGGGACAGGATTGGGGCTTTATGTCGCAACGATGCTGGTCAATAATCTTATAAAAGGTCAATTAAGTGTTGTCAATACGCAAAAAGGCTGTAAATTCACACTTTCCCTCTTTTAAGCGTTGGCATTTTACGTTTTAAAAATTATTTTTAGATTTTTTCTCTATTTTGTTTAGATCTATTCTCTTTATAATGCACTCGTTGTATTTATAAATATATAACGTTGGGTTAGAAAACGACTTTGCTACTCTTACTAAAGGAAAAATATGCATTAAAAATTATTTCACACAATCTCAATTTCCTCCTCTTCACTTTATCCTCCATTCTCTAAATTTAATAAATTATTTTTAGATTTTTAATCAATTTCTTCTAGATACATTTTCTTTATACTAACTTCGTACAAAAAATAAATGTTTTTCTTAAGGTTATATTTAAAAATAGTTCTCTTGACAGACGTTAACGTTATGGTTTTGAGAGTAACAAACATTTAAAAATAATCTATTTTCCCAATGATGAATAGGCGGTTTGAGTCGAGGGTCTATTCTCGAGAGCTTAATCCTTTGGTGGAGTGTAAAACTGTCAGTGAAACTGGCATTTTATGCATGAGTATACCGTTAAATGGGCTAAGGGCTTTGCCATAAGCCAGAAAATTTGACCAAAAAGTGAATCAGGAGGTTCAGTATGGAAATAGAGACAAGAGGTGTTACTTTGGTAACAAGAAGATCCTTTTTAAAGGCGGCAGGTGCTGCAGGTTTACTTGCTACTATGGGTATCGATCTTGGCCTTGTGCAACTTGTGGAAGCTGCCGAGATGGACATGAAGAAGAGTACGGCTGATGGTTGGCATTACGGGCACTGTAGAATGTGTATGCGCGGTTGTTGCCCCAACATGTATCGCGTTGAAAATGGTATAGCCGTCGAAATACAAGGAAATCCAAAAGCCCCAACATCCAAAGGCGCATTGTGTGCTAAAGGGCAATCTATTATACAAAATACCTACAATCCTTATCGCGTTAAAGCTCCAATGAAACGTACCAACCCTGTTAAGGGACTCGATGTTGACCCAAAATGGGTTGAAATCAGTTGGGAAGAGGCCATTGGGACAACAGCCGAAAAACTGTCTAAAATCTATAAAGAAGACCCTCGTGGACTACTGTATCAGGTTGGATTTGGTGATATGGATTATTTCTCCACATTTGAGTTCTATTTTGCGCATGCCTTTAAAACGCCAAATTATGTGAAGTCCAATGGAATTCTCTGTACGTTGCACTATGCGTCAGATCTTATTCAGGGTGTTTTCCCAGGTTCTGGACCCGATGGCTCTTATTTGAAATATTTTGTGGCGATTGGAATGAACCTTGGTTTAAGCCTTGCTTCTTCAGACGGTGGTGCTAGAACACTTTTTGATCGAATGTACAAAGATAGAGACTTTAAGATGATTGTGGTTGATCCTCACTGTGGTCCAGAAGCTTCTAAAGGCGAATGGGTTGCCTGTAGACCGGGTGGTGATCTTGCGTTTATGTTGGCAATGGCACATGTTATTTTCTATGAAGTTGGAAAGATGGATTTCCATTTCTTGCAATGGAGAACAACGAGCCCTTATCTTATTGGGCAAGACGAATTGTATGCAAGAGGGAAAGATGGTAAACCTCAAATATTCGATAAATTTGATGGTAAAGTGAAATCTTTTGACGATAAAACACTTAAAGAACCTGATCTTTGGGCTGAAAATATTGAGGTAAATGGTCAAAAAGCAACGAGCGCATTAACACTCATCAAACGCTCATTGAAAGAATACACGCCGGAATGGGCTGAAAAAATCTGCGATATTCCTGCCAAAAAAACCAGAGAAATTGGGTTTGATTATATTGCAAATGCTTCTATTGGTGAATTTGTCTATCTTGAAAACTCTAAAGGCGAATTGGTCAAAATGCCTAAAAGAACTTCGTTGGTTGAAGCCAAACGCGGTCTTAAAAATCAACGCGATGGTGTTGCAAATGATCTTATGACAAAAATGCTTGCAATGCTTGTTGGTGCTATGGAATTACCGGGAGGAACGGTAGGTAAAGCACGCGGTGTTCATCACTTATCTCCTGATAAAGATGGTGTTGTTGCTCCAAAAGGTGAAGCAAAACTCAGTCATGTGGAACGTATGCAATGGCCTCCTCAATATATTAACCTTTACGATTGGTTCCCTCATAAACATACGCTTCCTGTTAATGCGTATCGTGTGACATCCGATCCAAAAAAATATGGGTTTGATTATGATATTAAGGCCATTTTAACCATCGGAAGTAACCCTATATCCTCCACGTCTGATCCTTATATGATTGAAGAAGCCATTAAAAAAATTCCATTTGGTGCCGTCGTAGCGTACCATTATGATGAAATGGCTCAAATGGCAGATATTTTATTTGCGTCACACTCTTTACTTGAAAAAGAGTCGGTTAACTGTTTTGAAGGCGCTTTTGATATTTCGGGAAAAGAGACCAACAATGTACGTGTCATGATGTACCGCGATCCAATCGCCCCTATTTACAATACACGTCAACCTCAAGATATTATTATGGAATTGGCGGAACGAATCGGCATTATGAAAGAGTTTAATGCGGATATCAATAAGGTCGGAATCATCTTAGGTGAGGTGACGAACGCGCATCTTGAAGAAGATAAAGGCGAATTCCTCGATTTAAATAAACGTTATACAGTGACTGAAATATGGGATAAGGGAGTTAGAAAATCTTTTGGAGTGGGAATGGAACACTTTAAAGAGAATGGAATTATTGTCTCTTATCGTGCCCCTGCTGAAGCGTATAACGCTTATTGGTACAAAGATGGAGAATCCAGACACCCTGTTTACTGGAGTACCACCAAAATATCTGGCGATGCGCAACGAAAATATTTTGAAGCCCATGCGGAAACAATCAATAAATACCCTGGGTTAGATTGGAAAGATAATTTCAATTACTATGAACCAATCATTAAATGGAGAACAAAAGAGTTATTAGAGATCAAGGAAACGGATGAATATAATCTTATCTCTATCAATTGGAAATCTCCGACACTACCAACGCGATGTGGAGGGGCCGATCAGATGCCTTGGCTCCAAGAAGCTGCGGGTACATTTGACCCTGCTTTTGGAAGAATGTCCATGCATACAAGTACCGCACAAAAATTGGGCTTGAAAGAACATGATCTTTGCTGGTGCGAATCTAAGTATGGTAAGGCAAAAGCACCTTTACATGTAACGGAATTAATTCGTCCAGGTGTCGTTGGTTTTGCAGGAGCTACAGGTCGTATGGTGACAACACTGGGACAAAAAGCTGCTAACTATCCTATGTATAACAAATTGACAAGCGGTTTACCAAAGAACTCTTGCGCGATTTCTCAAGGGGTTATCAACAGTACTGCTTGCAAAGTATATAAAGCATAAGGAGACAAAAATGAGACTGGGATTAATTATAGATAAAAGAAGATGTTATGGATGCCAAGCGTGTACGGTTGCGTGTAAAGCACAAAATGGCACACCTCCAGGTGTCTTTTGGTGCAAAACCTTACTTCATGAACATGGGCTCTATCCACATGCCTTCATTGAGTATGAACCACGAATTTGTAATCACTGTGACGATGCGCCTTGTGTCAAAGTTTGCCCAACCGGTGCTTCCATGAAAATGGCGGATGGTACGGTACAAATCGATGCAGATAAATGTATCGGTTGTGAAGCGTGTATCCCCGGATGTCCTTATGGCTCTCGTTATTTGATTAAGGATAAAACGACGTACTGGGAAACGGGTAAGCAGACGGAATGGGAAAAGGTGATGCAACCACGATTTAAAGTGGGAACCGTCAGCAAATGTAATTTCTGTGCGGATCGAAGAACTCGAGGTCTTTTGCCTGCTTGTGTACAAACATGTGCAGGTGGAGCTCGTATTTTTGGAGATTTGGATGATCCAAGTAGCCCGATTGCGATCTTGATGAAACAAGAGAATCCTCAGCCATTGCCATCTCAATTTGGTGCAAAACCCAATGTGTTTTACATTGAAGATGAAAAAGTTAAACCACGCAAGTGATGTGTCAGCCGAGGTACTTATGCACAATAAGTATCTCGAATTTAGATAAAAGGGCGGGAAGTCATGACGTTTGAAAATAAGAAAAATATCATTGATAATCTTCAAAGTGATGCAGAGATTTTTGCACTGTTGGCAAGTTTTTATTTGACCAATCCAAATGGAATCTATGCCCATAGTGTTGCCACTTTGGATGTGGAGTCGATTGAAGATGATGCAATGCGAAAAGCGGTCAAAAAAATGCGTGATTATGCCGCACTATGCGGTGATAATGAATCAGAACCTCATTTGTTAGAGTTGAAACGTGATTGGACGAAGCTCTTTCGTGGAATTTCTCCTGAATATGGACCAAAACCACCTTATGCACAGCTTTATAGCCAAATGGGAGATACTGATTTTCTCTCTTCCATTGCAGAACTCTATCTTGATGTGGGCTACACAGGATACAAAAAAATTGATGATAGGCTTGACTACATCGGTGTTATTCTTGACGCTCTTGCTGTGATTACACTGTTGCGACAGAAAAGTGTTGAGGATGAAAATGAAGTGGAGTATCAACGTTTGAGTGCAATTTTTGAGTGTATCTCACGTCAGTTTTTTGCCTCTTGGTTTAAAGAATTTCAAAAACTTGCACTAACGCACGTCCAAACCCCGTTCTATGAGGGAGCGTTAGCGCTGACGGCGTTGGTAGCTGAGGATTTCAATTGAAATGAGAGGCTATGAATCATTTGACATCATCATATCATCATTAAGGAGAATAAATATAATGAAATCAAGAATAGTCAAAATTGTGTTGTTACTATTGGGCGGGTGTATTATCGGGGTATTCTTGTCGGGACTTTCGGTTGTCGTTATGCATAAAACAAGCAGTAATGAGTACTGCATCAGTTGCCATACGAAACATTCACTTATTCCTGAAAACCCTCAGTTTTCTCACTTCAATAACCGTGCAGGTGTTATGGTGAAATGTGTCGATTGCCATATTGGACCGGGTATTGGAAATTACTTAGGTGCCAAAATGTCTGGTTTAAAAGATGCCATCACTTATATGACCATACGCGATTTTGATACCAAAGAGTGGATCGATAAAAATCGTGAAGCATTGGCGGGAACCGCATTAAAACATATTTCGGATGTCAATTCTGAAACCTGTGTAACGTGCCATGCGAAGATACGAAAAGATCTTCCTACCAGCATGGATCCATTGGCACGAGAAGTTCATAGCTTTAATAATGCAAAACCTGAAAGTGAGCAAAAGCAATGCATCTATTGTCATCGCGGTGTTGCGCATGAATACAAAAAAGAGTGGGCAACGGATCATAGTTTAAGTTTGAAAGCGAAATAAGGGCTTAGGGCACCATTCCCTGACATCAAAATTTGATGAGGGGATGGTGCATCAACTGTTTATTTTGGATCTTATGCAAAGGAGTAGAGACAATGCGATTCATAGTATTTATACGTGCTCTGATGGTTGTGAACCTTGTGTTTTTAGGATGTTCCATACATGAACCTTCCAGTAAAAACCAAGAGACAAACGCATTGGCTGAGCCTGTGGCATCGGTTAAAGCTTTAATCGAAACGTATCAACTGAGTGTTGTTGATTATGCGTATGTCAAAGACGCTGTTGGGATGGGAACACGTGAAAGTGCAAAAGCTATTTTCATTGATGCGTGCCCTCATGCAAAATATCTTTCAGGGACGATTCCCTCCAGTATCAATATTCCAGATACGCAGATAGAGGCATATATTGGGCAATTAAGTACGGTGGATAAAGATAAAGAGCTTATTGTCTTTTGTGGAGGCGTTGATTGCGAAAAAAGCGCTGTGGTCGCTCGGTATTTGAAAGAAAAAGGGTACAGCACGATCAGAGTATATTTAGCGGGTGAGGCTGAGTGGCGTCGTAAAAATTACATAGAAGTTGGGCTTCCAATCGTTCAAAACAGTGTTGAAAACAATGGGGTTCTTTTGATTGATGCGCGTCCTTATGTTCTTTACAAGGCAGGAACGATTCCAGGGGCTCTTTCCATAACCGACACGGAAGTCGAAACACTAAAAGGTCGATTGCCCCAAGATAAAACAACAGAGATTGTGACATTTTGTGCGGGATATTCGTGTGTAAAATCGCACAATCTTGCTAAAAAGCTCCAAGCGTTTGGGTATCACAATGTCAGCGTATTTTCTGGAGGTTATCCCGAATGGGAAGCCGCAGGGTTGCAAACGACAGCGCATGGGTCTAAAACGATAGAGACAGTTCCTTTGGCTCAAAAAGATGCTTATGTTGATGGTGTCAAATTAGGTACGGATAGAGGAACCGTCGATGGTGAGTGGCTTAAAACACACATTTTAAATGACACAGTCCCTCGTAATGTTGTTTTAGTGGATGTGCGATCTTTTGAGGAGTATACGCAAGGACATATTCAAAATGCAATCAATATTGATGCAGCCAAATTCGATGCTTTAACGTTAGCTCAAAAATTACCAAAAGATAAAGTCGTTATTTTTACATGTCAAGTAGGGAATCGATCGCTGGAAGCATTTTACAAATTGAAAAAAGCGGAAGTAGATGTTTCAAAAGTAGTTTATTTTAATGCAGGTTTTACATGTAATCACCAAAATCAATGTGCTATTAAACTCAATAAACCATTAGGCATACACTAAATTTAGCGGTGTTATGGGTTGGAAGATACGGTGAATCAGAAAATATTTCGGGGAAACCCTTTCTGATTTTAAAGAGCAGTTATTGAAAAATAACATTACTATGTTTAAGGAAAAAACATGAAGTTAACAAAAATATCGTTAGTCACCATTCTTTTAGGTGGGTTAACCTCCAGTGCGTTTGCCGCATCAAATACATTGGCGGATGCCTTTAAAAATGGCTCAGTCAATGGTGAGATTAAAGCATACTATTTTGATAGAGAAGGTGCTTTTGATAGCAAAACATCTACAGCTAATTCGGATATCTTTACAACGGGAATCATGCTTCATTATCAAACGGATTCATTATATGGTTTTAAAGTTGGGACAACGATCCAAACGAGCAGTTCTCCCTTTGCGGATGGTGCCGTAGGAACAGCGGGGAGTGCAAAAGGAGATTTTTCTCCTGATATGTATGGTTCTGGCGCGGTATTATCCGAAGCTTACCTTGAGTACACTTTAGGTAAAACAACAGCAAAAATAGGTCGACAATTCATTTTTACTCCTTTAGTCGCTGGCAGTGGATCACGTGTGATTAAACAATCTTTTGAGGGCGCTCTTCTTACCAACACAGACTTACCCCAAACGACGTTAATGGCAGGCGTCATTACCAAATATCAAAACAGAACAGACTTCCATGGCAATGTTGCAGACTTTGATAATCTCAATAGTACGCTAGGTGATGATGCCTACACCTTACTTGCCATCAATAAATCGATTCCCAATACAACATTAACAGCGCAATGGTTGGGTATTAACGGCAATAATACAGCATCAGGCGTAGGACAATTTTACTATGCAGAAGCTGCTTATGAAATCCATGTAGGTGATTTTATGTATGGACTAGCCGCGAATTATGAGTACAAAGATACTGAAAAATTGCATGAAAAAGATGGCACGATGTATGGTGCAAAAGTTAGCCTTGGGTATGGTGACTTTAATACCTATGTTGCTTATACCACCATTACGAAAGATGGCGATATCAAAGGTAACTCTATGGGCGGTGGTCTTGGCGGTGGTACTCAAAATGTTTTTGCTAAAGGTTTACAAAATAAACCAGGAACATTTACAAGAGATACCGATGCCTATTCCATTGATGCAAATTATCTCTTTAAAAACATCAATTTCTTAGTAGGTGCCCGATACACAGGTGTTGAAGACAATGCACAAAATCTGGATTTTGCCTTTACCGATTTGTATACAACCTATAATTTCTCGGGAGCCTTTAAAGGGTTAAGTGCAGATATTTCATACCAAGAGTATGACAAAGATGCTGATGGGCATGATTTTTGGTTTAGAGCTTCGTATAAATTCTAAATTTTTGAGAGGCATAGCGGTATAAACATGGATGATACCGCTATGCCTTTTTTGCGTGCATGTGTAAATTAAGTGAAAAGGAATTGAATATGTTTCAAACTATACGTGGAAAATTATTCTCTTTACTGATTTTATTTATTTTGAGTTTAATGGGTTTAACGTATTTACTGATTATGAATACAAATAATGCACAACAGACAGCTAAAAAAGTTGAAATGATTGGTAATTTAAGAGAAGCTAGTGCCATGTTGCCGGTATTTGTTTTAAGTTATCAACTGAGTTATGATAAAGAAAATATAGATTTTTATAATGGAAGTTTTAACAAAATTAATGATTATATAAATATATTTAAAGCTCAAACAAACATTGAAAAGCTGGATGCCCTTAATAAAGTTGTTGATGAATTGACGATCTATAATACCCTCACACAGGATAGATTTAAAATGATAGATCAATTTACGTATGCCATTCATATAAAAGAATTTTATCATACGGAAGAGGGAAAGCAATTTCAAAAACTACTCTTAAGTATTAGAGATCACCACCGCGTCATAAAAGCAATAATCGAAAATATGAATCAATCCATTCAAGAAAATGAATTTAAAACATTAGAAAACGCAAAATTTTTAGGGCTTAGTATATCAATTTCTATTATTGTCATTATGGGGTTACTCTATTGGATTTTGACGCATAGAATTCATGCTTCTATTCGTCATGCAACCAAAGAATGTCACTACATTACGTATCAAAAAGAGTATTCACATTGCATAGAAATTAAAAATAAAGATGAAATTGCGGAAATTGTCAAAAGTGTCAATGCACTATTGTCTGATTTTTCCAATGCCATTAATAATATTAAAATAACCGCACAAGAGAATGCAGCCGTTGCTGATGAATTAGCCAACACCTCCATGAATATTAGTGGCAGGATCGAAGAGACAAATCAAAAAGCCATTTCTACAACAAACGCAACAGAATCAGTTATTGCGATATTGGATAAAAGTGCTAAAAGCTCAGCTGTTTCGGGAGAGGTGATTATGCGTGTTTCGAATGAACTCAATACTGCATCCGATGAAGTTTTTATCGTTTCCGATAGTTTGCAAAAAGTTGTTATCAAACAAATAGATTTGTCAACCAAACTTGAATGTTTAGATCAAGAGGTGACGCAAGTGCAACAAATTCTCTCGGTAATTGCAGAGATAGCGGAGCAAACCAATCTCTTAGCCCTTAATGCCGCAATAGAAGCGGCTAGGGCAGGCGAGCATGGACGAGGTTTTGCTGTTGTTGCCGATGAAGTGCGCAAGTTAGCAGAGCGTACACAAAAAAGTTTGATTGAAAGTAAAACGACTGTCTCGACGATTGTTCAATCGGTTCTATCTGCAACGGAAATGATAAAAATTAATTCACAAGAAATGCAAGATTTGGGCAAAAGAGCAGAAACCACTGAACAACTCATGAAAAAAACCGTTGTCAATATGTACCACGCAAAAGATATGGCATTGGAAACAGTCAAAGAAGCTGAGTTAGGACAAAACCAAGCTTTAAATATCATTGATCAAATACGTCAAATCAGTGAACTCTCCAATACGAATACCAGAAGTGTTGAAGAGATTGCCTCTGCAGCGGAACATCTTTCGAAGCTTGCAGAGAATTTAAATCAAGAATTGAGTCAGTTTAAATAGAACGAGAATTTAGGATGAGGTGACGTATGAAACCACTAATGCGATTGCATATTTTAATTTTTTTAGTTTTGGGGCTAGTATGTACATCCAGTATAGCAGACTCAGAATTAGGTCAAAAATACTACATCATTTATATGAAAGATGCCACAAATATGAAAGGGGCAGTTTTTACAAAACAACATACGCAACTGGAATGGAAAGAGTTATTTGATGATAATGCTCAAAAATTTAGTATAGAGTACACTCGAAAATACCCCGCTTTGAAAACATTTTTAAAGAGTGAGGAGTTTCAGAAAGTTAGAATTGATATTCGTGATTTTTGTATAGAATTTGCGAAAGACACAATGGGCGTAGCCGCTGGGTGTTAATTTTCTCATAAAACAGTGCCATTGCTTACGTTAGAGTGAATTTGGAAATATCAAATTACCCAAATTCGCCACTATTAAGGGTAAACATATTACTCTTCTTTCCTAGATGGAAGTAAATACTTATTTAATTCTCTTCTCTACCGTGTGATTATTTCTATTTCTTACTAACGATATCAAACAACTGCAATATTTTCTTCAAAATATCTATTCATATAAGTTTATTTTTAGTTTCATCAGAGACTCTGGATAGTTTGTTACTTTATACTTCTTTATATAAATTAAAACATTCATTTAAGAATAACTATAGATTTTGTTTGAGGATGAATCGAACGGAGCTCTTTTCTTCGTCTCTGTTTTGAATGGGACCATCGTTCATGTCAAGTGTCATCCATGCAAGAATAGAGCTATGTAAAAAGAGTAATGACAATTAAGAGATATTTGTGGTGCCTTCTGCATTGAAGGCTTACATGTAAAGCAGACTATAACGTCAAGGAGAAAAAATGAAATTGCTCAAACTTTCACTGGCTACCATCATGGCAATGGGAACAGCATCGTATGCGGCTGATTCTTTACCGGATGCATTTAAAGAAGGAAAAATACAAGGTGAACTTAAGGCGTACTATTACGATCGTGATTGGGAAAAAGGAACGACAGCTTCTGGTACCGCCATTAAGGGAAATATTATTGATCTTGGCGTAAA
>Ga0302213_1000341_pt1 | contig 27829 bp, 24 predicted proteins | sample II_Fen_N1_2_FD_194583 | JGI IMG/M metagenome (GOLD analysis project Ga0302213, IMG submission 194583) | Peat permafrost microbial communities from Stordalen Mire near Abisko, Sweden - II_Fen_N1_1 | ecosystem: Environmental > Terrestrial > Soil > Wetlands > Permafrost | place: Sweden: Abisko...
GTCGTGTTGCGAATCGTGCCCAGGCGCTTAGGCGGGCAGCAGCAGTTGGTTATCGACGCTGAACTGGTAGTCGCGGAAAATGTGCTCGGCGCTCAGGCTCTGGTAAGAGCCGTCGGCCAGGCGGCGCGTCGTGTCTTTCAGGCGGTAGGTCAGGCTGCCGCAGGTCCAGACGTTGTAATTGCGCATGTGCGTACACAGGCAGGTCTTGTCGATCACCGAGAGGTTTTTGCCATCGGGGTGAATGACGAGCTGCTCGTTGTAGGCGTTGATGTAGGCGCAATTGCCGTTGGTGTCTAACAGGTAGCCGTAAGACTCGCAATTGGGCCGAATGCCCGAGCCGATGGCCGGTGAATTCTTCAGCATCCGCATCGGGTAGCCGGTCGGCGAAATGGTGTTGACGATGATGTCGGCCTCGCTGGCCTTGAAGTATTCCTGCTTGTCCTCGGGCGGCAGGCCGCATTCGTTCGCCACGGTAAAGCGCGTGGCCACCTGCACGGCGGCGGCGCCGTTTTCCAGGAAATTCACCGCGTCGGTGCCGGTGAAAATGCCGCCCGCTGCCACCAGCGGAATGTCCAGCTGCTCGGCCTTCAGGAAGGCGGCGATTTCCGCGACGATGGTGGCCAGATCGTACTTGGCCCAGTCCAGCCCAAAGCCCAGATGGCCGCCGGCCAGCGGGCCTTCGATGATCACAAAATCGGGCAGGCGGTTCAGCCGCGCCGTCTTGCGCAGAAACAGTTGCAGCGCCCGCACCGACGAGACGATGATGCCCAGTTTGGCGTCGCGAAAGCGTGGGTTTTTTTCCATCAGCGCGAACGAGCCCAGGTGCAGACCGGCACTCAGCGTGATGCCGTCAATGCCCGCGTCCAGCGCCGAGTTGAGGCGCACTTCCAGCGTGTCGCGTGGCGAATTCATCGTCAGCTTTTCCATCACGTTGACGAACACCATGCCGTCGCCGCGCTTGGCTTCCATCGTCTTGCCGACATGCAGCTTGGTCGCTTCGGCCAGCTCGCCGAGGTCAAACTGAACGCTGCTCTTGTCCGAGTTGGCGATGTTGCTTTTGTAAAACCGGGTCTTGCCCTTGACGAATTCGGTGTCAAAGCGCCGGTCAGACACGTCGTGAATCAGCGCGTCGGAGATGTGGCCGATGCCGCCCAGACGGGCCGCTTCGAGGGCCAGCTCGGCGGTGGAAATGTCCACGCCCATGCCGCCAATGATGAGGGGAACCAGTTCTTTTTTGCCAAATTTCAGGCGGAAATCATCAACGCGCTTCATAGGGAATCCTTGGGAGTGAAATGACGCTGGGTGCTTGGCCCCGTGCGTTCGTAAAAATAGGTGTTCTGAGGGGAAATGTGTGTCAAGACCGTCAATGGTAATGCCTTGAACAAAGGCCACACGGCGGTATCCGGCCAGCGGCGGCAGCAGCAGCTAAAAAGGCCGCGCTCAGCCCGCCACCAGCCGCCCATCGACCAGCTCAATGACGCGGTCGCAGCGCAGCGCCAGACGCGGGTCGTGGGTGACGATCAGGCAGGCGCTGCCGTGGTCGTGGTTGAACTCGCGCAGCAGGCCGAACACCTCGTCGGCAGACACCGTATCCAGATTGCCGGTCGGCTCGTCGGCCAGAATCAGGCGCGGTTTGAGCGACAGCGCCCGCGCAATGGCCACGCGCTGCTGCATGCCGCCGGACAGCTCGCCGGGGCGCTTGTATTCAGCGCCTTTCAGGCCGACGCGGGCCAGCAGTTCTCTCGCATTAGCTTCGGCCTCCAGCGTGGCCGTGCCGTGGGCGATGAGGGACGGCATCAGCACGTTTTCCAGCGCGGTGAAGGCGGGCAGCAGGTGGTGAAACTGGAACACAAAACCGATGGTGGCGCCGCGCAGCGCCGTCAGCCCGGCGTCGTCCAGCGCGCCGGTGGTTTGCCCGGCGATCTCCAGCGTGCCCGACGTGGGCCGCTCCAGCAGGCCGATGATGTTGAGCAGCGTGCTTTTGCCCGAACCCGACGGCCCCTTGAGCGCGACGAACTCGGCGCTCTGCAGGCTCAGGGAAATGCCGTGCAGCACCTCGGTTTCAACCTCGGTGCCGATGTTGTAGCTGCGGCGGATGTCGGCCAGGCGCAGGATGGGGGCGGGCGGGGTGGTCACCGGCCCTCAGACGGCTATCGAGTGCGCTTGAAGGCTGACCTGCAGCCTCTGGCGCACGGCCTGAAAAATCGCGGCCAAATTGTCCATGCTGGGATTGCGCGTGGAGGACAACATCCGGTGCAGACTCTTGTTCGGTTTGGCGGTGAGCGTTGCGAACTGCTCAAAGCCGATGATGGCGTTGACGAGATCGCGCTGGATGAGGCGGGCGGTCTCGGGCTCACCGTTGAGGAACAAAGTGGCCGCCTCATCCAGCAGTGCCTGCGCAAACGACGTGTCGTTTTGCACGCGCTGAATGACGGTTTCCTTGAAATTTCTGGTCAGTGCCATGAGCTTTACCTCTTGTGCTTGCTGGTTGATTTGCGAGTCATCGCCTTTTTGCGGGCCTTGTATTCCGTCAGCAGTTCTCTGGCTTTGTCGATGTTGCGTTGCTGGCCCCGCTTGGTGCCGCCAAAGGGCACGATGAGGGTGTCGCTATCCTTGGCGAGGTAAATCCGGTAGCCTAGCCCGTAAAAAGCGTTCCAACCGACCAAAATAATCGGCAGCATCCGTGCAAACTAAAGTACAGAAAACCCTCTTTTACGCATATTATTTTTATACTTTTCACCTTGAATATTTAGCGCAGCAGCGATATCCTGTTCGACAGGAACAATAATCTCCCCCAAGTACTCCGATCGACTAAATTTTCCCCGCAAACGTCGTCCGGATAAAATTTCGACCGGTCCGAAAAGGGCAGCAAAACAAAAAACCGTTTTTCCAATCAAGTTGATTGGCACGTTAAAGACAGTTACATTGGCATCTCCGTTGATATCCTCGTCGGTCTCAAATTCAAAAGAGCGCGGCGGCTTATAGTCCTGACCGACATGTGTAAAGAATGCAAAGTGGCCTCGCTTTTCGAACATGTCCGCCGGCCGAATTAATTCGTTCGCGAGACCCAATGCTACTAGTTTTATATAAACTGCCTCCAAAGCCGTGTGAATCTCATAAAAATCCTCAAAAACTGAAGGCAGGCCGATACAAAGCTGCACTCGTAGTGGTGCAGATCCATCGTCAGGTATGACTTCAAAGATTGTTATATCGTTTTTCAAGGACTCAGCCATGTATGCAAAGAATCCACGAAGCTCACTTACGGTGGTTCGTAGCGCATCGTCAGTCAAATCGACTGCCTGAAACTCAATGGCCTGAGTCTCCATGCGGACAATGACATCGAACAGCGCCGTGTGGAACCGAATTGCTGCAAATTTCGCGGGTAGGTGCTTGGGAACAGAGAAGATCGTCGCTTTGAACTCGTAAAATCGGCTGTACTCTGATGTACGAACGCGGATAACTGCTCGTCGCAGGTTCTCTTCAATTAGCCTGATAGTCGTCGGATAGAGTTCGGTAGTAGGAGTCACTTCTCGGTCGGGGATACCTAACGGAGCCTTGTAATGAGACGACCTCACCCGGAACTCATTCTCAAATCCCAAGAAGCAGTCTGCCATTCCCTGAACTGCGGCTTCATCCTCAAAAGTGATGTTGAATCTGCTTCGCATACTGTCTACTTCAATCCCTTGCAGCCATTTAGTCTTGTTTTCTAAATAGTTCAGATATGGCCCACCTAATGAAGCCTCTAGGCTACGTCTAAGCTCGGCACCGTCAGCAGATATTAACCGTAGCGCATCGTCAAACTTTATTGTAATCTTGGCCCTATTAACCTTGAAATCTGGTTCAGTGACTTCCCTGTTCCTTAGTGTCCTCAATATGTTCATACCCCGCATCTGGTCAATGTGTAGCAGATAGGCATCCGTTGGTGCCGCGCCGTTACCAAAACGGTAAAGCAAAACAAACGCAGGCCCCGCGAACTGAATAAGGCTCAGCAAGCTGCTGAAGGTCATCGAGACGCTGGATGAAACACCCATTGTTGCCTTGACCTGAACTCGAAAAACCGGCCTTGACTGTGACCTGTAATCCATGATGACGGGGTTGGGAAACTCAACCTCAAAGTCCCATCCAGCCTTGTCGTCTGTTGACGCGTTTGCCACCAGCCCGGCATCTTTTGCCAGTAATCGAAAGTAGCTTTCCCCCATCCCACCAAGATCCTCGGGCCGTCGGCCAAAGCGCATTGCCATATTCACAACCTTGCTAAAACTATGCGGTGATTGTCAAGCATCAATGAGTTGAGCCGTGATGTCACTCACCAGCAAGGGCAAGAATCGAACTACAAGGCTCGCTGACCACTGTAGGAAAATCAAGCCCGAATCGCCTGCACCGGGTCCATCTTCGCCGCACTCCGCGCCGGTATCGCCGCCGCCGCCAGCCCCACGCCGCAGGCCACGACCGACGCCAGCAGCACCAGCATCGGGTCGAGCTGCGCGGAAAACAGCGACCCGCCATCCGGGCTTTTAAACACCCGCGAAAACACGACCAAAAGGCTGAACGCCAGCGCCGAGCCCAGCACCGAACCGGCCAGCCCGACCAGCCCGCCCTGCAGCAAAAACACCGTCATGATGCGCCGCCGCCCCGCGCCCATCGCCCGCAAAATGCCGATTTCGCGCTGCTTTTGCACCACGCTGACCACCAGCACGCTCGAAATCCCCAGCGCCACGATGATCACGACAAAGCTGCGAATCAGGTTGTTCGACACGGTCTGGTTGCTCAGCGCGTTGAGCAGGCCGGAGTTGGTTTCCATCCAGCTATCGACCGTCAGCGCCGTCTGGGCGCGCAGGGCGGCGGCGACCTGGTTCGCGCTGAACAGGTCTTTCACCGTCAGGTCGAGGTTGGACACGCCGCCGGGCAGGTCGAGCAGCGTTTGCCCGAGTTTGAGCGTGACAAACACCCAGCGCCGGTTCAAATCGCGGTTACCCATGTCAAACAGGCCGGTGATGTCCAGCGTCTCGCTGCGCCCGCTGGCGCTGGTCACGCGCAGCTTGTCGCCCAGACTCACGCCCAAATCCTGCGCCAAGTCGGTGCCGATCAGCGCGCCGCTGCCGCTCACGTCAAAGCGCCCGCGTGTCATGTAGTCGTCCATTTTCACGACGCGGCGGTAGGCGTCGGGCTGCACGCCTTGGAGCACCACACTTTTGCTGCTGTTGCCGCGCACCGCAAACGCCGGGCCGCTGACCACGGGCGACACCGCCAGCACGCCCGGCGTGGCCGCCGCCAGCGCCGCGATGCGCTCCCACTGATCGACCGTGCGCAGGCGCTGCGCGCGCGGCTGCACCACCGCCGCCACTTCGCGCTCGGCGCTGGGCGCGACGACGCGCTGGGTGACTTCTTCCAGCGGGCGAATCACCACATGCGCCTGCGAGCCCATCACGCGGTCGATGATGGTCGATTGCAACTGGTTGATGAGCTGCGTTAAAAAGATGATGACGGCCACGCCGCCGGTCACACCCGCCAAAATCAAGACGCTCTGCATCCGGCCTTCGCGCAGGAAGCGCAGCGCGACCAGCAGCTCAAACGGCATCCAGCGCGTCCAGGAACTCAGCGCGGGGCGGTGGCGGGCGGGGCTGCTCATCAGCGGATCATGCCGGACGGCACTTCAAAACGCTTGTCGTTGGCCACGACCGGGCCGGGGCGCACGCGGTCGCCGGGCAGGGCTTTTTCGGTCTGGGGAATGACCGGGTCGCCTTCCTTCAGGCCGTCGAGGATTTCCACCGCGCCCACGCCGCGCAGCCCGAGTTTGACCGGCACGCGCACGGCGCGCCCGCCCTGCAGCGCCAGCGCCCAGGGCGCTTCGCGGTCGGCGTCGCGCACCGCGCCCGATGGCAGCACTAGCGTGTCTTTTTTGACGCCGCCGACAAGTTCGACCGACACCGTCATGTCGGGGCGCAAAAAGGGCGGCGGATTCGGCACGGCGAGGCGCACTTCCACCGTGCCGCGCTGCGGATCGACCGCCGGGGCGATGTAGCTCAGCTGCGCGTCAAACGGTTGGCCGGGGTAGGCGTCGGCGACGGCTTTGGCGAGCATGTTGGGCTGAAGCAGGCGCAGGTTTTTTTCATCGACATTGGCGTCAATGCGGGTGCCGCCGAGCGCGGCCAGCGTGAGCAAGACGCGGCCCGGCTGGGCCATTGCGCCGGGCTCGACGCTGCGCGTCAGCACCAGCGCATCGACCGGGCTGGTGATGCCCAGGCGCGCCAGCCGGGCCTGGGCCATTTCGACAGCGGCGGCGGCTTGATCGACACGGGCGACGGCCAGCGTGCGTTCGATGCCGCTGGGCTGATTCGACTGGGCCTGGACCCGCGCCGACTGCAGCGCGCTTCTGGCGGTATCCAGCGTGCGCCGGGCGTCATCGAGCTTTTGCTGCGGGAAAAAGCCCTGCGCCACCAGCTCGCGGGCGCGCTGGTGGTCGCGCTCGGCGGCGGTGAAAGCGGCCTGCGCCTGCACCACGGCCTGCGTGCTGACGGGGGCGGCGACGCTGGCTTGCTGGGTGGCGCGGCCCCGCGCTTCGGTCAGCGCCGCCTGCGCCTGCAGCAAGGCGGCGTGGGCTTCGGCGTCCGACAGGCGAATCAAGAGCGCGCCCGCTTTGACCTTGTCGCCCTCGCGCACGCGCACTTCGAGCACGGTGGCGGTGACTTCGGCGCCAATGTCCATGCGCGCCGGGGCGTTGAGCCGCCCGGTGGCAACGACAGATTGAACAATGCCGCTGCGCGCCACCGGCACGACTTGGACCAGCGCGCCGCGCTGACCGGCCAGCAGCCAGGCGCCGCCCGCCAGCGCCAGCAGCAGCGCCGCGCCCCCACTCCATTTGACAAACGGTTTCATGCGGTCAAGCGTAGCAGTTGGCGCTGGCTTTGCCGCTTGATCTTGCAGATTTTCTGTAACCTGATCGGCTGCTGGCTGCGCCTATCGTTGCTAAGATTGGCCGCCCGCAGCAGCCCATTTCCCCCGTTTCCACCGGGCTGCGCTTCTGAAAGAAACTCCCCCATGAAAATTGAAAAAAACACCGCTGTCACCTTGTTCTTCAAAGTCGCTGACGCGCAAGGTAAGCTGATCGAGGAAAGCAAAGAGCCGATGGTTTATCTGCACGGCGGCTACGGCAACACGCTGCCGAAAATCGAAGAAGCCCTGGACGGCCAGGAAAAAGGCTACCAGGTCACGCTCAATCTGGCCGCTGAAGACGCTTTTGGCCTGCGCGACGAGAGCCTGATGCAGACCATTCCGCGCACGCAGTTTCCGGCGGGCGTCAAGGTCGGCGGCCAGCTCGAAGGCCAAGGCAGCGACGGCAAGGTGCAGGTTTTTAACGTGGTGAAAATCAAAGGCCCGGTCGTCATCCTTGATGCCAACCACCCGCTGGCGGGCAAGGCGCTGCGCTTTGTACTCAAAGTCACCGATGTGCGCCAGGCGTCCGAAGAAGAAATTACCCACCAGCATGTGCATGGCGAGCACGGCCACCAGCACTGAGCGGCGCGCTTAACCGGGTTTAGCCGCCTTTAGCCGCGTTTTCCGGTGATATAGCCTTCGAGCTGCTCGATGATGAATTTTTGCTCGGAAATGATGTCTTTGACCAGATCGCCAATGGAGATCAGGCCGACCAGCTGGCCCTCGTCCATCACCGGCAGGTGGCGCAGGTGCTTTTCCGTCATCAAGGCCATGCAGTAGTCGCTGGTCTGCGCCGGTGTGACGAACATCACCGAGCTGGTCATCACCTCATGCAGCTGCGTTTGCGGCGACATGCGGCCCTTGAGAACGATTTTGCGGGCGTAATCGCGCTCGGTAAAGATGCCCCTGACCTCCTGCCCCTCCATCACCAGCAGAGCGCCGATATTCTGGCTGGCCATCAACTCCAGTGCCTCAAATACGGAGGCGCTGGGCGTAATCGACTGAATCGCATTGTTAGCTTTTGAGTTCAGAATATGGGCAACAGATGTCATGGACGGGCTCCAAATGGGTGTGAGGATGGATTCAAATGAAGCAGCAACAGGCGCTTTCATTGACTCAGTTTGCCAGAGCCCCCTGCAAGAGTCCACATTTCTCCCGGTTTTTTTATGCGGCGGATTTGAGGGCATGATGCCCTCACAAAATGTTAACTACTGAGTAATCCTCGATGACGATTCTGATTCCTTCAATCGGTAGCTGCACTTCGCGCATGAGTTCGAGTGAGCGGCGGCTGGCCGAGCGGCTTGAACAAAAACTCGACGACGACTACCTGCTCTGGTATGACGTGCCTGTCGGAGCCCAACGCTCGCACCCGAACTTCATGGTGATGCATCCCCGGCGCGGCCTGTTGATTCTGGAAATGCGCGACTGGAGCGCCAAAAACATCCACCGTGCCAGCGAACAAAACTGGCAACTGTTTTCCGACCGCATGCTCTCGACCCGCCCGAACCCAGCGGGTGTGGCCAAGCAGTACGCGCAGGAAGTGTTTGAGGCGCTGATGCGCGACCCGCAACTGGTCGAGCAGGACGGCAAAAGCCAACAAGGCAAGCTGCGCTTTCCGTGGAGCTGGGGCGTGGTGTTTCCGAACCTGACGCGCGAGGAGTTCACGCGGGGCCAGTTGGAGCGTTTCATCGAGCCGCAGCGGGTGCTGTGCAGCGACGAAATGCTCGAAAGCGTCGAGCCCAAGGCGCTGCAAAGCCAGCTCTGGGACATGTTTCCGCTGATGATGGGCGGCTTGATGACCCCGGCGCTGCTGGAGCGGGTGCGCTGGCGCCTGTTTCCCGCATTGCGGCTGCAACGCGGTGCGCCGTTTGACGATGACGACGCCAGCGCCAAGCTGCCCGAGCCGCTGCGCGTGCTGGACCTGCCGCAGGAGCGCCTGATGCGCAGCTTGGGCGACGGCCACCGCGTGATTCACGGCGTGGCCGGTTCCGGCAAAACCCTGCTTTTAAGTTACCGCGCCGAGCATTTGGCCAAAGCGCACACGCCCGACCCCAAGCCGATTTTGATTCTTTGCTACAACGAGCCGCTGGCCGTGATGCTGGCCGCGCAGATGCAGGCCAAGGGGCTGGGCAACCGGGTGCGGGCGCTGCATTTTCACAAATGGTGCCGCGAACAACTGCTCACCTTCGGCCAAGAACTGCCCGCGCCGAACATGCCAGTCGGCGCCAAGATGGACGAGATGGTCCAGCGCGTCATCCGCGCCGTCGAGGCCGAGCAGATTCCGTCCGGCCAGTACCAGGCCATCCTGATTGACGAAGGCCACGACTTCGCGCCCGAGTGGCTCAAGCTGATCACGCGCATGGTCGATCCGGCCACCAACAGCCTGCTGCTGATGTACGACGACGCGCAAAGCATTTACGGGCGCAGCAGCAGCAAGCAGTTCAGCTTTAAAAGCGTCGGCATCCAGGCGCAGGGGCGCACGTCCATCCTCAAGGTGAACCACCGCAACACCCGGCAGATTTTGCAGACCGCCAGCCTGATCGCCGCCGACTTGCTGACGGACGACACGCAGGACGAGGACGGCATTCCGCTGGTTCACCCGGTCAGTTGCGGGCGCGACGGGCCGGAAACCATCATCGTGCGGCTGCAGACTTTCCGCGAGGAAGCCTTCAAGCTGGCCGAGCTGCTGACCGCCGCGCACCAGGACGGCCACGCCTGGGGCGACATGGCCATTCTGTGCCGCCATGTCTGGATGCGCGACGAATGCGCCAGCGTGCTGCAACTGCGCGAGCTGCCGCACGAGGCACGCACCGGCACCGGCACCTTTGACCCCGGCGCCGACAGCATCAAGCTGCTGACCATGCACGCCTGCAAGGGGCTGGAATTTCCCATCGTCGCGCTGCCCGGCATCGGCCACATGCCCGGCCCGGATGAGAACGCACAGGAAGAAGCGCGGCTGTTTTACGTCGCCGCCACGCGCGCCACGGAGCAGCTCTTTATCACCGTCAGCCGAACCGGCGCTTTCGGGCGCAAACTGGTGTCAGATAAATAAGTCGCCACCCGCCCCCTGCCGCCGCGCACGGGGGCATCCTTTCCCCGCAACCAGGCAAATTTACGCATGGCGACCTTGATTCCCGCCCTCGGCAGCTGCACCGGGCGCATGACCCCTGGCGAGCGCCGCCTCGCCCACCGGCTTGAACAAAAACTCGACGCCGACTATTTACTTTGGTACGACGTGCCGGTTGGCCCGAAGCAGGCGCACCCCGACTTCGTCGTGCTGCACCCCCGGCGCGGCTTGCTGATTCTGGAAGTCAAGGACTGGAAGCCCAGCACCATCGTTCAGGCCGACAAGGAAAGCTGGGTGATTCTGGCCGACAGCAGACCCAAAACCGTCTCCAGCCCGATGCTGCAGGCCCGGCAATATGCCTATCAGGTTGTCAACGCGCTGGAGCGCGACCCGCCGCTGGTGCAGGCGGGCGGGCCGCACCAAGGCAAGCTGGCTTTTCCGTGGAGCTACGGCGTGGTGTTCACCCACCTGACGCGCAAGCAGTTCACCGACGGCGAACTGGGCCAGATCATGGCGCCGCACCGCGTCATCTGCGCCGACGAAATGACTGAAGCGGTCGAGGCCGAAGACCTGCAAAGCCGCTTGTGGGACATGTTTCCGCACCAGTTTCACCTCGGGCTGATGACGCTGCCGCAACTGGAGCGCGTCCGCTGGATATTGTTTCCGCAGATTCGCGTGCAGTTGCAAGGCGCCCTGTTTGACGACAGCGACGAGGACGCCGAGCTGCCCGACATCATGCGCGTGATGGATTTGCAGCAGGAGCAGCTGGCGCGCAGCCTGGGCGACGGCCACCGGGTGATTCACGGCGTGGCCGGTTCCGGCAAGACGATGATTCTGGGCTACCGCGCCGAATACCTGGCCCAAGCCAGCGCGCTTGGGGCCAAGCCGATTTTGATTCTGTGCTTTAACGAGCCGCTGGCGGTCAAGCTGGCTTCGGTGATGGCGGCTAAGGGACTTTCAAACCGCGTGCATGCGCGGCATTTTCACAAATGGTGCCGGAACGAGCTGGTGGCGTTTGGGCAGGACTTGCCCGCGCCGCATTTGAACGTCGCGCAGAAGATGGACGAGATGGTGCTGCGCGTGATTTACGCCGTGGAGCGCGGGCACATTCCCTCCGGCCAGTACCAAGCCGTGCTGATCGACGAAGGCCACGACTTTGCGCCCGAGTGGCTCAAGCTGGTCACGCAAATGGTTGATCCGGCGACCAACAGCCTGTTGGTGCTGTGCGACGACGCGCAAAGCATTTACGAGCGCGGCCGCAGCAGGCAGTTCAGCTTTAAAAGCGTGGGCATCCAGGCGCAGGGCCGCACCACGATTCTAAAAATCAACTACCGCAACACCCGGCAGATTTTGCAGCTGGCCAGCCTGATTGCCGGTGACCTGTTGACCGCCGACGCGCAGGACGAGGACGGCATTCCGCTGCTCAAGCCGATCAGCTGCGGGCGCGACGGGGAGGCGCCGCTGATCGTGCGCCTGCCGAGTTTTCGGGAAGAGACGTTCAGGATTGCCGACCTGCTCAACGCCGCGCACCAGGAAGGCCACGCCTGGGGCGACATGGCCATCATTTGCCGCCAGCAATGGATGCGCGACAAATGCGCCAGCGCGCTGCAGCAGCGCGGCCTGCCGCACGAAACGCGCACCGGCCCCGGCACGTTCAACCCGAACACCGACAGCATCAAGCTGCTGACGATGCATGTGTGCAAGGGGCTGGAGTTTGCGGTGGTGGCGCTGCCCGGCCTGGGCTACATGCCCGCGATAGGCGAGGACGAGCGCGAGGAGGCGCGGCTGTTTTACGTGGCGGCGACGCGGGCGACGCATCGGCTGGTGGTTACGGCGAGCGGAGGTGGGAATTTTGGACAAAAACTTGGATTAATCAAGTGAATTGTGGTAGTCTATTTTAGTTTTTAAATAAAAAGGGTAAAAATGAAAATAAGAAAAATTGAAATTAATAATTTTAGAGGAATCAAAAAACTTGAATGGAATCTTCCAGACAGGAATTTATTTTGCTTAGTCGGAAAAGGTGACTCCGCGAAAACGACAATCCTTGAGGCAATACGGTGTACTTTTAGTCCTCAGTGGAATCTTGGATTCAATGACTCAGACTTTAACTTGTGCAAAACCAACAATCCAATCAATATTGAAATCGTCATCGGTGATTTATCTGATGAATTTTGTTCGGAACAAAAATTTGGTCCGCATTTGCGTGGTTGGGATAAAACAACATTTACACTTCACGATGAACCGGACGATAACGATGAAATCGTGATTAGTGTCCGACTCTCCGTTGAAAAAGATTTAGAACCAAAATGGAAAATAGTCACAAATAGAAATCCAGATGGAATTGACTTTAGAGCTGCAGATCGTGCAAAGGTCAATGTTGGTCTGATTGGTTCTTACAGTGAGAAAGAATTAACTTGGGCCGCCGGAACCTCGCTTGCCAAGATCACAGAATCAAAAAATCTAAGTGAGTCACTTGTTGATGCCACACGAGCTGCACGAAACTCACTTGATGGTCAGCGAGCTGTTGCCTTAACAAGTTTCGATGCTGCAGCTGCTAAGTCGGAGCTTGTCGCAAAAAAACTCGGTATTCCTGTCGATGATTCGTTCAAGGCCAATCTTGATCTCGGTTCTATCAGTATTAGAGTCGGCGGATTGACATTGCATGATGGAGAGATGCCATTGCGACAACTTGGGCTTGGTTCGCGAAGGATGCTACTTTGCGGGATTCAGAAAGAAAATCTTGAAGATAAACATATTACGCTCTTTGATGAATTGGAGCTTGGACTGGAACCACACCGAATTGCACGACTTATAAAACATATTAGAGATGACACAACTGGTCAATATTTTCTGACGACGCATTCTCCATCCGTGCTTCGAGAGCTAACTATTGATCAACTCTATGTGGTACGTAAGTTGGCAGGAAAGGTGGACATTGTGGCTACTTCAAGTGATGATTTAGAAGGTCTAAACATTCAAGGACAAATTCGATCCAGTGCAGAAGCTTTTCTATCCACTAAAGTTATTGTCTGCGAAGGTGCTACAGAAGTTGGATTTCTGCGCGGATTAGATAATTTTTGGGTGGATTCTGATCTAAATCCAATGTCGTATGCAGGTGCCGTGCTGTTGGATGCTCATGGGGCTAGTAATGTCAAAGGGTTAGCTATTGGTTTTAATGCATTGCAATATGATGTCTGTGCATTGGCTGATGGCGATGCTCCAAAACTTTTTTCTCTCCAAGATGTGGATGACTTGAAAAATAAAGATATTGAGGTACTTATCTGGTCAGATGAGTTGGCTCTAGAGCAGCGTGCAATGTTTGATATTCCGTGGGTAAGTGTCCTTGAAAGCGTGAAATTGGCACAAGAGTTTGGGTTTCCTGTTCATGAAAACGTGCGCTCTAAATTTAATATAGAGTTGGACCCAGACGTTGAGAAATGGGCCGAGTCAAAAAAGCTTCGCGAGGCAATCGGTGAGGCAGCAAAAGCCAAGCCTGGATGGTTCAAATCCATCTCAAGTGGACAACTCTGGTTTGAAACCATAATTCCAGCCTTCGAGGATGCTGATTTCAAGAAAAGTGATTTGGGTATCAAGCTGGGTCGTCTTCGTGCTTGGGTAGATCATGAATGAAGAACTCCCAAGAGCACTCGCAGAATTCAACGGCAAAGGTTACGTGATTGCGCCTGCGGGCTATGGAAAAACACATCTAATCGCGATGGCCGTCAAGGCTTCATCGACACGACAGTTGATCCTGACACATACCTATGCGGGAGTTAATGCACTCAAAAAGAAAATGCAGGCGGAAGGCGTGCCCGCATCCAATTTTCAGATAGACACTATTGCAAGCTGGGCACTTCGGATTTGCCTCTATTTTCCAAAAACTTCCAATTGGAAGGCGGAATATCCAAATGGTAATGAGTGGAATAATCTTTATGAGGCATGTACTGTATTGCTCGAAAGACCATTTGTTCAACGCTTGGTCAAAAGTTCATACTTTGGAATTTATGTGGATGAATACCAAGACTGTTCAAATTTACAGCACACATTAGTGGAGGCACTAACAAAATTACTACCCTGCCGTCTTCTGGGTGATCCGATGCAAGCGATTTTCGATTTTGCAGATAAGCCAGTAGATTGGGATATTCAAATATTTCCTAATTATAAGTTGTTGGGTGAATTGAAAATTCCTTGGCGATGGAACTTGGCTGGCGCGCCTGAACTCGGTAACTGGCTTGACGACGCGCGAAAACGTCTCTCTGCGGGTCAACAACTTTCACTCGTTGAACCATTACCTAAAGGCGTGAAAAGGATCGCAGTTGATCTGACCGATTTCACAAATCCGAAGCGGCTCAACTTTTTCTACAAATTCTTGGAGCATGAAGAGGCTGTGATCGCGATTCACTCGGGAAATCAGAGATCAAAAAATAAAACTCATAAGCTTGCACAATCTCTCGGTGGTAAGTTTTCTAGCATAGAGGAAGTGGAAGCAAAAACCATGTTTAGCTTTATCAAAAAGATTGAAGCTGCTAAGGAGACTAATCTGAAACTTTGTCTAGCAATTAATTTTGCAAAAGAATGCTGCACGGCAGTTGAAGGAGTTTTTAGTGCTGCAACTAAACGCGGAGATCATGCAAAACTAACGAAAGCCACCAAGTATCCAGAATTATTAGAGATCGCCAATAATTACTTGGCAAACACTTCAAGTTTAAATCTTGAAAAATTCTTGACTGCAATCAAAGAAAACCAAGAAACATCAACGTATCGACGTGATTTGTTAAATAGATTTATTAAGGTACTGCGCACGCATCATGAAAACCAAGAGTTGAGTCTTCTGGAGAGTGCGCAGCGTTATCAACGTGAGTTTCGTCATTCCGGGCGTCCAATTCGGCATAACAAACTCATCGGAACGACTTTACTAGTCAAGGGGCTTGAATACTCTCACGCGATTATTTTAGAGGCAGAGTCAATGTCACCAAAAGAACTCTACGTTGCGCTGACGCGTGGAGCCAAGAGCATAACAATTGTGACCCTCAAAAGTAGTATTCCAACCTGACAAGCTTCGGTAAAACGACGAGCCTACCATTCGTATCGCCTTCTATTTCTCAGCCTACAGAAGCCGTTTACCCTTTGGCCGTTCTCAAAGCCTTCTTGAAGGCTTTCAGCTCCGCCACCTTGAACATCTGGCTGCGTCCCACCGTTGAACTTTGGCGAAGCCGGGCGGTGGCGATATAGCGCCGAAACGTGGACATCGAAACTTCCAGATATTCCGCCGCCTGGGTCGCCGTGAATTCATCTTCGGCAAGGTGGCCGAACAACTGCTCATGGCTCATGTCTTCGTCGCGGAAAACATTCATGGACAGGATGCCGAAGAACTTTTGCCGTTCAGTTGTCGGCATTTGTTTCAGGCTTTTAAACAGGTCTTCTGCCGTCATCGCATAGGTCATTTCTTTACTCCTCTGATTTCAAATACCGTTTGAGCGCGTCATAAAAATTTTCGTGCAAACCCACTTGGTAAAAATCAATGATTAGCCATTCAATTTCAACGCCCTGCCGCCGCGCTTCCAGCGTTGGCGGGCGGTAGGCAATCAGGAACTCCTGGCGGTTGAATTTGAACTTGTAAACCCAGATGCCGTTCAGATCGCCCACTTTGGCTTCGCCGATTTCCGGGTTCTCGCAAATTTCCTCCACAGCGTCTTCAATGGCCAGTTGCAAGGGTTTGTGCGCCTTCTTCACGAAGCGGCTGAATGGGGGCTTGTAGTTGGCTTTCACGGATTTGACTTTGTGTTATGCCAAATTTGGCTGTATATCAATTCAATCCGAATGATACAGGAACCGTCTCACGCTACCCATGCCGCTCCCGCCACGCCGCCAGCGCCAATGCACCAATCCCGAAGCGAACCGCATTGCCCGCATGCAGTGCCTTGAACTCGGCCAGCACCAACTCGATGAAATGGGCCTTGTCCGCCTCGGCCACGGCGGGCGGTGTCCGGGCGCTGATGGTTTGCGGCGTGGCCGCTTCGTCGGCGTACACGATGGCGGAAACGACTTCGCCCAAGGCTTGCCGGTAGCGCAAGCGAAAGATGTCGGGCGGCACCAGGTTTTGCCTGACAGCCACGTACTGCTGGCACGAGCGCGCATAGGCCCAGACAAAAACGTCGCGCAGCAGCTCGACGCGGTTCAGTTCATACACGCCGATCATGGCGTCCACATAGGCTTGCTGGTGTACGTCGATAAAGGACAGCGGGCACAGGTTGTGGCGAATGAACGGGATGTTGGCCGCCAGCCGTGACACGCGTTTGTTCACGTCCTCAAAAGGCTGCAGGTACGGCAGATGCACCATCAGGAAAAAGGCCTGCTCGAACGGGTCAACAATCTCGGCGGCCATGCCGATGACGATGCCAAACAGCTCTTCCAGGCGCTGCGGCAGGGCGACGGGCAAATACACGCTGCCGCCGATTTCCACGGCCCGGCGGCGAATGCGGCCACAAGCCATCGGGTCGGCCATCAAGCCATCGGACAAAAAGGCGTGCAGGGCAATCAGGGTGTGCGGGGTCAGGTTGGCGGCATCGGGGTCGCGAACGAGGTATTCGATGGCCTGCTTGTGGTTCAGGATCATCTGGGTTTCCAGCGCGTCTTTGCCCTCGGCGGCCTGGCCGAACTCGATCAGGCGCTCGGTATCGAGGCGGCTGTAGGTGTTGCCCTCCAGTTGCGATGAAGCCCAGGACAGGTCGATCAGCAGGCGATTGAAAATGTCACGGGCAAAAGTGCCCGCCGGTGTCAGCTCCGCAGGCGAGCGCCCCAGCGCATGCAACTGATCGCGCAATGCTTGCGGCAAGTAAGCCGTGTGATTCGGGTGGTACTGCTCCAGAAATTCCAGCCTGTAGCCCACGGGCGGGCGCAACTGGCGCGGCTGGCGCACAAAGGCCTTGATGGCTGCGCCCTCGGGACTTGTTGGCACGTAGATTTCGGCGGCAGCCTGCTCCTTGGGTTCGACCGCCGCGTTGATGGAAACGTCGCGATCTTGCGGGGCCGGTTTGTAGCGCACGGCGCGCGCCTCGCCCAGCGTCTGAATGCGCCCTTGCTCTATCAGTTTTGCCAATCGGCGCTGCAATGCGCGGCGCTGCAATTGGTTTCCATGCGCCTGCAAGAGTCCCTTAATGCCAATGCCGTCCGGGTGTTGGGCAATCAGCTCAAGCAACTGGTCAAGTGCTTGCGGGGTGGTCAGGCGCGGCATAAGTCTCCTTGGGCGCAAAAATCGCAGTATCGCGTCACTTTAAACGACGCGCAAGCAGTATCGCGTCACTTAAAGTGTCGCAATACTCAGTATCGCGTCACTTGCGCCCGCTGCGCTAGACTCCCGCGCATGCTCCTGCCCCATGCCGTCTCCCGCCTGCGTGCCGCCCGTCTGGCGCGCAGTGCCAAACCTTTTCTCGCCCGTGGCGGGCCGCGTGGCGAGCGCTGCGCCGGTTGCCGCCTGATTCTCGGCCATTGCCTGTGTGCGCTGCGCCCCGCCGTGTCGGTGCGCGCTGGCGTGTGCCTGCTGATGGCTGACATCGAGCCGCTCAAGCCCAGCAACACCGGCTGGCTGATTGCCGATGTCGTCGCCGACACCTGGGCTTTCGGCTGGGCGCGCACCGAGGTGGACCCGGCGCTGCTGACGCTGCTGGCCGATCCGCAGTGGCAGCCGTATCTGGTTTTTCCGGGCGAGTTCGTGGCGGCGGAGCGTGTCGTGACAGCGGTGCAGGCTAACGCCAACGCTTCCAGCAACAGCAGCGGGAACGCCAATGCGAGTGACCCCGGCAGCGGCGACATTAGCGAGGGTGCCAGCGCCCCCGTCAGCGGCAAGCGCCCACTGTTCGTGCTGCTCGACGCCACTTGGCCCGAGGCGCGCAAGATGTTCCGCAAAAGCCCGTATCTGGATCACCTGCCGGTGCTCAGTTTGCAGTCCGAACAGCTCTCGCGCTACCGCCTGCGCCGCTCCCAGCGCGACAGCCATTTCTGCACCTCCGAAGTCGCCGCGCTGTGCTTAGAACTAGCCGGTGAGCCGCACGCAGCGCAGACGCTGGAGGCGTATCTCGACGTGTTCACCGACCACTATTTAAAAGCCAAGCAGCAGTTACCCATTGACGGCGACGATGCGGCGCACGAGCGCCTGCGCGGCTTGCAGTTGCCAGCCAGCGGCCACCAAAACAAGGTCAGCGGCGAGTCGGGCAAAACGATAAACCCGTGGTGACGGTAGAACTGGGCGGCCAGCTCATCCGTGGCATCGACGACCAGCGCAAAAGCAGCAATGTCGGCCCGCGCCGCCCGCGCCAGCGCATCGGCCAGCAGCGCGCCGCCCACCCCCTGACCCTTGAAGTGCTCATCGACAGCCAGCCGCCCCATGCGGACGGCGTGTACCGACGGGTAACGCGGCAGCTTTTTGCCGGTTTCAGGCGGAAGATCGGCCAGCAAAATGCTGCTGGACGCCAGCGTGTAAAAGCCAGCAATGCGCTGGCTCTGCGCCACATCAAGCGCGACAAAACAGGCGGTGACCCGACGCCGGATGTCCTGGCTGACCTGCTGGTGGAAATAATGATCCAGCGGCGCGACGCCACTTTTGAAGGCGCTACGCTCATGGGTTTTGTCGAGCGGCGCGACCCGAAAGGGCGCTTGACTCACTCAGGCGCCACCAGCTTGCGGCGACGCGCAAAAGCGCGCTCCAGCGCGGGCGCAGGCTGGGGTGGCGCCAACAGCGCCTGCGCAAAACACTGCTGATCCGCCAGCGAAAGGCGGATGATTTCAGCCTGGCTGATGGAACGCTGGGCCGCCTACTGAACGGCGGCCACCACGAAATCGGTCACGGTGCGGCCCTGAATTTGCGCAGCGCGCTTGAGCATGGCATGCAGTTCAGTGCTGATGCGGGCTTCGAGTCGGGCAGTGGTCATGGCAATCTCCTGTTGGGTGGATCGTGCGACAGGTGGTTGTACAGATCAAGCAAGGTCGGTGATGACAGTACGGGGTGGGTAATGGGCGACGAGGACACACTCGCCTCTCATAGCAAATATTCCAATCTACCGAGTATCGGTGGCGCGTCTGCTATTGCCGTAAGCAAATGGTAATTAAGCTAGAGTGGTAACCACTCCGACGCCACAAACAGTGATTTGCGGAGGATTGTCACTGATCGGCTTATTTGGCGGATGAAGCTGCGTTTGGTTGATTTGAGGCAGCGCGAAGCATTGCCAATCAAAAAGGAGGCGTTTTAGTGTTAAACATGGACTTCTACGCAGGCGCTGTCATACGGCTGGCGACCCTGCAAAGGCAAAGAGGACAAGCTGGTCATCTGCTTTTCGCCACCGTGTCCTTACTCCCTCGTGGCAGACCTCTGTCGCCCCCGATGGAGGGGCCACCACATAGGTGCGCTGTCGGAAAAACCGGCGAAACCATTTTCTTTCGCCGCGCATTGCTGACCGTTCAGGATGCCGTCAATTGGTATCGCAGCCTTGGGTGTGGCGAAGACACAACCCCCATTCCATCAAAGGCCGAAGAGCGCGATAGCCGGTACGATGGGATCAGAATAGAAACCGCAAACCTAAATGACAGCCCGAGTTGGCCGCACCTTGGCCTGCCGATGGGGGAGGGAATGTTTGCCTTCCATTCCGAACGCAGCCATCCGGCGCCCTTCATCGGCAACTCCCCCGCTCGCATCCATCGTCGTCTCGGCAGCCAGAACGGCTTCGACGTGATGCTGGCGGATGATGTGGCCGTAGCATTTGTCGCAAGACGGTTGCACATCGATCTGCGGCTGTACCGGGAATATCTGGGAAGCGTGGCCTTGGTCGCGCCAGACCCCGTGCTCATGCAAATCGACCACTTCATGATTCCGGCTTCCGCCGATAAAGGCGAGCGTATTTTCTACCGCTTTGTCCCACGCGCAGGCGCGTCGCTTGTGGGCCTGAAACTCACCACCTTCGACGAACAAGCCCATTTGCTGACCGATCTCAGCACCTATGACATCCCCGACGATGGCATTTTGGATGTCGACAAAGGGGACTGCATCGGAGCCTATGGCTATGCGGTTACCCACCCGGATCATGGTGTGCTGGCTTATAGCCCACCATACCCATTCCTGCGCCAAATTGGATTCAATATGAACCCAGTACTTGGCGGCGGCAAAACAATCAGCGTTCCAACTGGCGAATCGGCCAACTCACCGCGCATGGAATACCAAGCAGCCCAACGCTCTTCGCCACTTACCACGCAAAGCCTCATTGGCGATGAGGCTCGCATTCCCAACGCCAGCGGTCGCATCGCTACTGCGGCAGCGCACCGCGAGAAGATCGCCAATGCCAAGCTCTATGGTCAACGGTGGTTCCCCGACGGTTCCCGCGAAGAGGCCATGCGCTTTATTCAGGGCGAATTGCGGCGTGCGAAAACTCGAGTCATGATCGCCGACCCTTATCTCGCCGGGTTGCAATTGGGGCAATTCCTGTATGCAGTCAATTCGGAAATGACCGCCGTGACCTTGCTGACATCTGGTCTTGCATTCAAATCCAAGGCACAGGAGCCATCGAAAATTGACGACTTCAGCCAACGGCTCGCCCAACTTGAAAAGGACGCCAAGCTCATCGCCAAAACCTACGTGCTTCAGTCCGCCGTTCTGCACGACCGATTTCTGCTGATAGACGATGCCGTCTGGTTCCTCGGCAACTCGCTGAACACCTTAGGTGACAAGGCCTCCTTGATCGTCAAGCTGCCCAACCCGGATGAAGTCATCGGCCAACTCGAAGGCATGCTGAAGCAGGCTATGCCTTTCGACGACTACAAACAGCACCAAGCCAAGCATCAGAAAGACAACGCATCATGAAAGAGTTTGCGCTTGGCATCGCTATTGCTCCCAAGGCTGAGCGTCCATTTCCGGCCAGGGAAATTCTCTGGGGCAGCCAGGAAGGCGGTCAAAACCGCTTCCCGACCTCAACCGCTGCTTGGGAACGAAAATATTCCAGCGATCCTGTTCCCTTGCAGAAATTCGGCAAGGCAGTGGCTGATGCCCAGGAGCGCGTCTGGATCGTTGACGAATATTTGCTGATGCCCGACAAGGGGAAGCTGAGTCCAACAGATCGAGTAGACAAAATCCTGACGTGGCTACCTTTATGGCTTGCTGCTAGCGATATTCGGTTGCTGACAAAGCGGCATCAAGAAGTTGGCGAAGACGACTTGAAGAAATTCCAGCAACGGGCACGGGCTATCAGTAACCACGTAGCGAGACGCGAAAAGGAATGTCGCATCGAGATCAGGACGCACCTCACACGAGAGTGCGATTTCATCCACGACCGCTTCGCCATTGTGGACGACGAGCTATGGCATTTTGGCGGAACGGCAGGAGGCTTTCATGCCGCCGTCAGCGCCGCCAGCCGGGGCTGGCGGGCAGCGGATCATGGCGCCTTCGATTTCTTTGAGGAAATCTGGAACGCGGGGGTACGAAAATGAGCGAGCAATGGCCGAGCGAACGCCGCACCGAAGAGCACCAAATGATTGCGAACACTTCGTTCAAGACTGCGCAAGACTTTCTCGCACTGTTGAACGCGTTTCCAAATAGCCTGCCACGAGCCTTCGATGATGTCGTGATCTGGATCGTGGAACAGGATGGCGATCTTGCCGAACTTGAACGGCGCATCGCTTCGGTCGTTGATGCGGCCAATTTGCAAGCTTATCCGGATAGTCAGCCCTTGCTGATGACCTTCGCCAGCGCAGCCGCGCTCGCCCACACACCCTCGTTGCATACCTGGGGCAGGATCAGTGCATTTAAATATAACTCTTGGCAACTCGCACATTGGCTGGGCGAAGCCATGACTGCGTATGCAAAAGTGAATTCCCAGGCCTGTCATAGCTATGTGGCGCTTGCCCGAGAGGCTTTTGTGGGGCTCGATAACTTCTCACTGCAATCCAAATCGGTTCGCATCAATGAAGAACGATCCGGCGCCTGGACCTCCTGGAATCAACGTCGGGACAAGCTCGACGAAATATGGTGGGATTTGCGCGGCTGGCATGGCTTCATGAACTACGAAGAGGAGCTTCCGCTATTCCAGGTGTTCTACGAACTGAGCCCGGACGAATTCACTCGCACACTGTCATGCTCTTCAAATCCCTATCTCATCGACGCTTTGCTTTTCGTAGCAGGCATCGGCGCATTCTCTCCGCGATTTTCGGAGTGGAAGCGAATCCTTGCGGCAGCGCCCGTTGCGTTCGAGGACGGAGGCAAATGGAATGGCTCTGTTCTGATGCCACTGCTTCTGGTCGAGGCTCGAAACCAGTTGTTGCAGGTGCGGCAGATCTTCAGAACTCCAGACCCCACGCCTGACGAGCTTGATGGGATCAGGCAGGAAATTGCCGATGCCGCCGAAGTTATCGCAGCCGCGTTGGCTGCGCGCCAAGATGCATCCGCGATTTTTTCTCGCTGGACGCCTTGGCTGATGCGACAAGTCCTGAGCCATACATCAAAAAACGTCGCCGACGTAACGTCATCTGCGTTTGCTGACGACGCTTTGATTGATGCGATTGGGCGGAATCTCGGAAGTTGCGCGCTGCCGCAAACAACCCCAGAAGATGCTGCCTCATGGGAATCCTGGTGTTATCGCTGCACGCTATCCTCCTTCGCCTACAACGGGCATATCCCTGTGTCGGCCTGGGAGGATTTCGGAAATGAATGGCGCCTTGCTCCTGAAGACTGGGCGGACAGAAAGGGGCTCCTGCTGCGCGAGCACGCCAGCCTGATCACCACCCTGAACAAGGAAACCCCAGGCATAGCCGCCAATGCCTTGGCCTACCCCATAGTGCAATCGCCCTCGCCAGGGCGGGCATGGATCGGCTTGTGGCATGACGCCATCACCTTGCGCGAAATTGTGGAGTTCGGCGATTCGGACGCAACCCCGGACGAATACAGTTCCCGTTCAGACGCCGGACGGTTGTTGCTCCTACTCTTCCGTATCGGCTTGGCTATCTTCGATCAAGGTGCGGCCCAGTGTTCGAGCAGTAGGTCGCCTGAAGCCGAATCGCTTGTCGATCTGTATAAGGCGCTTGCCTCGGCGACGTGTGAGATGCGCGAAATCGACAGCACGCTGAACCATGACGAATGGCTCTCGGTCGTCCAACACCTGACGGTCAGGAGAATGATTTGGGAGCAGCCTTCTAGCGGCGAAAGTGAACCCGGGAATTTCCAGGTTTTCAAGCCCGACGACACCCCAACCGTTGGCGACCTTCTTACTGAAGCAAAAGGCAATGTGATCGAACTGGTTGCCATACTGCAATCTCTCTTGCTCAATAGCCCGAATGTCTCAAGACTGAAGGCCAATCTCAATTCGGCATCAATCAGTTTGTCCGACATCGTGCGCTCGATCAGGAGGCTGAACCAATTCCATCCGCGCAAATATCCTATTGATGAGAATCAACTGCAAAAGTTAGAGGCACACTGCTGATATGTTTGCTGATGGGCGACACCCGATAGTTTGGGACGATTTCATATAGGCTGGGATGGGCGGGGGCCGCAATTTCTCCTCCCACGAATCAGCGAGATGAATCGCAGCCATAGGTACAGTATCGATAGCAACAATGCTGATGAGCGGTCGATCAGTAGTCGATTGAGGCACGTTTGGGATCTACTAGGGAGCTTGTGACCAAAGGCTTTGTTAAAAGCTTAATTGCCTCCCGAATACCAGCTCCGGCCGAATTGTAGAAAATAAAAAGCCGACTTTATGACCGGCTTTTTATTCCAACTAAATTCAGAAAAACTGGAAAAATCCAGACTCAGACTGGAACCTACACAAGGCATCAAATATCAATATTCCCCGCCCGCAGCGCATTCTGCTCAATGAACTCGCGGCGCGGCTCGACCTCGTCGCCCATCAGCATGGTGAAGACGCGATCCGCCTCGATGGCGTCGTCGATCTGCACGCGCAGCAGGCGGCGCGCCTTCGGGTCCATCGTGGTTTCCCACAGCTGCTCGGGGTTCATTTCGCCCAAGCCTTTGTAGCGCTGGCGGGCGGTGGCGTTTTCGGCTTGGCCAATCAGCCAGCGCATGGCCTGGCGGAAGTCGCTGATTTTTTCTTCCTTGCGCCGCTCGCCTTCGCCGCGCATGACTTTCGCGCCTTCGCCGATCAGGCTGGCGAAGGTGGCGGCGGCTTCGGCCAGCGTCGCGTAGTCGGCGCCGTGGACAAAATCCTGCGTCAGCACGCTGCTTTTGACGTTGCCGTGGTGGCGGCGGCTGATGCGCAAAATCGGCTTGTCGGTGCGCACGTCGAACTCGCCAGCCACGTCGGCGGGCGCGCCGGTCTGGTTCAGCTCGCGCAGCTTGGCTTGCAGCGTGACGGCGCAGGCCTCGGCGTCGGCCAGCGTGTCCAGGTTCAGCGCCACACCGTCGGCAATGGCGCGCAGCGCTTCGGCATCCATGAAGCCGCGCAGGCGCTGAATGACGGCTTCGGCCAGTTGGTGCTTGCGCGCCAGTTCGGCCAGCGTGTCGCCGGTCAGCACGGCGGATTCGTCGGGGCCGGTCTGGATCGCGGCGTCCTTGAGCGCAATGCGCAGCAAAAAGCCGTCCAGCGCCGCCGTGTCTTTCAAATACTGCTCTTCCTTGCCCGCCTTGACCTTGTACAGCGGCGGCTGGGCGATGTAGATGTGACCGCGCTCGACCAGCTCGGGCATCTGGCGGTAGAAAAACGTCAGCAGCAGCGTGCGGATATGCGCGCCGTCCACGTCCGCGTCGGTCATGATGATGATGCGGTGGTAGCGCAGCTTGGCGACGTTGAAGTCGTCCGCGCCCGGCGTGCCGCCCACGCCGCCGCCCTTGCCGATGCCGGTGCCCAGCGCGGTGATCAAGACCAGAATTTCATTGCTGGTCAGCAGCTTTTCGTATCTAGCTTTTTCGACGTTCAAAATCTTGCCGCGCAGCGGGAGAATCGCCTGGAACTTGCGATCCCGGCCCTGCTTGGCCGAGCCGCCTGCCGAGTCGCCCTCGACCAGGTAGATTTCGCAGCCCGCCGGGTCTTTTTCCTGGCAGTCGGCGAGCTTGCCGGGCAGGCCCATGCCGTCGAGCACGCCTTTGCGCCGCGTCATGTCGCGGGCCTTGCGGGCCGCTTCACGGGCGCGGGCCGCTTCGATGATCTTGCCGACGATGATTTTGGCGTCGTTCGGGCGCTCTTGCAGGTAGTCGTGCAGCAGCTTGCTGACGATGTCTTCGACCGGGCCGCGCACTTCGGAGCTGACCAGTTTGTCCTTGGTCTGGCTGCTGAACTTCGGCTCGGGCACCTTGACCGACAGCACGCAGCACAGGCCTTCGCGCATGTCGTCGCCGGTGACTTCGACCTTGGCTTTTTTCGCCAGTTCGCTGTCGTCGATGTACTTGTTGATGACCCGCGTCATCGCGGCGCGCAGGCCGGTCAGGTGGGTGCCACCGTCGCGCTGCGGGATGTTGTTGGTAAAACACAGCACCTGCTCGCTAAAGCCGCTATTCCACTGCATCGCCACTTCAACGCCGATGTTCGTGCCCTGGTCGCTCTGGCGGTCGCCCATCGCGGCGAACACGTTGGGGTGCAAAACGGTCTTGCCCTTGTTGATGAAGCCGACAAAGCCTTTCACGCCGTCAGCACCGGCAAAATCGTCTTCTTTACCGCTTCGTTCGTCTTTGAGGCGTATCTTGACGCCATTGTTCAGGAAACTCAGCTCGCGCAGGCGCTTGCTCAGGATTTCGTAATGGAAATCGTTGTTTTCCTTGAAGATGTCGGTGTCGGGCAAAAAGTGAACTTCGGTGCCGCGCTTGTCGGTTTCGCCCATGACTTTCATCGGCGAGACTTCGATGCCGTTGACGGTCTCGATCAGGCGGTTTTGCACAAAGCCGCGTGAAAATTCCATAACATGGACTTTGCCGTCGCGGCGAATTGTCAGGCGCAGCATTTTGGACAGCGCGTTGACGCAGCTCACGCCCACGCCGTGCAGGCCGCCGGAAACCTTATAACTGTTCTGGTTGAACTTGCCGCCGGCGTGCAATTCCGTCAGGGCGATTTCGGCGGCCGAGCGTTTCGGTTCGTGCTTGTCGTCCATCTTCACGCCGGTGGGAATGCCGCGCCCGTTGTCCACCACGCTGATCGAATTGTCGGTGTGGATGGTCACCATGATGTCGTCGCAGTGGCCCGCCAGCGACTCGTCGATGGAGTTATCCACAACCTCGAACACCAGATGGTGCAGCCCGGTGCCGTCCGAGGTGTCGCCGATGTACATGCCGGGGCGCTTGCGCACGGCCTCTAAGCCTTCGAGGATCTGGATGGAGCCTTCGCCGTAGGCTTCGGACGCGCCAGCCTGATTCGTGTCGATTTTGGGCTGGAAATTGGAGCTTCCTTCGCCCGCCGCGCCGTCGCTCACGTGGACTTGATCGGCGGGGTTTGGTGTGTTGTTTTCAGTCATGACCAGTAAGTCTCCAATTTCTTCAATCTCTTGAATGACCAAACCCGCGAAGCTTCGCGGGTCTGTGTCTCACTTCAGGCGTTTTTTGCGCGCTTCAGTGCGCTTAAATCCGCATCGGCATCACAACGTACTTGAACGCCGTGTCATCAGGAATCGTCAGCAGCGCCGAGCTGTTGGAGTCGGCCAGCTCGATTTTGACCATGTCTTGGTTCATGTTGTTCAGCGCGTCGATCAGGTAGGTGACGTTGAAGCCGATTTCAATCGACGGGCCGTCGTAGTCGATGTCGAGTTCGTCCATCGCCTCTTCCTGCTCGGCGTTGTTCGAGGCCACGCGCAGCGTGCCCGGCTCGATGTTCAGGCGCACGCCTTTGAACTTTTCGCTGGTCAAAATCGCGGTGCGCTGCAGGCTGCGCAGCAACGCTTCGCGCCCCAGCGTGATGATGTTTTTGTGGTTGCGCGGAATCACGCGGTTGTAGTCGGGGAACTTGCCTTCGACCAGCTTGGTGACGAACTCCATGCCTTCAAAGCTGAACTGGGCCTGGTTGCCCGCAAAACGCATTTCGATAGCACCTTCCTTGTCGCTGAGCAGGCGCTGCATTTCGAGCACGGTTTTGCGCGGCAGGATGACTTCTTGCTTGGGTACTTCCACGTCCAGCGTCGCCGACGAGAACGCCAGCCGGTGGCCGTCGGTGGCCACGAGGCTCAATTGCTTGCCTTCGGCGACAAACAAAATGCCGTTCAAGTAGTAGCGAATGTCATGCACCGCCATCGCAAACGACACCTGGTTCAGCAGCTCTTTCAGCACCTTTTGCGGCACCGAGAAAGTCGGGCCAAAGCTGGCCGCTTCCTGCACCAGCGGAAAGTCCTCGGCGGGCAGCGTTTGCAGCGTGAAGCGGCTCTTGCCGCCTTTGAGAATCAGCTTGTTCTGCGCCGATTCGAGCGACACGGTTTGATCGCTCGGCATGGAGCGCAGGATGTCGATCAGCTTGCGCGCGCCGACGGTGGTGGCAAAGTCACCTTCGTCGCCGTCGAGTTCGGCGCTGGTGCGGATTTGGATTTCCAGATCGCTGGTGGTCAGCTGCAACTGCGCGCCGGTTTTGCGGATCAGCACATTGGCCAAAATCGGCAGCGTGTGGCGGCGCTCCACAATCCCGGCGACCGATTGCAGTACCGCCAGAAATTTGTCTTGTGTGGCTTTAAGAACAATCATTTTTTCCTCAGTCTTTCTCTTCAATGCTTCATTTTTTCAGGGTGCGTCAAGCAGCAGGCGTCCATTGTCAACTGCTTCTCAGCCTTTGAGCGTTTGTTCCAGCACATGCAGTTGCTGGTTCAGCTCGCTGAGCAGCTTGCGCTCAGCGACTATTTTTCGCACCGCATACAACACCGTGGTGTGGTCGC
>Ga0302213_1000342_pt1 | contig 27685 bp, 16 predicted proteins | sample II_Fen_N1_2_FD_194583 | JGI IMG/M metagenome (GOLD analysis project Ga0302213, IMG submission 194583) | Peat permafrost microbial communities from Stordalen Mire near Abisko, Sweden - II_Fen_N1_1 | ecosystem: Environmental > Terrestrial > Soil > Wetlands > Permafrost | place: Sweden: Abisko...
AAGAAAGAAGACGATGGCCAACGCATTCCGATGGAAGAAGCTTTTAGAATGATTGAAGCTAAACGAAACAGTAAAAGGCAATGACTTACAGCGTTAATTTCAAAAAACATGCGCTTAAAGAGTTAGCTAAAATCAATGAGCCGTTTTACTCCCATATCAAACAAGCCATTTACAGCCTTGCCGACAACCCACGCCCACAAGGCTACAAGAAACTAAAAGGCAGGGATGGTTACCGCATTAGAGTAGGAAATTACCGCATTATCTACGATATTTTTGACTCCGAACTGGTGGTGGATATTATCGCACTTGGACACAGAAAAGATATTTATGAATAAACAAACCGCCCCGCAATGTCTGACCATTGCGGGGCGGTTCTGTTTATAGGATGATAGACTTACCACCAATTTCTTTTTAATATTCGAACTCCACTTTTGGTTTTCTTGGCAATAATATAATGATCGTTGTCATATTTTCTAAATTCGTCTCCAACTAACGTCATGAGCACCATCTTAAGTTGGTTATTTTCCTCTTTTACCTTTAAGAAATCTAGTTTTCCGTCATTATTAAAGTCTCCAAAGCATGAAGTTCCTCCATATTTAGACCAGAGAGGAAAAAATTTAACTTCATAAGGGTTTGTAATATCAAAAAGAAAGCAAAACACTAAAGTTGCACTTTTACCACTTCCATTGTTTATAGCAGTTAATAACAAATAAGTGCGCTTATTGAACACCCCTTTAAATAGATTAAACGAACTTATATCCAATTCACATGCTGACAAATCATGGATATATGCACTTGGACAGAACTTTTGATTGAACAAAACAAAACAATCACAAGAATCTGATATTGAATCTATCTGAGGCAAAATATATTTAAGCTCAATTGATTTATCTCTAAAAGTATACATGTAATTAACCTTCTCTCCATTAACATCCTTCGATGACACATTATCAAAGAAGGAACCCTCGACTGGTTTGAAATAACTACTTCGGTGCTGTATTTTGTTATATACATCATCGTATTGACTATAACCGACTAATGTACAGAATTGAAAAAACAACAGAGCTGACCATTTAAATCTATTTAAGTTTACCATTTTCGACCTCCTCCTTTAATAAATTTAGGATGTATCCTCTCAAATACAGTTTTTCCATATGCTGCTGTAGTTTGACGACTATACGGACTATTATTGTGTTTTGAAGGGTCTTTATATGGTTTGTCTCCAACCTTAAATATATCATGTTTAGGATCTGCAATATTGAGACCAGACCTATGACTATTTGTCTTCAAATCTCTACCATCCCAACTTGTTGCTCCATTAGAATAATCAACTCCACCAGTCATCGCATTTATTGCAGCCCCAGTAGAGTTTACCATTTTGGCATTATCATTTCGATCCTCTGAAGAAGTCTCATTAAACTTCTGATAATTTTCATTTCCATCGTGTGTTGCACAAGAAATTTCAGAAAGTACAGAAGATAAGTCTTTCTTTCCTTTTCCTGATCTAACATTATAGTTATTCATAGATGCTGAAGCTATCCCAAACTGCTCTTCTTTAGTATTTGATTTTGCATCTGACTCTGAATATGCCACAGCCGCAAGTTTGACTAATTCGCTATTTGTAAACTTTAGTTTATTCTGATCTTCAGCTCCAGTAACAAGTCCATTTTTGTCCTTTGTAACACTAGAAGCAGTATATGCTAAGTTATCTTTTTTACCATCCGATCCTTGCCAGACTCCCTTATTAGTATAAAAGTCTCCACGCCCATCCGGATCAGTCATATTCACTGGATTATCATGGCAATAAACATACGAACTGACATTCGGATAATCTTCTGCCAGCGGATCCACAGATAAAAATCCTACACCCTTCGGGTCTAAATACCGTTGTATAGAATAATATAATCCAGTCTCTTCGTCCATCTCTTTACCGCTAAACTTATATCGGCTATCAAATGAAGTTAACTGTTGATTAACGAACACCTCACCATTCGGAATATACGCCAAATGCTGGTTCAAATGTCCCGCACCGTCGGTTATTAAGGACGCACTTCCTAAATGGTCAGAATGATAATAATAAAGACTTACAGGATTTGTTCCTGTTGCTGTCTTATAATACACTTTTCCGGCATTGTCTTTACCGAAGTAAGCTACTCCCAAAGAGTCAAACCTTGTTTTTACCCTTCCAGTCAGGTCGGCATACTTGGCTGTAAAGTTTTTAGCACAAGCCGTGGTATCCTTAGTAGGGTCAGCCATTGAGCCTGCATCGCAGAGTTTGGATAAAATTCGCTCACCACCCACGTAGATATGTTTGCTCATTTGCCCACCATTATTAATCACGGTATATGGATTCACATACACGGTGTAGTTACTTGTCCCTGTGCGGGCGGCACTAACTGCACCATTTACCAGTACACCTTCACCATCTCCCGTTTCTTTCACGGTGCGCTCACCGGAAGCATCGTACCAATAGTTACTTACAAAGCCATTATCGCTCACTGAAAGTAGATGATTATCCTCGTCCCACAGCATCTTTCTGCTATTCGTAGCCAGCAACTTGTCACCTTGCTTAGTACCTGTTAGTACCGACAGCAGATTGCCATTGGCATCATAGCTATATTGATGTGTGTTGGCGGTTTCCTGTTTATTGGCCATGCGTTCGGTACGATAACTTGTTTCTGCAATATTAGCTATTTGTTGCGAATTATTAGCCATGGTGTACAATAAATTATAACCAGTATTCAAACTATCGTTAAATTGAATACCATATTGTTTCAGTTTCAACTGTTTAGAAATGGGGTTATACATATCGTCATAATCCATCGTCATGTTGTATCCTGCCGATTTTGTACCCTCACCTGCAAACGTTCCATTAGCACTAGTAAGCCTGTACAAATCGTCGTATCCATAGCTGTGATTGGTTGCACCACCTATACCATTTTCGGTTGCAACCGACAGGTTGCTAATGCTTCTTACATTGCGCACCTTGTCAAAGGCATACAAATTATTCATAAACACTTTGCTACCTGCTCCTGTTACGCTCAGCGTTTTCAGGTTACGGGTACTGTCGTTGTACGAGTAGTTGGTTACTGCTCCATTACCATAAGTCATTTGCTGGCGTTCGCCAAACTTATCGTAAGTGATATTACTTACATAGGTATAACTCTGATTGTTGCTTACTCTATTGAGTTGTCCGCCTACATTGTAACCATAACTTATCTCTTCGCCATCGGGGTAAGTCATTTTTTGCAGACGATTCCAACTGTCATATTGCCATTTGGTTACATAGCTGGCAACAGCCTGATTCGGCACTATCAGCGTTCTTCTTACCTTGGTAAGTTCGCCCTGCTTGCCATACCAAAACTCCTGCGCCCCGCTGCCGTCTTCCTGAGAAACAAGTCTGCCTTTACGGTTATTGCTTGCATTTTTATCACCAAAAGTGAATTTCACATTATTCTCTGGATGTTTTGGATAGGTAACGGACTCCAAGCGTCCAAAATTGTATCCGTAACGTATGGTGTCTTTATTAGCTGTGAATTTCCATAGCATATTACCCGCTGCATCGTAACCAAACTGAGTTGTGCCCGTAGCTGGGTGTGTGACTTGCGTACGTCTGCCGCCTAAATCATAAACGCTAATGGTTTTCTTACCCACAGGGTCGGTTACGGTATCCGGGTGCTCAATGGCATCATAATGAAAACTTGTTATCAACGCTTTGCCGTTGTGATACTGCACCGCTCTTACCGTTTTGCCGCTACCGTTGGCATATGTTACCTGTGAATGGTTCAATGCATCAGTCACTGTCGCTTTCATATAATTAATGCCTTTGATAGTATCAATAGCATAAGCTATATTGGTCGAAGTTCCGTCAGGCAGCACAGTCATCAGCGGTCTATCCAATACATCGTAGGTGGTCATTGTAGGAGTCATTGTATCCGGTGTTTTTATAAACATGGGGACATCGGGTCCATAAGTATTCACTGTTGGATAATATGCTTTAACGGGTCTTCCAAAGGCATCGTAATTTACCCGGCCACTTACAAGCAGTTTTCTCTGACCATCAATATAAATATCTTTCTTAACCTGTATAACTCTGCCAAAACCATCAACAATTGTTATTGTCGTGATAGTATTTCCCGTATTCGCAGGGTCGTAATGATTGGTAGCAGCAAATGGCATCGGCTTGCCACTACTGCTTTTAGCCGTTGGACTATAACTAAACGTCATGGTTGTTTTTCCTGTTCCCACTTCATTCGGTCCTGTAATGGCGGTTACCCGTCCCAGATTATCCAACTTAGTTAGCATCACGTTGCCATTCTCGTCGGTTTTTTTGCAGGGAATACCATATTTATAGTTATAGTCGCCAAATTTTGTTGTATATCCAAAAGTATCTGTTACTTGAGTGATATATTGTGCATCGGGGTCATAAGTATACGAATACATCATTCGCTGTCCACTACTATTTTTGGGTAGATATTTTTTTCGGATATTTCCCCAATTATCATAAACTATCTTTGTTATAGTACTGTCACCGTTTCCAAGTTGTTGGTACATATAACACAAATGGTTTGGATAGTTGGTGTCCCATTCAGCTCTAACTTGTCGGTATACTTTGTTGTCAGATCCTTTTACAACTACTTTTTTGGGGAGACCATAAACGTAGTGTGTTGTATCATTACTTGATGTATAATCTATTTCTGTTTGATAATTGTAATTACCCGTTCCGGCATTACCCATGCTCCCTTTATCGCTGTAACGATACAACTTTACTTCACCGTGGTTTCCACCCGCAATATTGTATTCCGAGTAGTTTTCTGTGATTATACTGTCGCGTGTTCCCTCGTAAGATATTGCTTTAGTATATTTTACCGGCGTGTACACTATCGATTGATCGTCATAAGTATCAGGCCATGTCTTATAACCTCCGCTCTTCTTCATCCTCGATACCTTATAAACATAGTATTCTGTCTGATTTTCGTTATATTTTGTATTGCTGCTATTGGCTACAATAGTTCGGAGTAAATTATTTCTTACATAATTGCTAGTCGTATCGAATACTTGAGTTATTATCCTGTTTGCTACAGTATCTCCTTTTTCTGTATCAATATTCTTTGCTATCACATTGGCAAACCCAATAAATTCACGTTCATGCCTATCATATTTTCCGCCGGAATATTCATAGGTGTTTTTTGTAACCGGCCCATCGTCATTAACACCATCATCAACAATTACAGACTTCAGAACCCATTTACCCGATGGATGCTCGGTTGTTGCCTTACTTCTGCCATAGTCTATACTGAATGTTCCACCAATTGGGTTTAATACAGATTTCAACTTATTAGTACAACCCACTGTCGAGCGGAGAACCTGTATGTTATTCGAGTTTGATTGAGAAGTTAAGATATCAGGCAGTCCATCTCCGTCAATATCCTGTATCTGTGTTAATGTTTTATCAATTGTATGGCTAAAATTCAATCCACCACTCACCACTGCTTTTAAAAATAAGTACCCAACACCTAATGTTGCATTTGCATTTGCACTTAGTGTACTAGAAAACGACTTCTGAATGATTGATGATTTAGTACATTGTATCGGAGCAGTAAATCCGTTACCTACATTATATGCGATATAGAAATTATCATTCGCATCAACATATAATTCATCAGTGAGTCCATCACCATTCATATCCATATAAGAGTGTAAAGTTACAGAAGTTGATACTGCTCCACCTATTCCTAACCCAAGCCCAATACCTAGGTTAAAGTTGCCTAAACCTTTAATATTTCCAAGAAAGTCTGCTCCTGTACCGCCTCCAATACCAAAATTCCACCCGGTATTCTTTCCGCCTTGTTTATACCTTATGCCTAAATCTATAGGCGATGAAAAGCTATAGCCTAAATTTAAACATGCTTTAATGCCATTATCTTCATAAATTCTATCCGGCAATCCATCACCATTAATATCGGCATAAGTATTGGAAGAGCAGTCGGTGTTCTCCGAATATGCAACACTTGCTCCAAGATGATAATCAGCCTTTGCAAGATTTATGGAGATATTGGATTTTCCGTTATCCTTTGCAGAACTACTGCTTTCTACAGGTATAGCGTGTGTAAATGATCCATCCAAGCCAACAGACCAAACATTAGAGGAACTCTGTTCCGGCGTTATGGAGGTTATTTCGCCATCACGTCCTCCTCGTGAATTTGAATATTCAATTCTATTATCGGTAATACGGTCTGGATAACCATCACCGTTCATATCCATAAAACCCATGGTGGTAGCTCCCGTTCCAGATGCAGTACTACCTGATAGTCCTGCCGAGAATCCCCCTGTTCCGAGATTTACACTACCCCCTCCCCAGTACGATCTACTATCATATTTGGTTGATAATACCGGAGCATTATTAATTTCATCAGATATAGGATCTGAGCTTTTTACTCTTAATGGACTGTTTGATCCGCCTGTTAGAGCACTAAGATCAGTCATATTCTGTATATTTAAACGTCCCACACTAATCAGATCGTCCTTTAAATAGATATTGTCATTTGTACCTCTCCAATATGATTTAGTTAACCCATCCGGATACAGGCAGATAAATGCCATCTGGTCTATAGAGGTTTCAGCTGCCGAATTCGGCAGATGTAGTGATCCTTCATCAATAGGCTTATTCCAACGTCCATTAGAGGCATTATACTGGAATGCTCCCCAACCTTGCCACATTGCACCAAAGTCCCAATTAGATTGCTTCATAAATATCGGTACACTTTTATTTGTCAACCTCACTGGATTCCAATATGATCCAACTGGAGTACCGTTGCCAGCTGAGTTCCATGTTAGTATCTTAACTTGTAATTCACCACCACCCATTATAGCTTGAGTCAAACTCTCATCATCGGAATAATACTCTATCCAGATTTTTGACAAATAATTTTCATCAATACAGAACGACATATAAGATGTATTATCGTAATGCATTTGGGAATAATCTGCAATAGAACCGTTGTCTGAATTAGTATTGCTTGTAAAAAAATTCTGAAGGGCTGTGTAATCGTATTTACTGTCGCTTATATCCCATTGGCTATTATTACTATTTCCATCGCTTTGTATTGCGGTTAGAAAATTGGCTTTCTGTCCTTGAATTACGCCATTTACAATTTTGACTCTTTTTTTTCCTAATAACTGGACATTATTGTTGTTATCAGTTCCTTTTACGACCATATACATACTACCACTGCGTCCACTAAATAAATACGAATTAAAAATAGGTGTAATAATAGTCTTTTGTCTAATATCCGAGTATTTTATCCTCGAACTACCCTGAGTGTCATAAAAACTATGCTTGACCCCTGCATAAACCACTGTATCTCTATCCCCTACTGTATAATGTATTTCCGGCTTCCAATTGATTTTATCCCATCTAATGTTAGACTCTGCACAAATTTCAAATCGCAGATAACTTCCTCCAAAACTATTTTGGACTGTGAAACTATTGTAGTCTGTTGTATAATAGCGTGTATTTAAGTCAATAATGCTAGTTGCTTCATCCGAGCCTCTGATTACTCTTGAAAAAATGATAGAATCTTTATAATTAGGATTAACTGTGTTGTAGGATATAAGTGTATCACGACCATTACCTAGACTATCTGGCTCAAAATAATCCGAAACTATCGTATCTTTCGTAATAACGGAGTCATTAGCTAAGTGTATTTTTACCGTTATTGCATCTGTGGTTACTGGCTTATAAAAATTTCCTGAAATCGAAAAAGTACTGATATTCGGGTCAATTAAATTATAACCTATTTTGTTAATCAAAGTTTGATTGCTATTGTATACGCCACTGTAACTGGTATTATTTCCCGAACTGTTATCATAATATGTATTTTCCAACTGGTTATAATCCTGTATATTTTTGCTGTCGTCATACACATCGTATCCTGTACTTTGTACTGTATGCAAATATTTATGTTGATCAGTATAGGTAATAACAGGACTCCACGACACTTTGTCATAATCTCCGTTACTATCCAGATTTGATCCGCTTTTTACCCTGAAATAAATTCGCTGTCCGTTTGTTACCGATAGTGTTCCAATATGGGTAGTAACAGAACTTCCACCTGAATTTACTGTCGACTTACTTAGCGTATATGTATTTAAAATATTCCCACTAGTTTCTATCGTTAACTGTACTCCATCGGCAAGGCTGTATTTATCTGCATCATATCCTGCATCACCAACGGGTGATACAAACACAGCAGTACCACTAATTTCAACTTCTCCACTATATGGAGCTTGCCATACCCTTACTACATCTTGCATCGGCGATGAAGCAAGTAATTTTCTCTTTTCTTTTTCTACAAAACTTGTGTCGCGTACCAGCGGTGCAGGAGCAGGCAGGAATAAGGATGCCGCTTTAGGTGTTTGTATATCATAGATCGGATTACTTGTTTCAGAACTTTTTAATGTGAATGTTGGTACAGCTATTCCATTGGATCGATATTCTATTTTATTGAAATAAACAGTTCTGTCACAAACAATGTCTACTAACCCGTCATTATTCACATCTGCAAAATAAGTACTTGTATAGGTATTAGTTTCACTTTTATCTGTTCCGAAATTTAATCCGGCACCTACACTGCCAATATCAAATGAAAGATTTCCTTGCCACCCACTAGTAGTTGTATTTGAAGTAGTCTTAAAGAATTTATCTGGTGAGTTATTTATTTTGATAGGACTTCCAAAGGTATTTCCGCCCATATTGGGACAAAAATATAGTTCATGATTGCTTTGATAGATTTTATCTATTAATCCATCGCCGTTTATATCAACAAGTGTGGATATTTTGTTAGTGGTTGATGTACTGGCAGATGTATTATATCCTACTGTACATGATTTTGATGAAGTTCTCCCATCATTTAATCCGACTCCAATATATAAAGATCCTCCGAATGCACTTGTTTCACCTCCACCTAAAGCGGGCATTCTGTTTGTCAAATCCAATGGGTTGCTTCCAATTACTCCATGAACTACTTCTGGGATAGATAGATTTATTCCAAACAGGTTTGCGTAGGGTCTATAATTAAGATCCCAAAATTTTGATGGCTCATTATATAATGATTGAGAACTATTGGTTATATTATCAAAATAATCCAAAGTGTGTTTATCAATTTCATGTCCAGCACTGTCATTATGAATTATCTGCTCCAATAAGCTTTTGTTAAATGCGCCTGTCCTATAGCGGAAACCGTAACTCCGTACAGGTTCAAACTTTGCATTAATTTTTATCTTTATATCTATTTTAGTCAATAGACTATTGCTCGAAGTGAGAAAGCCATATCTTCCATTGTTTATCTTCACGTGTTTTATAGAATCACTAGTAAATAATATTTGCTGCGATACTATACTACCATTTCCCGTTTCAATCTTGTATAAGACTAAAGACTTTGAGTTTACAGTTCCTGCTACAACAGGATTTCCGGCTGTATAAAAATAATTCACATAATCTCCATGAGCTTCTTCTATTCTCGAAAGTTTCCATTCGGCTATTACATTTTTAGTAGCCCCGTTAACGGTTGTTATTAAACCGCTAAGTGTTGCACCATTACCTCCGTATGTGTATTTAGTTCCATTTTTGTCGGTTACTATCCAGTAATAGTTATCTGTTTTGTCTCCATAACGTATTATTCTCGAAAAATCACTTTCTACTTTTGGATGAAACTGTCTATTTTTTAAACGAGTAAACATTACTCCTCGATGCGCTATAGACACAGAACAAACACTATCTTGAGTTAATGTATCATTAACGGCTGTAGCTAGCATCGTACCATTCATATTATATGTTTCTGTTTCATAACTAGGGTCATACCTTGGCACTCCCCATCGCGTATCCACTGCAATACTCGGAATATTCAAATCCCAGCCTTCACCCAGCCAACCACTACCGCCATCGCTGTTATATTGAATCGCCAGCTGCGGGCTCATACCGTTTCGTGCCGGTGGTAATTCCAATGGGTAACTGAGGTTAGCAGATCCCTGATTATTGGCACTAGGCGGAGCTATCATTTCTATCTTGGATGTCGGGTCGGCGGGTTGGATACCGTTCATCATAGTGGGTGCGAATCCCTCGGTCTGTGGCGATTCTGGGGTTTTAATCACCCCGTTTATCATATCCGTAAAGTGCGTGGTTTTCGATACTACCATGCACAGGGTTCTATCCACCGTGTCACGCTCCAGCGCCACCCAGTGTTTAGTGTTCGGGTCGAAATAGTAAGAACGAATATCATTTTCGGTATAGCCGTCAGGTATTTTGGTACGGTCATATTTCAAAGCAACCGTTGCACCGGTTTGTGTAAAATGCTCACCGTGGGGCAGGAAGCGGAATCCTTTTTTATCCGCGGTTACATTGGTCATGCCTAAATCCATTGCCGGAAGGTCAATGGGGCGTAATGCCGTCAGCGATATGTTTTTTGTTGTCAAAAGACCCTTGTTGTCTGTTTTCAGGAATACATCCGGAGTTTTCAGCTCATTGATTTTCCCTTTCTCAAAGGTTTTGTTTATCCGTACTGGGCTTTCGCTCAATGCATACGCTGTATCGGCTTGTACATCGTTTTCAAACCGGAGTGCCTTGGTATAAATACGTCCGTTGAGCTGGGCAGTTACTTCAGCCTCTTGCTTATCGTTCGGACTAATAATCGTTTCAAACTCACCATCGCGTACCGCTACTGCTTTGCCATCGATGCTAACGTTGGTTTTACCCGAAGCTTGTACAAAACCATGAATGTATGCTTTGCCGTTGTATAAAGTGTGTGAGCTTGTCACTGCCAGTGGCATGTCGTTTACGCCCTGTTCCACTTCAATCGCTAAATCGCTTACCCTATATCCGTAATTTGCATTTTCAGCCAATCCAAATTGGATACGGTTATCGCCTTTTTGTAACCAAAGAGCGTTCAGTTGTATCCGTTGTCGCTTGGTGGCAGTATCTTTCTTTACCAGATAACCACCAAAAGCCAACCGGTCGTTGATGCTGCAAGCCACGCCGCTGTTATCAGTTACACCTGCCAGACGGTAGGTCAGCCACACCTTGTCATTTGCCGTGGGCTGGCAGTCCAGTTTAATGCTGAAAATATTATCGGCAGGATTGTCGGTTTGGTTGCCGTCGTACAATCCGACAATCCCTTTAGAGGGAGAGCCCAGATAGGCCGTCAACCTACCTGGATGAACTGCCAATGAATGGGTTACAGGAGCTAGTGTTGCTCCTTGCTGAATATGTTTGTTGCGCGGAGTTGCAGCCACTGACTTGTTTGTAGTCTGTTTGGGCTGCCACACCGCTGCCGGAGTTGTACCCATTGCCGCTTGCGCTGAGCGGCCCGATTGCTGAGCCGGACGCTGTCCGCAACCTCCAAATAATGCAGCTACAATGCCCATGGTCAACACGATGGCTATTGCAGTTTGTTTGTTATTTTTATTTAGTCTCATATTATTTTTTTCAATCATATAAAATCTTATTATGCTATAATGATATTGTTGTCTTAAATAGTTTGTATGTAGAGTTATGTTTCTTGTCTTGCTACCGCTTACTGTCAACTATAAACTACCAACTATAAACTATAAACTATTTTCTACTAACTACTTTCTGCGTATACCTCGTTTCATTGTTCAATACCTTTACTATAAACACGCCTGAAGTAGGCAGTTTTATTTCAGTGTACTGTACATCAATGCTTTCTGGAAGTTCTTTGCGGAACACGTTGCGTCCGGCCATATCGAATACCATGATCATCGTCGATGTAGGTTTGACAGTCTGAAGTTTTACGGTAATATGCGACAAATCGTTCAGGTCGGGGTAGTAAATCCTCAGGTCGCTGACCGGGTCAGGTTGAGCCTCAGGTTCGGAATTGTCATGTCGTTTCACCAGGCTCTGCGATTTATATCCGAATGTAAAATAGTTCTTCTTATTAGCGGCCCATCTAATGTTTTTGAATATGATCTTTAAACGGCTTGCATCCAAACCAGTGGTGAGATATTGTTGGGGATAGGAACTGAATTCACCGGTTCCCGTACTGTCGACAATTAGATACGTATCATTTTTATGAACAGCGAAATCTGTTGCCAGGGAATCGAAATAAGACAATTCGATCCAGTTTCTGGAATTCCTGTTAGCGTTAACCAGCCATTTACGCTGCATGGTCTTATACCCCGGCATGGAATTGCCTGTGGCCGTAAGCGGCTTGTTATCATCCCCAAACAAAACATATTGGCCATCGTTCATCGGGTCATCGGACTCGCTTCCCATTACCAGCAACCGCTTGGATGACGATAAGTTATTCGCACCGTTCGCCAGATACGAATCGCATGAATCGCTGTAATAAGGTGCTTCCTGATATGAAGTAGTTGCCATTCTTTGATTTAAACCAGTCAAATCTTCGCGTCCATAACCTGTAATGCGATTATTGTAAGCAGCATTCGATTTATAGTCCCATATTATTCTGCCGGTCCCTGAGAGATAGGATCTATCCATGCTTACTCCGTATTTAACGGCCAGATAGCTCTCAAAGATTGAAGTCTCCACGGGCGACAGAACCCGATCGAAAACCAACAACTCCGGCGAATAACCCTTGAATACACCCAGGTTGGATACGCTGGAAATAAAGGTGGAAGTATTGTTGGTGTTGCTTTGCGAGAACATTCCTCCAAGTGAGATGACAGCTTTTTTTACTTCACCCCAAATACCTGTATTCGGTTTATTGGATTTAAAGTAAGTTCCAATCCGCAAGGCGCTTTCACGCGCTTTTCTTGCTGAAATACCCGCCGAAGATTGGCAAAGCAGATTTTTCGTAGTATCGCTACCGTAAATCAATGCTTCTTTTCCACTTTCCAAACTCGAATAGACACTACTTTTAGTAAACACCACGCTTTCATTTCGTCGGCCGTTTAATGCAAAAATAAACTTATCGGCATTTGTTACTTCTTTTTTCGACCCCCAAACTCCCATAATGGTGGCTTGCGCCAGATTGCTTTTATCCATTACAATTTCTTTGCTTGTATTGCCCGAAGACAGATCAAGAGCAGGATTAAAATTGTAGTTCATTATGGAATCTCTTCGTACTGTATATTCTGGCGCAGTACCATTTGTCGCATATTTTACCAAAGGCACGTTAGCGGGCGAGAAATCTTTCCATTTATAGCTGCCGTTAATATCCGCGGTCACCGGCATAGTCTTGAACCACACAGCCGGAACAATCAGGCTCACGTTTGGAGCTATCGTGCCATCGGGATTTATGATTACCCCATTGGTTTTAAATATCGTTCCATCAGGCCTTTGAATTGTCCCATCAGGTCTTTGAATTGTTCCATCAGGCTTTATTTGTGTCCCATCAGGCTTCACTTGTGTCCCATCAGGTTGTATCACCGTGCCATCAGACAGTGTGATATTTACTGTTTTGTCAATTCGAGCAATAAATTTTTGACCCGGAGTGGCAGTATATAAAAAGCCATTACTAAGAATAATGTAATCGCGTGCCACATACTCTTTTGTAGACCCCGATTGATCGGTTGTGAGAGTGAAATTGAGTTGCGGTTGGATTTGCGCCCACCCAACGGTTGTCCATATACTGAGCAGTATGGACGATATGAGATATTTGTAGTTCATTTGCATAGTGATTGAAGTTTTAGTTCTCTTTACTTTTCCAAAGTTTCCCCACTTTGGAAAAGTTAGTAGTTAGAAAAAGATTAGTATTGAGAGGGCGACTCCAAGTCACCCTCTCAATATCGGGTAGGAGTGACTTATTTTATCTTTTTCTCCAACTCTTCAATCTTTGAACTTTGTTGATTGTTCGTTTTCTGTAGCTCAATCACATAAAGCGTCAACTCTTCCACTTTTTGCAAGAGTTTGTTTTGCATTTCACCCATGCTAAGGCCATTCTTGCTTACCTCGGAGGCTGAAGGCATGTCAGGCAGGCGGCTGTTGTTTTTTACGTAACTTTCCACTTGATGCAGTGGCATGAGTTTGTAACCAGAGTCAAAAACGAAGTCAGCAAGTCCAGTCAAATCAACTTTTACTTCTTTGGCGTGGATAGTCCCATTTACTGTGAGGAGTGCATCTGTAGTAATATTACTAACACCTATACCTACTTTGCTCTCTAAGATAATTTTATTTGCTGTATTTGATTTTATGTGTAATCCATTCTCATCACCATTTGATTGTATATATGAATTCTCTCCGTCAGACCATATAGAAAGATTATCCCAGGGAGCGGCAGGGTTACTCAGAGTTTTGATTGTTCCAGAGACAGACAATTTTGCATCAGGAGTAGTTGTACCAATACCTAAACAGCCTTTTTTCAACGTCATTTCGGTTGCTAAATTTGTTCCGTCCCATGACGTGAAATCTAATCTTGCAGCAGAACTGCCTGAATAATTAATGATGCTTTCTTCCTGACCACCAGAATAATTCCAAGTAAAAGCCAGACCGTTACCAACTTTAGGTTTGTATTTTGTTGAGTTCATGCCGGCATTTGAAGAAAAATAAATCCAGGAATTGTCATAAGTGCCTCTTACTTGTAAAACACCTTGAGGATCAGTTACTCCAATTCCAACATTGCCATTACTGTTCAGTATGGTCATACGGGTAGTAAATCTTGCTGTATTAAATGTAAGATTTGTATTTGTATACGATGCCAATGTTCCGGAAAGTAATGTTATAGGCTTATCAAATGCAAATTCACCCCTATCAGTATAAATATTTGCAAACGCACTATTTTGTGGTCCAAGGTCGACATAACCATACGAACTTTGAACTCTTAAAGCTCCACCAAGCGCGTTGCCTCCTACACCACCATTTAGATTTGTTTTACCAGCTACTGTTGCAGTTCCCGTAATTATTGCATTACCACCAACATTAAGGTTGCTCTTGGTAATAATGGGATTATCGGCACAGTATTGAACAGTCACAGTTTTATATCCGGCAGTATTTACATAAAGTGAAATATATACGATTCCTGTCGTTCCACCGGCGCAGAGACTACCGGTTACATATCCATTAGTCATAAATACAGGATAGGTGTTGACTGAACCTTCCTGAATAGCAAAATTATCCGAATTTAAAGAAACATCTATCGCATAAGTGATTCTCACGGGTTTTGCTTCCCTGATATTTACGGGCCATGTGAAAGTAGTTCCAGCTGCACAATATTGACTAAATGTAATTGTTCCCGCTTGTCCAAAAGCCGAAAGAGAGAAAAATGCAAGTATTCCTACAATGAGTATACTGTATTTATGTTGTTTCATTTGTGTGTATTTTATTATGTATAAATTCTATTTTTTTGATTTAGCTACCACTGCATCTATTCTATCTTTTTTCTTTTTCTCTTTCTTTCCTTTTTGATCGGAGGTCAGGAAGCCGTCCAAGGCTGCCTGATAATTATTCGTAGCTATTTCCATAAAAGCGTAAGATTCAGCTTTATTGTTCATGGCTCTGGCTTTCAGTAGGTTGACAGCATATTCTTCTGTTTTCTTTTTTAAAGATAGTTTCTGTGCACCTGTCAGGGTTACATCGTTGTCCAAAGCATTCATCATGGGTGTTGTTATTTCATCCAATTGCTGTTGAGTTGCTAACGATGTAGTTGTGCTGTTTTGTACTAAAGCAATACTATCCGTCTTTTGTCCGTTAGTTAATGTGTCTGTTGCTGTACTGTCATTGCTTACAACATTAGCATAGCTTGAAAATGTCAAACTGGAGAATAAGAAAATGGCAATGATTGCCGTCATTAATTTGGGTGTTTTCATAAATTTCAATGATCTAATTAATTATTTGGATTTATTTGTTTACGCTGTATTTTGTCACGACTGTATAAAAGATGCTAAATTTTAAACTTCAGCATGCGAAGTTAATTGACTTAGTTCACAATGCCAAATTTTTGTCTGAAAAAAATCGAGACAAGCCATTTTCCAACTACTTGAAAATAAGGCTGTTGTAATTTTTGCGTCAGAATTTTTAGGACAAGCTTTTTTCTGCATAGAAAATGTATAAATAAAGGTGGTTTTGGACAGGGTCAACTGAACAAATTAAGAAAGTTACTTTAAGAGATAATATGCCAAGTTGCCAATCCTTTTTTGTTTTTAAAACGAGTATAGCTATCGGGTAATAAGCGTTTATTCATTACTTCTACTTTTCTAAATTAAAATTTCAAACACATAAGGCACTCAAGTAATCACATAAGTTTAATCTTGATTCTCTTATTTTTACCTAAAAGTTCATATAAGCTTGTCTTGCTTATGTTTTCTTATGTGACTTATGTGGTGAATTTTTCTTTTATATATATTTTGGGAGAGTAGAATTACAACCTTTTGATATCGCTCCTTATCAAACATCAAAAGCACTTCAACTTCCATAAAGGAATTGGCTTTTGGTTTTTCGTTGCTAAGTATAAGCTTGAGTAAGTCGGAGCGAATTCGGAGAGCAGCTTCTTCCACTATGCTGTTCTTGTGCATTACGCTATTTGCGGAAGTATATTGGCTTTGGGGTCGGAGCAATTTTTCCAGCTCTTGATAAAGTGTGAGGCTTGACATCATGTTGGTGCTTATTATTTATTTCAGCACTGCTGATTGCCCCCGGATTACTCCCCACAAAAAAAGCGTAGACTAAATCCTTACCCACCCTCAAGGCCCCTAGGAAGGCCACACAGAAATGATAAGTCAAAAGCCCACGCCTGTTGGCATGAGCATTTTGCTTATTACTCCATTTCTGTGTTCGCTTGAGAGAAATTTCCTAGGTTTCTGAGGGTGCGAACAATAGCAGAATGCTATTTATAATATATTGAAAATAAAAGTACTGTCTGTTTTGGCTGTTTGTTTAATTTTTAAGTTTTGCAAAAATACAAAAAAGCAACGGTACTCATGCAAGTTAAGTCAAAAAAAATTGAGTTAATTGCCTGTTATTGTAAATTGAGTTGATATGAGTTGACTAAAACAGCATAAAATGACATCCATTTTAAACTGTCGAAAATTTTCTCCTTTTCCGATGCTAAAATAATTATTCAGTTATTGCATTTTAAATGAAGAAAAATAGTATGCTTGCAAAAAATCACTTCAAATAAATTAACGCTAAATATTAGAAATTGCTTGGTTGCGGTCGAAATGCGTTGAAAGGCTTTACCAATAAGCATTTCAGAAGAAATACCCCGCAACCAAAATGGAAAATATTCCTCAAAATAAATTCAGTTTAGTTGCGGGGCAAAATCGCTACAACCCTTTATAGTAAAGGCTTTGATGCCCACCGCAACCGCAACTCCGCAACCAAGGGGTGTTCTCAGAAATCTAAATGTGAAAAATCAATGATTTTCTTCAAAATACATATAAACCCTCAAAGGTTCGCTAACGACCGACTTTGTCCGAATGTCAACCCAGATGAAATAATAGCAATATGTTGGGGGGCATGTTCTAACTATTACACAGAAATAATGTATTTTCGCAAACCGAAATTTGAATTATTGTTATGTCAAAGCTTTATCTGCAAATTGAACATTACCGGGCAACACACGATATGAACTTTCTGCGTGAAAGTCAATGGCTTTCGATGTTTATGATTTTGACCGAATTCAGAAAAACGCATGGACATGCCGATGTTCCCGCCAAATACAAAACCTATATGCCTCTTGGGGGTTGGGTGCGCCGTCAACGGTCGGTCTATCACGAAGGAAAACTGGATCCGTCGCGTGAACAACTATTACGAGAGATTGGATTCAACTTCAGGCTTCTCGATTCTTACAATTGGGATGAAATGTTTGGGAAACTAGAGGACTTCAAACGTCAGTTCGGGCATGCTTGGGTTTCCGATAGCCATCACGATGTACAGTTGCATTACTGGCTTACCTACCAACGAAAACTACATTGGCGGGGAAAACTTGAAGCCGAAAAGGTGAGTCGGCTCGCAGCACTGGGTGTGGATATGCGTAACAAAAGCTGGAACGAAAAATATGCTCAACTGGTCGCGTTCAGAGAAAAGCACGGACACCTGCGTGTAAGCAAGCATTTCACAACCGACAAACAACTTATCAATTTTGTAAAAGGACTTCGACGTTGTAGGGACAGCATTTCTGCCGAAAGACGCGAAAGCCTGGATGAGATAGGATTTATCTGGAGTCCAGGAAAAGAATTGACCGTAATATTGAATAAAAACCGTGGCGATGAAGCATGGATGAAGCGTTACGAAGAACTAAAGACATACAAAAGTGAATTCGGCACCTGTCGCATTCTAACAACAAGCCGGACGCACAGGTCACTTGCTAATTGGATCTCAGTGCAACGAAACAGCATAAACAAACTGACCCCTGAAAGAAAACTGCTTTTGGCAGAAATCGGTTTTTTTGAAGACAATTGCATGGTTGCGGTCAAAATCCGCTAAAAAGCTTTACTAATAAGCCTTTCAGAAGAAATACACCGCAACTAAAATAAAAAAATGAAAGAAAATAAATTCAGTTTAGTTGCGGGGCAAAATCGCTACAACCCTTTACAGCAAAGGCTTTGATGCCCACCGCAACCGCAACTCCGCAACCAAGGGTTGTTTTCTGAAATTCAAATGTAAAAATATGTCTTATTGCGATTATTCAGCACTCATGCAACTTTAGACAAATTACATATAAGTAGCTGAAAATCGTATTTGTCTTATGCCACGGAGTGGCTAAATATGAGTAGCCCCCAGTAAGCGAAGCGCAACTGGGGGTTGAAAGAAACAAACGACCCAACATTTGATTTTTAGTTCGACTAGTCGAACTAAAAATCAATCAATTACAAAAGTAGCGTGGCTGTAGAGTCCTAGAAAAAAATAGAATGAAAGCGGTCAGGCTTCGCCTGTAAGTTTATTACGGGCAGCTCCGCCGGGGTAATCCCCGGCAGGCAAAAATCCTCACCCCTCGTACCTCTGGGCTTGCACAGTCTTTTTGCCTGCCTCCGCACAATCCACCCTGCTGTTGTTTTTTTCTGTCACACTTTTTGCAATTCTCCCTACATTCACAGCGTTGTTTTTTCAAAACCACTGTTTCAATCCACCCACAAGAGCAAAAAGACGCTGTGCATTCCAACCGCCACCACCATGCACGCTTGCGCCAGAAAAAAAACAACTCAAAGCTATTATACATAACATGTAGTTAATAGGCTTTTTCAGCTTTCAGCTGGGGATAAACCCGATAAAAAAGCCTATAACCCCATTATGTATAATAGCCGCACAAAATCAACGCTTTTGCCCCGCTCCGCTGCCCGAAGACCTCAAGAGTTCCCCACCACCCATCAGTTGTGCAGAAAATAAAAAACATATAGTTATTTGTTTGCCATGTGCTTTTTGCCGGTGAAATACACCCGCATCAGCACCCCACGGCTTCGGTAGTTTTTGTCTGTAAAAACAGCCAGCCACTACCCAAGGCCTTTTACCACGCATTTCCAATGGTATATTTTTTATTTCTGCGAAGAGTTTGCCCCATTAATCGCCTAAAGGCAGAGCGGAAAGTAATTACACCTTATCGGTGCGTTGTTGTGCGTTCCGCAAATATAAGAGCCACAATAAGACCCCACCACCCATTAGTTGTGCAGAAAATAAATACATATCGAGTTAGTTATCCATGTGCTTGCAGTATATGATTTCCATTTTCGCTCCATTCCGTTCCAGGAGCTACGTTCGTTCCTCACGCTGACCCCTGATACTTCATTTCACTTTCATTCCAACCATACACTTCAGCACCCCGCGGCTTCGGGAAATACTCATTTCCATTTCGCAAGCTTCATTCATTCCGTTTTCCCCAAGCCCTTTTCCCACGCTAACCCAATGGTATGTTTTTCATTTCTGCGGCGAGTTTGCCCCATTAAATCGCCTAACGGCAGAACGGAAAGTAATTACACCTTATCAGTGCGTTGTTGTGCGTTCCGCAAATATAAGAACCACAATAAGACCCCACCACCCATCAGTTGTGCAGAAAATAAAAACATTCCGGGTTGATTATCCATGTGCTTGCGGTCAGTGCATTCATTCCAGCCCATTACATTCCAGGAACTACGTTCGTTCCTCTCTTCGCACCCTTACATTTCATTCAGCTTTCATTTTATGCATTCACCTCAGCACCGCACAGCTTCGGTAGTTTCCTTCCTTTCCATTCCGCAAGCTCCATTAATTCAGTCAGTCACTACCCAAGCTCTTTTCCAACGCATTTCCAGCGGTATGTTTTATTTTCTGCGTAGAGTTTACCCCAATTAAGACTAAGCCCCCTTCGGGAGAGCGGAAAATGAGAAGAAAGTTTAATCATGATTACCACTGGCGGTTAAGCCGAGAATAACTTTTTCTTGTTTAATTTTTTTGAATAAAAGTTATTTCCCGTCTTCCCGAATGTTGGCTGCAAATCTCAATGTTAGTGCAGACTTTTAAAATAGCATTAGTTACAACTGGCGGAAAAATGAGAATAACTTTTTTCGGGCTCGGTGGGACGGCCCCAAAAGTTATTTCCCATTTTCCGTGTGGTGGGTGCAAATGAACAAATTATACTCAAGTAATAGATAAGTCCTACAAAAGCCCTACATAAAGGCTACATAAGTGCACTCTTGATGTATCAGCAATAAATCCACCTGAATTGCCAGGAATGAAAAAGGGCGATCCATTCGGAACGCCCTTTCGCTAATTAATACCAGGTACTGGTTTTAGAATGTGCTTTGAATCTTCAGTGCGTGACCTGCATTCAACAAGTAGTAATCATTGCCAGCTTTTTGATAGAATTCAATACCAACAGAGTTCAACACCGTTACATCGTCATTCATTTCAGGTGCTCCCGGAAGAACGCTGGCAATGACTGTCGGAGCTGCAATATCTATTTTAATATCAAGGTATGCCGAATAGGCTACGTTTGATACTTCATTCAATTCCGGTTGAATAGGCTCATAAATACCGGTTGTTGCATTGAATGCAAAATCCGAAATCACCGAAACTGCATTAATCAATCGGAAGTGGGTGGCACCGGTAGGAGCAATGACTGATTTTGCCGGATTAAATGCCGGAACTGTCAAGGTTGAACTGTTGCGGTCAACGTTAGCCACCAGTGCAAACGGAGCAATGAACGAACCGTCAAAGCTAAAGTTTCTGTTGAAATTCAATCCAAGCAAGTATTTGCTTTGGGTTGAAATCAAAATGGCACGATAACCACGAGCCTCAGTCTGATCTTCCAGATTGATTTTTTTCATGATGCCAGTCAATCGACCGGTCAGCTGGGCATCACTCATTTGTTTCATGAGCATGTTCAAACCAACGCGAACAGATTTACCCGCAATAGCACAGGCAGCAAACTCATTCATGTTTTCTCGGGTTCTGACAAACCCGGGATCATTCTTGATTTGCTCACCAGTTGCACCACCTTTTAATCCGGCAAAGTTACCGGTCATACCTTTAATCTTGAAATGGCGAATTTCGCCGATTGTACCTTTGTACTTTACATGTCCTAATTGTCTGGCCATAGTCGTAAGTTTTTAATTGTTTGTACTAATAATTTTGTTGTAAATGTACAGCGACAAACTGCTGTGTTATAAATATATAAATAATGCTAAACGATGCTTTTTGATGCTATTCAGTCAATCCAATAAATCTATTTCAAAAGCAATCCTATAGTTTCAATTAATATGACTACTCCAGCGAGTTTGATTTTTACCTTGTTCCAAAAGTCGGTTTTCTTCTTTTGAGTCTTGTAGAAGTTTATTGTTGAATCTTTACAAGCAATAAGGTTTTGTTTACTGTCGATAATACCTTTTTGAATATCCACTTTATCTTCCAGTTCTTTCACTTCACAGGAGTAGTTTTCTATTTCTGAATCGAAGCTTTCAATAACACTGTCCTTTTCAATTATTTCAAACTTTAAACCCCGGACAAGATCTTCGCAAGTGCTTAGGTCCTTGCCTCTTTCAAATCGGGATTGGAGCGTGTCGTTTAGAATGTGCTGTTTGTTGGCTTCTGCTTTTTGAGTGGCTGTATTGGCTTTTTCTTTCGCTAGATTAGACTTTAGCGTTTGAATAATACTATCTTTCTGACAAAGTAAAATGTTTGCTCTGGCAGTGTTTAAACTATCTTCTTTTGACTCGTTTCTGTCTCGCTGGTCAATTGTTGCGGGTTGCGGTGTTTCTTGCTTAGAATCGCATTTCTGAAACAAAGAAAATCCGCAAATCAAAACGGCTAATATTACCAGGGCATATTTCTTTAAAATTGCAATTGTGTTTTTCATAGTTGTATGTATTCTCCGTTTTTATATTTGAGTATCTGGTTGCGGTTTCCTTTGCTTTTAAAGCTTACATGAACCCAGTCGGGTTGTTTATCATTTCCTTTCTCCCAAATCAATTGGTCGAACTGGAAGTGGTCACGAATGGTTTGAAATAGCTTTGCATTATCAAAACATTCAATGTCCGCAGCTTCGCCTTTGGTGTGTTGGCTAATGGGTTTTTGAGCCCCGCCAATGGCTTTGTTTACCGCTATTGTTCTGTAGCCGGAATTCACGGCTATCGGTTCGTCAATCATTTCCCTGAGTGGATCCAGAATATTTTTGACCAACTCCTTCAGCTTTTGTATTTGCACCGGTCCGGGTGTGTTGTCTAAGTTCTCATGGGTTACTGTCAATTCTTCCAATGAGAAGTATTTTCCTAGTTTGTTCATGATTGTTTTTTATTGAAAAATTGGAGGATAAATGCACACGCACCACCGGCAATGGCAATGTACTTCAGATAGCAGTCCGGAATAGCTGTTTTAAACTCCGCTGGTAACGCAGCGTAATACAATGGAAGTGCAGCAATGCCACTGGAAATAAGTTGGAAGAAACGAGCTAAAACGGGAGTTTCAGCTTTCCACCAGTCAGGCAGTTTGAATAATACTTTTTTCATACAGTTGATTTTTTTTCTTGTAAATGTACAAGTCAATCAACTGTGTAATAAATATATGAACAACGCTAAACGATGCTTTTTGACGCTATAAAACAAGCCCTGGTGATGAAATCACTAGGGCTTAAAAATGATTATTGAGATTTAGAAAGATGGATGGAGTATTTCGAATAATAAAGGAGTTATTCTTTTAGAAAATGTCTGGGAATAAAATCATTACACAATAATATGAAATTGTATTTATTTGTGTTTTACCTGACTATATGTTTTACCATTGTTTTACCCAATTAAAAATAAACGGCTTACACGCATGTGTAAGCCGTTTATAATCAACAGTCGGGATGACAAGATTCGAACTTGCGACCACTGGTCCCCCAGACCAGTACTCTAAACCGGGCTGAGCTACATCCCGCTGATTTTTTTAGTGGACACAAAAGTAACCAAAAATATTATTTGGAAAAAATTTCAAACTGGCTTTTTTGTCTATATCCGAAATTTCTACATTAGCGGACTAAAAAGGCGAGCAAAGGACTCTTTCAGCTGCTGTCGACGCTTACGATTATTCCAGTCATCCAAACTTAGTTCTATACAATTTCGGGCATCATTCAGGAATAATTCCTTTAAATGACTGCCGGTCTTTGAATCATAGATGAATGCATTTGCTTCAAAATTCTGAGCAAAACTACGTTCATCCAAATTGGCAGAACCTACAATTGAGATAAAATCATCAATCACAATGGCTTTACTGTGCAGAAAACCATCATGGTACCGAAAAACCCGAACTCCTGCTTCAAGCGCCCGCCCCAAATAACTAAATGTACTTGCATCGGAAAGTCTTGAGTCGGACTGAACAGGAATCATTAACCGAACATCAACACCACTCAACGCAGTCATTTCAACACAAGAGGCAATGACCTCATTGGGCATAAAATAAGGAGTGTGTATATAAACATACTTTGTAGCAGACATAATGGCCGAAGCTATTCCCTGCATAATGGCCTCCCAATCTGTATCGGGTCCACTACTAACCAGCTGAACCATATTAAGGTCATATAAAAGTGGTTTGGGGAAATATTCCGGGCCATCTATAAACTTTCGATCAACAAAAAACCAGTCAACCATAAACAACAATTGCAGCCCATGAACCACAGCACCCTCAAACCTAACAAATGTATCGCGCCACATACCTAACTTATTACCGTAGACATATCTATCAGCAACATTCAGACCTCCAGTAAAACCAACCTTTCCATCAACCACAACTATTTTGCGGTGGTTTCGGTAATTAATTTTGCTACTACGTGAAATTTGCCAACGAAACGGCAGAAATGGACGAAGATAAACGCCTGCATCAGTCAGGGATTTAATGTATTTTTTTGACAAATTAAAGCTGCCCCAATAATCATAAATCATCCGAATCCGAACACCTTCCTTTGCTTTTTGGATAAGTAATTCACGAAGTTCATTGGAAATTCTATCATCATCAAAAATAAAAAATAAAATGTGAATGTGATCTTTTGCATCTCGAATAGCTTCAAAAAGCGCTTCGAAAGTAGATGTACCATCAACAAAAACATCTATTTTATTACCCACATAGCCTGCAGCTTCACTATTCTGATACAACAACTTAACCAGTTTCAACTGAGTTTCATTAAGCATGGTTGTATCCAGCTTATTGATATCAAAAGATGCTACAGGCCGATCAATCACACTTCTGATACTTTTTTTCGAAATGATTTTTTTCTTCCGATAATCCTGACCAAGTAATAAATAGAGTCCTAATCCCACAAAAGGCAGAAAAAACAGCACTAACACCCACGATATTGACTTAACAGGATTACGATTCTCCAACAGCAATACCGAAATGGTACTGATGATGGTATAAACGTATAAGACAATTAACAATATGGTCAATACATGTGTCATTCTACTTAAATATTCTTATTTTTTAAAAGATATCCATTGATGATTATTAAAGACTTTGCATGAGACTGGTATTTCTGAAATCGTTGGCGCTTGCACACCGTCCAGAACACTCTCTGGCGACACCTCTACATTTACTTCATCCCATAAACCTGTATCAATAAAGCTATTGAGAATGCTTGCACCTCCCTCGACCATAACAGAATGAATATTACGTTCGTATAAGCAGTGTAAAATAGTATTCAGATTTTTTGCATCGAAATCAATACAAATAAACTCCAGATTATGTCGATTTAACCTTGGGTTCTCAGTAAATATAAATGTTTGAATGCTGCCATCCATTAAATTAAAATTTTCAGGAATTCGACCCTGACGATCAATGGCAACACGTATAGGCGATTTACCCGACCAATTTCTCACTGTAAGTGACGGATTATCGAGCAAAACGGTATTAGCACCTACTAAAATCGCCTGATTTTCGGCACGCATTTTATGGGTCAACTGCCTCGTTATTTCGTTGGAAATAAGAAGGGGCGTTTGCAAATGATCTGTTCGTTTAATATCAATAAAACCATCCTTTGTTTGTGCCCATTTAAGCAACACATAAGGGCGTTTTTGCTCCTGGAAAATAAAAAAACGCTTGTTTAACTCACGACAGCCATCTTGCAGCACACCTACATGCACTTCAATTCCAGCATCATGAAGAATCTTAACTCCACGCCCTGCAACTTTAGGGTTCGGATCCAATGTACCAATTACAACCCGTGGAATCTTACTTTCAACAATCAAATTTGCACAAGGAGGTGTTTTTCCAAAATGGGAACAAGGCTCCAAGCTGACATAAAGAGTGGATTTTTGTAGCAATAATGGATCTTTAACCGACCTTATGGCATTTGGTTCAGCATGCGACTCTCCATAATGTTGGTGATAACCCTCACCAATAATTACATCATCGCAAACCAATACTGCCCCAACCATTGGATTTGGAGCCACATAACCCGCTCCTATTTGAGCCAGTTGAAGGCAACGTTGCATGTACCTTAATTCATAATTCATAGTTCACAATTCATAAATAACACCACAATTTCGATAAAACAGAATGGTTGACCCGCAACTTGTAACTCGCAACTTATTTTTCTATCTTTGCACCCATGCAAACCGCTTTACAACATATAAAATCTGAGTTAGAAGGAATTTATCCCGAGACAGAAATCAAAAGTTTTAGCTATTTAATGATAGAAAAAATAACCGGTTTCTCTCGAACGGAAATTATCGTTAACAAAAATACACATTTTTCTGTTGAACAACATCATGTGATTGAAAGTTTTATCGAAAAACTCAAGAAAAATATTCCAATTCAATACATTTTGGGTGAAACAGAATTTTATGGGTTATGCTTTACTGTGAATGAATCGGTACTTATTCCCCGTCCTGAAACTGAAGAACTGGTCGACTGGATACGAACTGAGAATGATCGAAACAGCGCTTTAAAGATACTGGATATTGGTACCGGAAGTGGTTGCATAGCCATTAGCGTAAAACATGAATTTCCCAATTCTGCAGTCAGCGCATTCGACATTTCGGAAGAAGCACTAGAAACTGCCCAAAGTAATGCAGACCTGAATAAATTGAAAGTTCATTTTTCCAAAGTAGACATTCTCCACACAGATAATTTAGAGCAGAAATGGGACATTATCGTCAGTAATCCGCCCTATGTATTGGAAAATGAGAAAACCAATATGGAGGCAAATGTATTGGAGCATGAACCGCATCTGGCTTTATTTGTTCCTGACAATGATCCATTGCTTTTCTACCGCCAGATAACACTTTTTGCCCAAAAACATCTGAATAATAACGGAAAATTGTACTTTGAAATTAATCGTCAGTTTGGAGCAGAAACTATTGATTTACTTAATAAGTTCGGGTTTACAAATGTAGAACTGAGAAAAGACATTTCGGGAAACGACCGCATGACAAAAGCAGTTCTCTGCTAATAGCCGTCATCTTTAGAAAAACAGTTCATTCATCCAATTCTCCTATTAAAATATCTAACAATTTCTCCATGTTTAAATTGCACAAAAACCATCCGTGGATTCATTATTTTCTCTTATTCTTTGGGGTTTTGTGCATCTCGTGGTCGGCCATTTTAGTCAAACTGGCCGATGTTAGTGGTTTTGGATCGGCCTTCTATCGCATGTTTTTCGGTACAATTGGTATTGTACCGGTATGGTTGTATTTCAAAAAGCCAATCACATCGGTTCGGGGAGTGAAAGTGGCAATTATTTGCGGAGTGCTTTTTGCCTGCGATATTGCCCTTTGGAACACTTCCATAATGCTTTCAAAGGCTAGTATTTCTACGTTACTAGCCAATCTGGCTCCTGTTTGGGTGGGAATTGGCGCGCTGTTTTTCATGAAGGAAAAACCAACCCGAATTTTTTGGATTGGAACAGCCATTGCCATTTCGGGTGTTACAGTTATCATTGGAGTAAGTCAGGTTCTAGAAGCACATTTAAATCTCGGAAATGCTTTGGCCATTTTTGCAAGCATGTTTTACGGCGCCTATTTACTTACCGTCCGCAAAGGCAGAGTCACGCTCGACACTTTCTCATTTACTGCAATTTCAATGATTTCGAGTACCATTGTGCTTGGTATTATTTGCCTCTCTAGTTCTACCCCACTTTGGGGATTTAGTAACGACAGCCGGCTCGCATTAATCGCATTGGGACTCATTCCACAGCTATTTGGCTGGCTCGCCATTAATCAAGCATTGGGTCATATCAAACCAACTATCGCCTCTGTAAGTCTACTCAGCCAATCGGTATTTACAGCTATTTTCTCCATTCCGGTCCTGGGAGAAATGCTTACTGTACAAGAAATA
>Ga0302213_1000343_pt1 | contig 27663 bp, 20 predicted proteins | sample II_Fen_N1_2_FD_194583 | JGI IMG/M metagenome (GOLD analysis project Ga0302213, IMG submission 194583) | Peat permafrost microbial communities from Stordalen Mire near Abisko, Sweden - II_Fen_N1_1 | ecosystem: Environmental > Terrestrial > Soil > Wetlands > Permafrost | place: Sweden: Abisko...
TAGACAAATATACAAATTTTAATTGAATTGCACAAATATAATCAGTTGAATATCAAATAATTATATCAATTTCTTGAGTGGAAAATTTCATACTCTAATCGTTATTTTTTAATGCGTCAGCCCTGTCATCCGAACCATTTTACTTGTCAACTCGTTTTGTAATTCGTATCTTTGTAAGTTCTAAAATAAAATCGTTTTGACAACAAATTCCGACATACAAAACCCTGAGGCCTCAGAGCAGATAGAAGTGATTGGCGCACGGGTTCACAATCTCAAAAACATCGATGTTTCCATTCCACGCGACGCACTCACGGTGATTACCGGACTGAGTGGCAGCGGCAAGTCGTCGCTGGCGTTCGACACTATTTTTGCAGAAGGACAACGTCGCTACATCGAAACATTTTCGGCTTATGCACGTAGTTTCTTGGGCAATATGGAACGCCCCGACGTAGATAAAATCACCGGATTGAGTCCTGTGATTTCCATTGAGCAAAAAACCACCAATAAAAATCCGCGTTCAACCGTTGGCACCACCACCGAGATATATGACTTCCTGCGTTTGCTTTTTGCACGTGCGGGCGAAGCTTTTTCATATATCACGGGCGAAAAAATGGTAAAATACTCCGAAGATCAGATTGTGGATTTGATTCTGAAAGACTACGAAGGCAAAAAAACATTCCTGCTGGCTCCTTTGGTGCGTGGACGTAAAGGACATTACAAAGAATTGTTTGAACAAATACGTAAAAAAGGATATCTGAACGTGCGAATTGATGGTGAAGTGCGCGAAGCAACACACGGACTCAAACTCGACCGCTATAAAAACCACGACATAGAAGTGGTGATTGACAAGTTAGAGGTGAGCGAAAAAGATCGCGCCCGCCTGAAACAATCGATGCAAAAAGCCATGCAGCAGGGAAGCGGCATTGTAATGCTATTGGAAAAAGGCACCGACAAAACCCGTTATTTCAGTAAAATGCTGATGTGCCCTACCAGTGGTATATCGTACGACGAACCGGCACCTCATAATTTCTCGTTCAACTCGCCACACGGTGCTTGCCACAAGTGTAAGGGATTGGGATTTGTGAACCAGATTGACATGGAAAAAATTGTGCCGGACAAGAAACTGAGCATCTACAATGGAGCCATTGCACCACTGGGTAAGCATAAAGCCACTACTATTTTTTGGCAAATTGAAGCTATCCTGGAAAAATACGATTGTACACTAAAAACACCTGTATCGGAAGTACCGGATGAGGCAATGGACGAAATAATGAACGGCACCGAAGAACGCCTGCACATTAAAAATCAGTCTATTGGCACCAACTATTTTCTGAGCTACGACGGTATTCTGAAGTACATCGAAATGCAAGCTGAAACAGGAGCTTCGGCCACCGAACAAAAGTGGGCCAACCAGTATTCAAAATCCATTGTTTGTCCGGAATGTAACGGGGCTAAATTGCGTAAAGAGTCGCTTCATTTCCGTATTCACGACAAGAATATTGCGCAGCTATCGGGGATGGACATTGCTCAACTGTCGGAATGGCTGATGAATGTAGAACCACATTTATCGGAAAAGCAGAAGACTATAGCATCTGAAATTCTGAAAGAAATACGCACCCGCCTCCAATTCTTGTTGGATGTAGGGTTAAATTATCTGTCGCTCAACCGCAGTTCGCAGTCACTTTCGGGCGGTGAAAGTCAGCGCATACGTCTGGCAACACAAATCGGGTCACAACTGGTGAACGTACTTTATATCCTGGACGAGCCAAGTATCGGCCTGCATCAACGCGACAACGAACGCTTGATTCGCTCGCTGAAACAACTGCGCGACACTGGTAACTCGGTAATTGTGGTAGAACATGACAAAGACATGATGATGGCAGCCGACTATGTGGTCGATCTTGGTCCTCATGCCGGAAGACTGGGTGGTGAAGTGGTTTTTGCCGGAACGCCGAAGCAAATGCTAAAGGCCGACACACTCACTTCGGCTTATCTGAATGGTAAAAAACAAATAGAAATACCTAAGGAACTACGTCCCGGAAATGGGCTCGAACTGACTATAAAAGGTGCTACCGGAAATAACCTGAAAAATGTAAACGTAACCTTTCCACTGGGAAAAATGATTTGCGTTACCGGAGTTTCGGGAAGCGGCAAGTCAACATTGATAAATGAGACATTACAACCCATTCTAAGTCAATATTTTTATCGATCGTTGCAAGACCCATTGCCTTACAAAAGCATTGAAGGACTGGAACATATTGACAAAGTAGTGCAGGTAGATCAATCGCCTATTGGACGAACTCCAAGGTCGAATCCGGCGACTTATACGGGTGTTTTCTCGGATATCAGAAACGTTTTTGTTACGCTGCCCGAGGCTAAAATTCGTGGATACAAACCGGGCCGTTTCTCGTTCAACACAGCCGGTGGCCGATGCGAAACCTGTGGTGGGAATGGTTATAAAACCATAGAAATGAATTTCCTGCCCGACGTGTACGTTCCTTGCGAAAGTTGCGACGGCAAGCGCTACAACAAAGAAACGTTGGAAGTGCGCTTCAAAGGAAAATCCATTGCCGACGTGCTGAACATGACCATTAATCAGGCCGTGGAATTCTTTGAAAATCAGCCTTCTATTCTGAATAAAATCCAAACCTTACAGGATGTGGGGTTGGGTTACATCAAGCTTGGACAATCGAGCACCACGCTTTCGGGTGGCGAGAGCCAACGCGTAAAACTGGCCACCGAGCTGTCCAAACGTGATACAGGAAAAACGCTCTATATTCTGGACGAACCTACTACCGGACTTCATTTTGAAGATATCCGCGTGCTACTCGGCGTGCTAAATCGCCTGGTGAACAAAGGGAATACGGTGATTATCATTGAGCATAACATGGATGTGATCAAAGTAGCCGATCATATTATCGATATTGGTCCCGAAGGTGGCGCTGCCGGTGGAAAAGTGATTTGTACCGGAACACCGCAACAAGTAGCCAACCACAAAACCAGTGAAACAGGGCGGTTTCTGAAATTGGAGTTGAAAACTCCTAAGCTATAAAAGGGCATTAAATTCACTTCATCTCTTTTGTTTTCAGGAAAATATATTAATTTTACATGTTCATTTTCAAATAGAAATACTTTAAAACGCATATTCTTAATTCCCCTTTAGGGGTTAGGGGTACATCAACAAACACATGGCAGATATTATCAAAAAGAAAGTACTTTTCATTGACCGCGATGGAACCATTATAATCGAACCACCTGTAACTTTTCAGGTTGACACACTAGATCAACTGGAGTTTTTGCCGGGTGTATTGCGCAACCTGCACTTTATTCGTCAAAAACTGGACTTTGAGTGGGCTTTGGTGACTAATCAGGATGGACTGGGAACGCCTGCAAATCCACAGGAAAGTTTTGATATTATTCAGGCTAAATTTTTACAAACACTGGAGAACGAGGATGTTACTTTTGATAAGATTTTCATCGACAAATCGTATCCTGAGGATAATCTACCTACACGTAAACCGGGAACTGCCATGCTGACAGAGTATTTTACAGAAGCGTACGACCTGACTGGCTCGTTTGTTATTGGTGACCGCACTACCGATGTGGAACTGGCTAAAAACTTAGGCTGTAAAGCTATATTTATCAGCAGTAACACTGAAATTCTGAAAGAAAAAGAACTGACAGAATATTGTGCGCTACAAACAACCAGCTGGAATGCTATCACGGAATTCCTGTTTGCCGGAGAGCGCACTGCCACTGTAAAACGCACCACCAAAGAAACCGACATTTTTATTGAATTAAATCTGGATGGTTCGGGTAAATGCAGCATTGATACCGGCCTTAAATTCTTTGACCACATGTTGGAACAAATTGGGAAACATTCCGGTTCCGACCTCACCATCAAGGTAAAAGGCGATTTGGAGGTAGACGAACACCACACCATCGAAGACACTGCCATTGCGTTGGGCGAAGCTTTTGGGAAAGCATTGGGCAATAAACGTGGTATTGAGCGTTATGGTTTCTATTTGCCGATGGACGATTGCTTGTGCTCAGTGGCGCTGGACTTTGGCGGTCGTGCATGGTTAGTTTTCGATGCAGAGTTCAAACGTGAATATATCGGTGATTTACCAACTGAAATGATTTACCATTTCTTTAAATCGCTGAGTGATGCTGCACGCATAAACCTCAACATAAAAGCGGAAGGTAGTAACGAACACCATAAGCTGGAAGGTATTTTCAAGGCGCTGGCAAAATCGATTAAGATGGCAGTGAAACGCGATATTTATCAGTACGAACTACCAAGCACGAAGGGACTGTTATAGCTCACTTATTAGCTCCTAAAGTGCCATTTTTCTGGAGCTTACAACATAGCTTTATGTTCTTTTTATGTCATAAACAAACCTTTTTGTAAAAACTTTGTATATTTGTGCAATAAATTTTGTTGTATGATTAATATTCAAAAGCAAGTAGCATACTGGCAAAACGGAGCTCTTGATGATTTAGAGTCCGCAAAGATACTTATCTCAAATAATCGGTTGTTGCACGGATTATTTCTTTGCCATTTAGTTATATAAAAATCAATCAAAGCAGTTGTTGTCAAAACGACCAATGAAATTGCGCCGCGCTCACATAATCTATTATTTTTGAGTGATATGGCAAAGCTTAAATTTGAGGAAGATGATGAAATTTTCTTAGGGATACTCATGAAATACCAACTTCAAGGACGATATCCTGACTATAATCCAATCATACCAGACAATAACAAGGTATTGGAGTATTTAAATAAAACTGAAAAAATAATGACATGGCTACAAACGAAGTAATAGAATTATTGCGAAAATATGTTGCACTTCTGAACACAGAAGGAATTTCTGTTTATAAAGCCTATCTTTTTGGAAGTTATTCTACAAACACAGCTACAGAGTTCAGTGATATAGACGTAATGATAGTCTCAAACACTTTAGAGGAGCCCGATGATAAAATCACAGGAAAAGCATGGAAATTAACACGTAAAATAGACAGCAAAATAGAACCTTTTTTAATTGGATTGAACAAATTTAATGATGATAGCAGCTCTCCACTTTTAAATACAATTAAAACAAACGGAATTGTAATTTTCTAAAAATTAAGACTAATCATACAACACATCGGCTGAAGTTCAGAAATGAGTTTCGGTCGATTGTTTTTTAGCTAAGTTTGTACAATCTACAAGTCTTAAAACATATCCCATATCGTTATTTTATTGTATTTTTGCACTACAAATAAACACAAAAGCAACTTTAATTAGTTGAGAGCCGATAGTAAAAACCAAACTCAATGAGATTTTCTCTTCGTAATATTTTTACCGTTTTAATTTTCCTATTCTTCTGCACGACTATTTCTGCGCAATCAACAGTTGTTGAGCATCCACGTCTGGTGGTGGGCATCATGGTGGATGGACTACAACAGAAACACATTGATCTGCTCTGGAATTATTTTGACCCCAGTGGATTCAAAAAAATTATCGGACAAGGTGCAAACTGCCGTAATGTTTCCTACAACATTGTTTCAGCCGGGAATGCATCTGACATTGCCACGGTAATGACCGGTTCTACGCCCTATTACAATGGGATTGTGGGCAATAATTATTATAACCGTAAAGGAGATAATATCCAGTCTAGTATCCATGATGACAATCAGATTGGTATTGGGACAAAACAAACGTTATCGGCTCACAACCTGCTATCGAGTACTATTGGCGACGAAATAATGCTTGCCTATCCGGAAAAGTCGAAGAGTTATGCCATAGCACTGGGAGCGGAGGAAGCCATTATGTTGGGCGGACATACAGCTAAGAGTGTAGCATGGATTGACGACGTGAATTACAAATGGATAAGCACCGGATATTACAGCGATGGCCTCTCACACTGGGCCGACGAAATGAACCAAAACGGTGTTTTTCAGAACTACATGGCACGTACATGGGGACCGTTATTCAATATAAACACCTATTTATCAAAACCTAATCGTGAAGATAAAAAATGGGGATTTTTCTACGATCCAAAAACAAAAAAAAGCAGTAAATCGACATCCTCCATTCTAAAAACCACTCCGTCGGCCAATGGGTTAGTGACCGAATTAGCAACAAAGATATTGGAACAAGAACAGTTGGGAAAGGGAACTACTCCCGATATTTTGCTGCTTCAGTTTACAGTGCGAACACCCTTTGAAAGAACAACCTCCTTACAATCGGCCGAAAAAGAAGACATGTATCTGAGACTGGACAAAGAGATTCAATCTCTTTTGCAAAAAATAGATGTAAAAGTAGGTCTGGACAGAACCTTGGTATTTATGTTTAGTAATCAGACTCAAGTGCACTCACCAAATGAACTTGGCGACAACAAAATACCTGCTGGATATTTCAATGCAGACCGGTCGCTGGCACTGTTAAGCACCTACTTAATGGCGATTTATGGTCAGGAAAAATGGATTTCTGGCTATTATGGCAAAAATATATTTCTGAATAAAGAAAAAATTCACGAGAAAAAACTGAACTTCACCGACTTCCAAAAAACAGTAGCTGAGTTTATGCTTGAGTTTGAGGGTATTCAGGCCGCATATCCGTCATCGCAAGTATTGAACATGACAGGAAATTCGAATTCTGAAACATCACGACTTCACAATTCTACCCATAAAACCAGTGTAGGCGATATTATTATTAACCTGCTTCCCGGCTGGATAGAAGTAGATAACAAGGGTAATTCGGTTGGAGAATCAAACGCCATTGTTTCGTATACACCGGTGTATTTTTATGGTTGGAAAATAAAACCACAATCTATCTCGGCATCCTATCAAACAATAGATATTGCTCCAACTATTTCGCGGATACTCGACATCCCAATGCCTAATGCTTGCATTGGCAAGCCAATAGTAGAAATAAACCCATAAAAAGAACCCCCAACCTCCTAAAGGGGAAAAAGGGAAATACCATATTTGTTTTCAAGACCAAGATGAAAAATATCAATATAAATACAGGAAATGAAAGTAACCCCAAGTCCCCTTTAGGGGTTAGGGGTAATTACAATTTTGATGAAATAATTGACCGTAGCAACACCGGTGCTATAAAACTAGAACGTTGCAAAGCACTTTTTGGAACCGAAGATGTACTGCCACTCTGGGTAGCCGACATGGATTTCCGCACACCGGATTTTATACTGGATGCTATCCGTGAACGATTGGAACACCCAATATTGGGCTACACCATGCCGCCCAAAAACTATTATCCACTGACCGTGAAGTGGATTACCGAACATCACAACTGGCACATCGAACGCAACTGGATAGGCTTTCTACCAGGCATTGTTCCCGGACTAGCTTTTGCGGTTCAAAGCCTGACCGAAGTAGGCGACGAGATTATTGTTCAATCGCCGGTATACTATCCATTTTTCAATGTAATTACAAACAATAATCGGGTGGTAGTCAACAACCAACTGAAAGAAGTTGATGGCAAATACGTAATGGACTTGGAAGATCTCGAGAAGAAATTCACTTCTAAAACCAAACTATTTATTCTTTGTAATCCGCACAATCCGGGCGGTCGCATTTGGACAAAAGAAGAACTTAAACAATTTGCTGCCGTTTGCGAACGACACAATGTGACCATTATTTCTGACGAAATACATGCAGACATGGTACTGCCGGGAAACATAGCTCACACGCCACTTGCCACCGTTTCGGAATGGGCCGAGCAGCATACTGTTACATTTATGGCACCTACCAAGGTTTTCAACATGCCGGGACTGATAAGTTCAGCCTATATTATTGCTAATACCGAACTACGTCATAAATTTGCCGAGTTTCTGGAGGCTTCGGAAATGAACGCAGGCAATATCTTCGCATACATTGGCGCTGTAGCGGCTTACGAACATGGCGAAGAATGGCGTTTGCAAATGCTGGACTATGTACAGGGCAACATTGAATATATTGCTGATTTCCTAAAAAAGAATGTACCACAGGTAAAACCAATGATTCCGGAAGCTTCGTTTCTGGTATGGCTCGATTGCAAAGAACTGGGCATGGAGACCGACGAACTGCACAAATTCTTTTCGTTGAAAGCCGGATTGGGACTAAACAAAGGAACCATTTTTGGTGCAGGTGGCGAATATCATTTGCGCTTAAATGTGGCTTGCTCACGCCGAATTTTGGAACAAGCAATGAAACAATTACAGTTAGCAGTCAACAATTATCAGTCATCAATTAAATGATGATTAAGATAATAATTAAGCTATTGATAACTGTTGACTGATAATTGATAACTGAAAAATATGGACGTAAAAATTGAATCTTCGTGGAAAGCTATGCTACAAGCGGAATTTGAAAAAGATTATTTTGCTACGCTTACCGAGTTTGTGCGCAACGAGTACAAAACAAAGCTGACTTTTCCTCCTGCTAACTTAATTTTCAATGCTTTCGACCAATGTCCGTTCGACAAAGTGAAAGTGGTCATTATCGGTCAGGATCCCTATCATGGCGATGGTCAGGCACATGGTTTGTGCTTTTCGGTAAACGATGGTGTAGCTTTTCCACCGTCGTTACTCAACATTTTCAAAGAGATTGAACGTGATTTAGGAAAGTCTATGCCTTCGAGTGGCAATCTCATTCGCTGGGCACAGCAAGGTGTGTTGCTACTCAATGCCACACTCACTGTTCAGGCTCATATGGCCGGTTCGCATCAGGGCAAAGGCTGGGAAGCATTTACCGATGCCGTCATTCGCAAAATTGCTGAAGAAAAAGAGCAGGTGGTATTTTTGCTTTGGGGCTCTTATGCTCAAAAGAAAGGTGACTTTATTGATCCCAAACGACATCTGGTTCTAAAATCAGTGCATCCCTCTCCCCTTTCGGCTTATCGGGGGTTTATTGGCAACAATCATTTTTCGTTAGCCAATACTTATCTTCGTCAAAACGGACAACAAGAAATAAACTGGTAAGACAAATTATTTAACACTAAGCACACAAAGAATCACTACAGACTCGTAACTATTTACTTTTAACTACTTACTATTTAGCTATATCGAATCCTTTACGCATCTAACGGAAAACCCGCACTGATAGGGCTTATAAGCTCTTTCAATTGTCGTAACATTATAAGTCATAGAAATGTATCGGGCAGTTTTAACCGTATTTATATCTGTACACCACCACACCGCCTGATTATTTATCATTTTGAAATACGCTGTGGTACTATCTCTATATCCGGCAGGTAGGGCTGTAAAGCCGGAACTATTATTTTTACTCAAATTACTTCCAATACTAAGGTTAGAAGTGGTTGTTTTCCAATCGGTTTTTGCAGCCAAAATTTTGGATAACGATCCCGATACATAGTAGTATTTAGACACATTAGTTTGCAATGTTGTCCATTCCTTATTGCTGGGAATGTGCCAACCTTTAGGAGCTAATTTTGACGTATTTACAACATACCAGTTGTACAATGCACCGTAAGTTTTAGCTTTTGGCAAGGTATCACTATTATTATACCAGCAGTAACCCGGCGTAGTAAGACTTGCCCATGAAGTACTATCTGTCACTAGAGGAATGGCTGTACTATCGTTGAATCGTGTCGTTTGAAGATTTTCAATCATCCATGTTTGATTCTCAATAGTCACCGTATGATAGATATTACCATCCACATCGGTTACTGTACCGCCAAAAACGGGCTCATCAATAGAATGACAACCCACTACCAATAGGACAAGGGTAAAAATAGCAAATCCAGTAAAAGAAAAGAATTTAGTTGTTTTCAAAACAGAAATTTGTAAAAAAATACATGTAATATTGAGTTATTCCTTTGAAAGTTCAAAGATAGAAAAAAAGAAGCTAAATCAAGAAACTACTACCGAATTACATGGATAAAAAACTGCTTAGTTTATACCATCAGCACACAAACCAACCGATTGCATTCCGGCTTATTTCCTAATGAGCGCACTTTCACATCAACGCCATAGACTTCTTTCAGAATTTCTTCCGAAATAATATCTTTGGCATGACCGGTTTTCCACAATTTTCCTTCGTGAATAATGGCTACTTTGGCATCGCACATAAATGCATGGTCGGGCGAATGTGTAGCCATAATAATCCCCAATGCATTATTTTTTCAATGCATTTACCTGACGGATTATTTCTATTTAATTTCCAAAGTCCAAACTGGATGTAGGTTCGTCCATTATCAAAAAAGACGACTGCTGTGCTAATGCTCGTGCAATTATCACCAGTTGCTGCTCGCCACCGCTCAGTTGAGTAAAAGTGCTGTTTTTCAAATGCGTAATATTCAGCATCTCCAAACATTCTTCGGCCAGCAAACGATCTTTCTTTCCGGGCGAACCAAAGGACGACATATGCGCCGTACGTCCAAACAAAACCACATCCATTACCGTGAACGGAAAAGGCAGTGAACGTGCTTGCGGTATATAACCAACCAATCGGGCAAATTGTGGTCTGTTCCAATGTTCAATCGGTTTTCCGTTCAACAGAATAGAGCCCGAAAGCGGTTTAAGAATTCCTAACATAGATTTGAACAAGGTTGTTTTCCCTGCACCGTTTTTCCCAAGCACACAGACAATCTCGCCCGTATTTAATTCAAAATCGATATTGTTGAGAATAGGTTTATTCGGATAGCCAAACACGCCTTTTTTTATTTCGAGGTTCATCATTTTACCACGATTTTTTAGTTGATCTAGACAGAAATACCAGAAACAATGGTGCGCCAATTAGTGAGATAAGAATGCCGAGCGGAATTTCGAGCGATGTTGCCGAACGTGCCACATCGTCCACCAAAAGCATAAAAATACTCCCTGACAGGAAAGAAGCCGGAAGCAAATATTGGTGGTTTGGACCCACCAAAAAGCGCGCAAAATGAGGAATGATAAGTCCTATCCAACCTATTAACCCGGATATACACACTACCGAAGCAATGCTAATAATATTGGCAATTCATTTCCACCTGATAAAGCATCAAACTTTTCATCAGGGTTTTTAGCCGTCTTTGAATGTCCGTAGGTACAGGAAGTTTTATGTACTGTCAGTTTTTCCATATGCTTTTGCAATTTTGTAGTCGTAGTTGAAATTCGACCAATAAAAAATCTACATTAATGCAGTAAGCCTATTTTGCTTGAGCTTCTTCATTGCAACAGTTATGACGACACAATAATATACTGAAATACAGTTTTTTAAATGAAGTATCCGTTATACTTGCAAAAGATAAGGACACGATTTGGTAGGATAATTTGAACTTTTCTACAATAATATAACTATTGTGTTTTGTGCGACTTCGTACTTACTCTTCAATTATCATTTCCAGAATAAAAGGGTCGAGTTAAAGCCCACTAACACAATCAATCGGTGAAAAAGTAGCTGTTTATATGTTCTAAGAATCTAGTTTATATCAGCCAGCATCTTCAGTGCATCCTTATAGCATCTTCGGTGTTACATTACTAAAATTACAGTGTAATCACAGAGATATCACAGTTATATTACAGTAATATCATATTTTTAATAGTACTATGATATCTATGTAATGTATTTGGAATTAAGTAGTAACTATTAACTTAGTTATCAGCATATACTCTAAAGGTACTACAAGGATACACCAAGTATGCATACAATAAATTCATTAGAAAACTTTTTTATTGGGATAAATTGATGCAATGCAAGAAATAATGCAAATCAAGAAGAAAGCTTTCATTTGTAGATGAGCACTGTTTTGAATAGCGTTTGTATAGTCGCCGCTGAAGGATTCTCAGATACAAGTAACTGACATGCAGAGTTAAGCAAAAACATTTTCCAATAAATATGCATTAAGATTTCAAAATTATTTTTATCTTTGGAGCTGTTAATTAATACAATAAATAATTAAAAACGGCATTCTGTTGTACTAAATGTTTACACTATGAAAGCAACAAAAATTACCCATCGCAATGAATTACGCATTCGTATTGATTTCCCTTACAACAGGGAACTTGTTAGTCAGTTAAAGCAAATTCCGGATGCCCGCTGGAGTAAAACGCATAAAGCATGGCATATTCCGTATACCAAAGAAGCATTTGAGCAGTTAAAAGCCATGTTCCCTGATGTGGAATATGCCTCACCGCCGGTAGGACCAAGTCACGACTCGCCACAACGACCCGACACACCCCAATTGATAAAAAAACCAACAATTAATTCTCAAACGACTAATATTACTCCTAAACATGAAGTTCAGTCTGATCAAAAGACATCTGAAATTATATTGCCCAAAGCACCTAAAAGTGAAATTGAGATAGTGGTTAACCGCACTCAAATAATAATTATACTACCTAAAAATGAAGCCGATATACAGTTTATCCGTTCGTTTAAGTATGCCAAATGGGACAGCGCTTTGTTTTGCTGGACAGTACCGAATTATAGAAAAAACTCGGAAAAGGTGGTGAGCTATTTCGCAGAGAGAGGTGCAAAGATTACGGATTACAAGCCACAGCAACAAGTTGTAGACACAGATCAACCTACTTTTACAAAGGGTGAAATGTTGGTTGTAAATTATTCGAACCGTAAACTGAAAGTGTATTTTAGTTATAATAATGCTGTTGCAATAGAGCTAAAACGAATACCTTACAGCAGGTGGAATGCGTTTGAACTTTGTTGGGAGGTATCGTGCTCCGATAAGTTTATGACCGAGTTGCGTCTTATTGCCGAGCGAAATGGCCTGGAGTTTAGGCATCATTTGGTAAGTAAAAGTAAATTAAAGCCAAGAATATCGCGTCACGATATTGAGAATTATAGAGAATGTCCCGAAACTTACATTATGAAACTGAAAGAATTACGATACAGTAATAACACGTTGGATTCGTATACCGATTTATTCGAAGAATTTATTAACTATAATGAACATACGGCTATTGACGATATTACAGAGGAAATGATAATAGGGTTTCTGCAATATCTGGTTACGGAGCGTAATGTATCTATCTCGTATCAGAACCAGTCAATAAATGCAATTAAGTTTTACTACGAACGTGTAAAAGGTGGAGCCCGGAAAATGTATTATGTAGAGCGTCCGCGCGAAGAGAAGTTATTGCCCGAAGTGCTTAGTCAAGAAGAAGTAGTGAGCATACTTAATGCAGCAACAAATCTTAAATACAAAGCTATTTTAATGACTATTTACTCAGCAGGATTGCGCATTAGCGAACTCATTAACTTACGGATAAAAGATATTGACAGCCAGCGAATGCAAATACGTGTGGAGCAGGCCAAAGGAAAAAAGGACAGATATACAGTATTGAGCAGTAAAACCCTTGAAGTTTTACGACAATATGTTACGCAGTATAAGCCTCAGGTTTGGCTGTTTGAGGGAAGCGATAACAGTAAATACTCAACAAGTAGTATCAAAAAAGCGCTAAGATTATCGCTCGAAAAAACTGGTATTAAAAAGCGTATCACAGTGCACACCTTACGTCACAGCTTTGCGACTCACCTATTGGAAGCAGGAACTGACCTACGTTACATACAGAGCTTGTTAGGTCATGAAAACACTAAAACAACAGAGATTTATACGCATATAACCACCAGAGGTTTTGATCAGATAAAAAGCCCTTTAGACAATTTAGAAATTAAGTGAAAGATTTGCATTGTAAATTAAAAAAATCTCATTACATTTGGGGCAATTTATAAATAAAAAAATGATTTAATACGGCTAAACATAGACGTTAAATTTCTGTATGAGCACTTACATTAAATAAGGATAATCCCACTAATCTAGTATTAATCAACTTAATATAATGCAATCTAGATTTAGATAAAGTTGGTCTATAATCACCAAGGTGCTCATGTAGGAATGTTAGGGGCAAGCCAAAAAAAAGACTAGGTTGCAACAAAAAACGAATCGAAAACTAAAACTTTATAAAATTATTAATATGAAAAAATTCATGTTCTTATTTATTTGTGAATTATTTTTTATATCGCAAATCTTCGGACAACTAAATCCGATTAAAAATTTAGTTTTTACACAACAACATGTAATGTTCAGCTCGTGTCCTGGTTTTAATTGTATTGAATTAACTTGGAATCAACCAGACATATCTGTGAATGACAATTTAGTAGGTTATAACATTTATAGAAATGACATATTATGGAGATTTCAAACTGATATTGGATTCTTCTGTAATGAAATGGGTTGTCCAAATTCAAATGATGGTTTTCTTAATTTCATCTTTCCATTTACGATTACTGTAAAAGCTGTATATAACTACAATCACGTTGAATCAATTGCAAATGAATCTGCATATTGTGCTGGATTAACTACTGAAATAAAAGGAAATTTATTTGATAAAATCTTTATATTGAAAAATCCAGTTGTGAAAGGTGATGAAATTTGTATTAGTATACCCGACAACTTGAATGAAGATTGTAACATTCAAATTGTAAGTATTTTAGGACAATCCGTCAATAGAATTAATATGTACCGTGAAAATAATAATATTAAAATCAAAACGAATAATTTCAGCAGTGGCATATATCAAATTATACTTTCATTTAAAAAACAGAAAATATCAAGAAAAATTATAGTGACTTAATAAGCGACCCGAAAAATACATTTTCACAACTGCGATTCACATTATGACAACTTAAGAATACACTATTGCTACTGCGAGTTATATTATGACAACTGTATTAACACATAAGCCTACTGCAACTTGCATTATGACAACTGCGGACTACTTTATTGCTGCTGCGAGTTACATTATGACAACTACATTAACACATAAGCCTACTGCGACTTTCGTTATGGCAACTGCGACTTTATGCATGACAAGAATAACTGTGAAAATGCAGACAACGAAGCAAAAAGAACAAGCTACGTTACAACTTATGGCACGAACAGATTGCAAAACTCGGACAACAATATTATGACAACGAACAACAAACATAACACAACAATGGCCTAGCCCCTAACACACGCCTATGTTCATTGGCTGGCTGACGTGCATTTAGCGGTCTTTGCTCCCGCATTCACTTGGTCGTTTCACGACAGCGAATGCTCCCGCAAACCGCCAAATGCCCATAGCCTCGGTCGTTAGCGGTTATTGTAGAAAAAAAAGAAAGACCAACATTGTACAACTAAATAGAATGAAAATTATGAAAAGAGACTGGAAAAGAAAAATTATTGGAGGACTTTGTTTAACCTCAATTGCATTTGTGTTTCAAGCCTGCTATGGTACTCCACAAGACTTTGGGAATGACTTATTAGTTGAAGGGTTAGTAAAATCAAAAAAGACTGGGCTTCCTATCAAAGGAATTAAGGTTTCGGTTGCCGACAAAGTTCAATATACGAATACGGACGAAAATGGAAAGTTTTCATTTTACATTGAGAAACTTCAAAATGCAAAAATTAAATTTACAGACGTAGATTCTACCCAAAATATATGGTTTTCCAACAAAGATTCATTGGTCACAATTAAGGATTCGGTACTGATGTCCAAGGAATCTAAGGTGTACCTGAATATAGAATTAGAAAACAAGTAAATGGTTACACAGCTAAAACAAGCTTTGTTTCGGGAATTCAAAAAGACGGAAACAAAACACCATGAACTCAATTATCTGTTTTGGGAATGTACAACAAGGTGTAATCTGAATTGCAGACATTGCGGAAGTGATTGTTCGAAAGATAGTTCTTATAAAGACATGCCTCTTAACGACTTTCTAAAAGCTCTTGATACAATTGAATCACCTTCTGAAAATTTTACGGTGGTACTGACTGGAGGAGAACCTCTTTTACGAAAAGACATTGAACTTTGCGGTCGAGAAATCAGAAAACGTGGAATGCGTTGGAGCATGGTTTCGAATGGTTATTTGTATGACAACGAGAAACATATTTCTCTCTTAAATGCCGGACTTGGAGCACTTACAATAAGCATTGATGGTTTAGAAAGTTCACATAACTGGCTGAGGAGTAACGACAAGAGTTTTGAACGGATTGATATTGCGATTGGACTTGCTGCAAGTTCTTCACGTCTTAACTTTGATGTGGTAACTTGCGTAAATAAGCGAAACTTTCAAGAACTAGAAGAAATACGAAAATATCTGATTCAGAAAGGAGTAAAAGCATGGCGACTATTTACAATTGTTCCCATTGGAAGAGCAAAAGAGGATGATGAAATGTTTTTGACAGACAATCAGTTTATAGAGTTGATGGATTTTATCAGTGAATCCAGAACAAGAAATGATATTGACGTAAAATTCAGTTGTGAAGGCTTTGTTGGCAAGTACGAATCAAAAGTGCGGGACTCGAATTTTTTCTGCCGTGCAGGTATAAATATCGGTTCAATATTAATTGACGGCTCAATTTCAGCTTGTCCGAACATTGACCGAACATTTGCACAAGGAAATATCTACAAAGACAACTTCTTTTCTGTTTGGCAGACGAAATACGAATTATTCAGAGACAGAAGTTGGACGAAAACAGGAAAATGTGCCGAATGTGAGGATTATAAAAACTGTCAGGGAAATGGGTTTCATTACTGGCATGGCGAAAAGAAAAATGTACTCGTTTGTCATAACGAACGACTAAAGAAAACAACAAACCGCTAACACACGCCTATGTTCATTGGCTGGCTGACGTGCATTTAGCAGGTTTCGCTCCCGCATTCACTTTGTCGTTTCACGACAGCGAATGCTCCCGCAAGCCGCCAAATGCCCATAGCCTCGGTCGTTATGGGCAAGCCGAAAAAAAATAAAGACGTTATTGAAGTACTAATATCATAAAGGAAAAATATCATGAGAAAGATCTACGCTATAATTTTATTTGTGACAATTCCATTAATTCCTAAAGCACAAACATATTTAGGAAGTGATGCATGTTGGACTGTATTTACACATAACATGTTTACCTATAAAGATTATAAAAATCAATATTTTCTGAGTGGCGACACTTTAATTAACAGCAAGATATACAAAAAAGTAATCGGAAGATCACCCAACAACCTACAACAACAAACCTATTATATGGGAGCTATTCGTGAAGAAGCAGGCAAAATCTTTCAACAATATACTGACTTTGAGACTAATGTTATTAGTGAATACCTACTTTATGATTTCAATGTGAAAGTAGGTGACACCATTCATTCTACAGCCCCTTCAGGTCCATTATCAAGACAACCTATCGTAACAAAAATTGATACAATAGAATTGCAGACAGGAGAAAAACGCAAAAGGTTTTACTTTGATTCATATATTATCTGGATTGAGGGAATTGGTTGTACTGGAGGATTTTTCCTCCATAATCACGAGGTTTTAACCAATGGTGACACTCCAAATTTAGTCTGTTTTAAACAAAATGGAATAGAATATTTTAAAAACGAGAGCTTATGTTCGGATGGAACTTGTTGTGATGTAATAACAGGATTAGAAATTCCAAAGTTATTGAATCCGACAATTACTTTATCACCAAATCCGACAAATCGCTTTGTTCTACTTGATTTTTCCAAATCAACAAATCAATGTAAGTCAGTAAAATTATTGGATGCACTTGGGAATACTTTGCAAAGAACAACTGTGGTAAAGAATGTTGATTTTAGGTTGGATTTATTGAATTACAGTAAAGGATTATATTTCGTAGTCATTGAATTCGAGAAAAAATATGAACTTCACAAAGTAATTAAATTATAAATTCTTGAATTTAGTTCATTAGCCAATATAGATGACAGCTTTGAGCATTACGACAATATATGGAATTGTACGGCCTAGCCCATAACACACGCCTATGCTCACCTGCTGGTTGACATGCACTTAGCAGTATTTGCTCCCGCATTCACTTTTTCGCTTTGCGAAAGTGAAAGCTCCCGCAAACCGCAGGTGCGCATAGCCTCGGTCGTTAGGCGTTATAGCAGGAATGAAAAGACGACTCAACTATGTTTGGGATAAAATCTTTGACGAACTGACCGCTTCCGTGACATCTTCACACGAATTTGAAACAAGTCAGTTTGTGCAGTTTTCACCATTTGATTTGCGGACAATTCCTCGCAGATTTTTATGGAAGAAAAGACAGACAGAAAATCGACTTGTGATTCATGTTACGACCATAACGACTGAAAAAACATGAGGAAACTGAAGCGTTTTCGGCTGGTCGACTAAAAAGAAATAGCGAGTTCGAGTTCGAGTTCGAGTTTCGACAGAATTTTGCGAAACTGATTTTCATCGTATTTCGGGTTGAAAGCTGAAAGAAAAAATTTCATATTTAACGACTGAATGTCTGACAAATTTAGCGAACTCCACTGCGAAAAATTATTTCGCTTTCCGACTGAAAGTTGAAAACGGAACGAAAACAAGAAAAATATTTTCTCATTACGACAGATTTTCGGAATTTCGTTGGTGAAATGAATTTTGCCACCACGAAAAGAAAAAAGAAAGCTTACGACTTGACGAATTTAACGCAAACGTGTTGCGAAACATAAAACACGACAACAAAAATTTAAGAAAAACGATTAACTTTACGACTGTTTTGTTGGTCGAAAAGAAAAGAACGAAAACACAGACTGACGTGAATTTAGCAGACTTTTAACGTAAAACACCCGACGAAAAACAAACTTGACGGAAAAAGCTACAAACGCCTAACACACGCCTATGTGCATTGGCTGGCTGACGTGCATTTCGGCAGTTTTGCTCCCGCATTCACCTTGTCGTTTCACGACAGCGAACGCTCCCGCAAACCGCCAAATGCCCATAGCCTCGGTCGTTACCTGCAAGCCAAAAAAAGAGAAAAAGACGACCGACATGGACACAAGTTAGAGGAATATTTTTGTCTTGAAAAATAGTAAAGACTAAAATGCGGAAACACAAGAACCTAAAATTGTATTTTCGAGACGGAAAATTTATTTTGGAGTACAAATCAAACTTATACTCGTGGGCTAAAGTTTGTTTTTCAAAGCAAACTTAAATCGGTGGAAGTGAATTGACTTATTTCCATGACAATCAACAAAAATTATTAGAACTAAAAAAAAGAAAAATAAATCAGAATGCTTATATATATAAAACAATAAAATCAAAGCGTTCTTCAAAATTTTTAAATTTATGAAAACAACAAAATTCATTTTTACAATTTTCTACATTTTTACAGCAATTTCTGTTAATGCTCAATTATCAGTACTTACTGGTGGTGAAGTTAAATCTTTCAATCAGACACTAATTCAGAGTAAGGCTGGGCATATTTCTGATGGGGTTGACATTACAGGTAATAATGCATCATTACCGTCTGGGTGTGATTTAATTTGGGGAGCGTATAAAAACGCACAACCAAATAATCCTGGTCTATTAACATTGCAATCTGTCGATGGAGCCTATTTCTCAGTAAGGGCGAATGGACGTGTAGGCATTTTCAATAATAATCCGGGTTGTGCATTAGAAGTTGGAACAGCTGGTCAAAATGAGCAGATAAAAGTAAATGGTAGTTTTGTTTTGACATCTGACGAACGACTAAAAGATAATATTAAGGATTTGAATAATTCGCTAAATCTGTTAAAACAGTTACGAACAGTTACCTATAATTACAAAATGCTTGCAGTAGCAGGATCACTAAAAGCTAAATCTAATTCAGGAACGGACAGCACTAACACTAAGAAACCTCAGTTTGTGCCAAAAGCAGAGACATCAGGTAGAATACATTATGGTTTTTTAGCTCAAGATGTTCAGAAAACATTTCCCGATTTGGTTTATAAAGATAGTGCAGGTCTGTTTAGTGTTGATTACATAGGCATGATACCTTTGCTTGTTGACGCTCTCAGAGATCAAAAGACTCAACTTGATGAACAGGCTAAACAAATAGCAGACCTCACGGACTTAGTAACCAAATCAAATTCAGGGCCTAAAAAAATAGGTGCAAGCCAAACAGGTAGTACTTCGGAAACCGATGTACTTACATATCCTGTATTGGATCAAAACGTTCCAAACCCTTTCAATACATCGACCACAATAGGATATTACCTGCCAATCACAATTACTAATGCTTCAATTTATGTTTATGATATGAATGGAGTTCAATTAAAAAGTTATACTGTTGCTGAAAGAGGAAAAGGAACTATAACAATACAAGGATCAGAATTCAATGCAGGCATGTATCTGTATGCTTTAATCGCAGATGGTAAAGTGATTGATACCAAAAGAATGATACTAACTAAATAATCAATCAATTATGAAAACTAAACTTTTTATTATAGCAACCCTTCTGTTGCTGGCTAGCCCGTTATTGCTGAAAGCCCAAACTACCCAATACGAATGGGAATATGTAAGTTCTTTACAAAATGAATGGTTAAAGAAAGTCTGCACACAAGGTGTAGATACCGTTTATGTAGTCGGAAATAATGGACTAATTGCCCAATCTAACAACCGTGCAATGACTTGGAATAAACAATATCCTGTAACCACACAACTAAACGATATTATCTTTTGTAACCATACCACCGGATTTGCCGTTGGAAACAATGGAACAATTCTGAGAACTACTGACGCTGGAGTAAACTGGATTCAACAAACCAGCGGAACAACAAATAAGATAAATGCCATTGCTGCAACTGGACTTGATAATATCTGGGCAGTAGGAGACTCCGGCTTGGTTGTTCAATCAAAGGATGCTGGTAAAACATGGGGTGCAATAAAGCTATTTCCGGATACCATCAATTTATTTGACATTAAGTTCAGAGACTCAATTGGATACATAGCTGGAAACCATAGCAAGGTGTTGAAGACCATAAATAGCGGAACTGATTGGGTAAATAGTGATATAAACGTAACAATAAACGACCCCCACTATATTTACAATATATATAGTGTATATTCATTATCTTTTACCCGAGATAAAATTTATGCTATTATATCTGATGGACTATATCCTGCAAGGGGGATGACTATGAACTCAGAGATTAATGTGAACAGTAGTTGGAGTGTATCTAAAGATATTTATGGAAGTAGCATTATCGCAGGTAGTATGTATTTTACTGATGACAACCAAGGGTATTGTGCTGCATATGATTGGACTACAGGAAGTGGTTTTGTACTATGGATTTATAAAACTATAGATGGAGGTCAAAATTGGACGGAGACAACAATCAATAACTACTACGGAGGTACAATAGCTAATCTGAGTAACTTCTCATTTAATTCTGATCATTCATTCGGTTATTTTCTCTGCGGACAAATTGTATTACGCACCCCATATACTGGTGATTTCACCTCCGGATTGAATGACCTAAAGAGCGATTTACAAAATCTACAGATAAAACAACATGGAGAAGAATTACAGGTAAGTTCTCTTTCGAAAACAATATCCGATATTGAAATTTATTCTGTGACTGGCGCAAAAATTTGTCAGAAAAAGAATAATGTGATCAATATTCATCAGATACCGTCTGGAATATATTTTATCTGCGCGAGATATACAGATAATTCGAAAAGTAATTTAGTAAAATGGATTAGACGTTAATAATATGAGGTACCGAAAAATTATATATATAGCTCTCTTTTGCCTGACAACATTGATAAGTCAGGCACAAATACATGATAAAGTCAGTATTAGTTTAGCTGATTTTGAATCGGAAAAGATACAGGAATTTGATAAAGTCACGTGGAAATCAGATTTTAAAACATTCGAAATAGGTCTTCCTGAGTTACCTGTTTACAGGGTATCTTATGTTTTGCCCATCAATGCGAAATTTACCGGAGTGACGTTTTCATTAAAGGAAAAGCAGTTGTTGAAAAAAGATATTTATATTTATCCTGCACAACCACCAGTTCCGCTTGACAATACAAAAACAATTGATTTCAAACAGCCCATTGAAAAAACGTACAACTCGAACGAACCTTACCCCGGAACACTCTATAAATTAGAATCGGACGACATCTATCAGGGTTATCATATTGTGACTCTTCAGATTTTTCCTTTCGAGTATATTCCTAAAAGTCGTAAGCTAAATTATTATCCGAACTTAGAATATACGGTAGAATATGACAATGTGAGTACCCAGACAACAGCAATATCTGAAAAACAAACTGTTACCCGGGCTGAGTTGTGTAAAAAAGCAGTAAAAAGTATTGTCAAAAACACACAAGATGTAGAGTCGTTTGGTTCGAATGTCGTTAGTATAAATGATACGAAAAAGACTGTCAAAAGCGGAATGCAAAAAACTAAAAGCTTGTCAATTAACGATGATATTGTTCCTGATTATATAATTATTACCTGCGACTCTTTAAAAACAGCTTTTAAACCCTTAGCCGATTGGAAAACCCAGAAAGGGTTGTTTACAATTATCAAAACTACCGAAGATATTGCAACCAGTTTTACAGGAAGCGACTTGCAAGAAAAAATAAGAAATTATTTGATTTCTGCTTATGAGAAATGGGGGCCTAATATATTTGTTTTATTGGGTGGTAATATAGATATTGTACCTTCAAGGTATGTACATGGTGTAGCTGATGAAATATATTATCCTACTGATAAGTATTATTCAACGTCTGATACTTGGTCAATTTTTAGTGGCAAGTTTTATGGTAGTAACACGAAGTCATTGTTTAATTACATAGGGAGAATACCCGTAAGCAATACAACGGAAACTAGTATTTATATTAACAAACTAATTCACTATGAAAAGGCAGATAGCTTAGGCGATTTAAACTATTTGAAAAATAATCTTTATGCTGATGCATATTTAGAGTATGATAATGCAAATTTGTGTAATTTTTTTCAGAAATACATAAAGTCGTATGTTCAGTTAAATGTGCCTAACACAATAAATAATATTTTCATGTGCGATAATGCAGATTGCTCTGGTAATACTTTAAAATACTTGTCCAGCACATCGAATAATTATTATTCTTGCGGAAATGGGAATGTCAATGGGAATATTGAGCTTAATCGAAATAATTTTCTATCATGCTTAAGTTCAGGAAGTAGCTTGGTTAATGGTAAATTCCATTTTATCTTCCATCAAGATCATTCCAGTCCAGTAGGTATGAGTACATCAGGGAGAGATAAAGGTGAAGGTATATCAGTTCCAGATATGGAGAACCTGTCAAATGGAAACTCCTATCAAATTTTATTTACGGAAGGATGTCATCCGGGTAATTTTCAATATAATTGTATGGGGACTCGCTATATCGTCAATGCTCAGGGTGGGGTGGCATTTATCGGAAATACAGATGTTGGATATCAATTTGAATATCCTCAACTTAATGGATTTTTACAATCTTTATATAAATCCGGTCGATATGATATAGGGAATTTATTTCAGTATACATTATTGAATTATAGCACCAATAATTCAAGTTGGAAACTTCATCTTTTAGGCGATCCTGAAATGCAAATCTGGACAGCGAACCCAACAGATTCCATTTTAACTGTGACCTTTGACAGTACAGCCGTAACTTTGGGTAATCACACTGTGCATATTACTGTATCTGGTATGCCTGTGAGAAAGAAAGCAAGAATTTGTTTTTGGAAAGGTTCTGAAGTTTATGTAACACAAGAAGATGTTACCAATGGCACTTATCCTATATCTTTTGCAGCTAATACTCCTGGCAAGATTAAAGTAACTGTAACGTCTCATAATTTTAAACCTTCTGAGGATTCAATTACTGTGAACTCAACTAACAATCCAAACTTGTCAGTTTCGACGGTTGATTTTGGCGATGGTATTGTATCGGGATTAGGAGTTGGTAATGCCAACGGTCAAAATGATGCCGGAGAAACCATCAAGCTTACATTGGGGATTAAAAATACGGGGGTAAATACTGCTAATGGGGTAACGGCTACATTGAGTTGCTCATCTCCCTACATTACGATTACATCTTCGCAGGGAAGTTTTGGAAATATAGTCAGCGGCGTTACAGCTAAATCCAATCAATTCAACTATACGATACGAAAAGATGCGCCTGGAAAAAATGCAAATGGTATAGCGAGACCGGAATGTTTGGCTAATGATAAAAATCCTATTTCATTTACCGTCACCATGCACGATGCAACCAATGTCACATGGACACAAAGTTACAATATTGATTTATTTAAAGATTCGCTTATTCAATGTAATAAATCTATTGCTTCCATAACCAATGGACATTTAGTGCCTCAAGCGGGAGACGATGTAACCATTCATATAGCGTTGCAAAATATAGGGAAAGCACCATTTCTTGGATATAATGCTGTATTGACAAGTACTAATACTAGCTATTGTACGATTAACTCAGGCAATTCAAACTATACTTCCATAGCATCAATGGAAATAAAAAATGAAAATGCCAATGCGATTTTCTCATTTCATACAACTACGAGTAATACCAGTTTGATGGCATTTAATCTGAAGGTAACTAATGCTTATGGAAAAGAATGGAACTTTCCTTTTACATTAAGCCAACCTCCTGCTATTGACACTTCAAGTGTTCATTTCACAGCCTCTCAAACCGAGATAAATCTGACATGGACTGCTTTGACAGGTATCGGCGGATATAATATTTACCGTTGTGATGTTGATAGTATTACAAAGATTCCAACAGGTAATTATGTAAAACAGAATGCTACACCTTTTCAGTTTGCCTACTATAAGGATAAAGGACTAAAAGTGCTAACATCTTATTCGTATAAAATTGTTGCAGTATCTTCAACCGGTAACGAAGGCATACCTGCATATATAACAGCATGGACTTCTTATCCGCAAATCAATCTTTTCCCTATACAGATGGATGGAACTGTAAGTTGTCTTGACGCTCCTTTTAATGTAGCCGATATAAACTACGATGGTAATAAGGAAATATTTGCCGCAACAAATAAAGGTGTTAATAGTCGTATTGTTGCACTTGATTATTATGGTAACGAACTGAATAATATAGATAATAATGTGACTACTTATGATGGGTTTACCCAAATGAATAAAGGCGGAAATGGCATTCCATGTATTGCGGATATTTATCGTAATGGTAAGTTACATGTTATCGAAGCATCCCGGTCTACAACTTCAGCCAATTCCGATTCCGTTTATTCTTTCTCGTTCGAGGGGGCTAAGAATAACCAGTTGGACTGGAAATTCGGAACGATAGGACCAGCTTACAGAGCTGTAGTAGCAGCAAATTTAGATAATAGTGCCGATGGGTCGTTGGAAATAGTAACTACTGCCGCTGAGCATGGCACGATAAATATATTCAATAATGCAGGAGCATTATTGAATTCATTAACACCTGGAGGATGTACTTATGGTGCGATTGCCGTAGCCGATCTAGATGGTGATGGAAAGAAAGAAATAATCAAAGCTTATGATCAAGGAATTTATATCTGGAATTCAGACGGATCAAATTACAAGGGAATTAATCCATATTATCAAAAACCAAATAACGGTTACAATTTCAAAAGTTCTGTGATAGTGTGTGATTTGGATGGCGATGGCAAAAAGGAAATTCTTACTTCTGCTTTAAAATCAGGAGGAACACAAGGGATGATATATGCAATTAGAACTGATGTTACTAATACATTAGTTTCAAGTTGGGCAACTGCTATAACTACCATACCTTATGATGATGATTGGCATACACAGGAAATAACAGTGGGTGATTTAAACAACGATGGGAAATTAGAAGTAGTGGCAATGTCCCAAAATTTAGTCAAGATATGGGACAATGCTGGAAATCTGATTAACACAATTCAGGTGAATAATGATATTCCGGTTCAAAAAGTCACTCCTATTTTGGCAGATGTCGATAATAATCACAACGATGTTGAAATTATAGTTGGCTGTGGTTCAAAGGGAACTTATGCTTATAAAATTGACGGTTCACCTGTAATTGGTTTTCCTCTCACAGCTAGTGGTGGTTACACAGTAACACTTGCTGTAGCAGACATTGATAAAGATGGGAAAAATGAGATTATAGGTAGTGGAAGTTGTGGTAAAATAAGTGTATGGAAGACAAACGGTATTCCATCTAAAATAGAATGGGGAAGTGAACGTCACGACCAATATAATACCGGAGAATATCAAACTATCTGTGAACCTACAATTATTAATACCAATACCACATGGAATAGTAGTCAAGGTATATGTGGTGATGTGATTGTAAAATCAGGAACATTGACTATTAACAACAGTAGCAATATCTCAATGGGCTCTTCTTCAATGATAATTGTAATGTCAGGTGCATCGTTAGTAATTGATGCAGCCAATATATTAAATGCCAACGTGAGAGCTATGGCAGGGAGTACTGTTACTATCAAAAACAATGGTAAGATTGTTCTACGATCAAATGCCGAGTTTTATACCGAAACAGGCACAATACTAGATGTTCAATTCGGAAATATTGATAAATAACAGTTGTCGTTAATTAAAGTATTTCAACTTTAATCGCCCATAAAGCAAAAAAAGCCACAGCAAGTTAGTGTTTATTATCAAACACCTTGCTGTGGCTTTTATAGCTTTATGATAATAGGCAGAGCGGTCACAGTACATTGTTTTTTGCTCACTTAGAAGTCTCTCTAAAACTCGGAATAAAAAAAACAATGCACTGTAAGTCAGCAATTGCAAGCAATTTCGGTGGATAAACTTACCACAATTATTTTTTTATTCTTTCATGTAAAAAAAATAAACAACCATAACATTTATGTAAAAATAATCAGTATATTTGTCACCATATTAACTTTAGTATTAATCTTAAATCATTACAAGTATGGCAAGTACCAATGAAACTGGCTGTATCCAAAACGTAGCGAATTTCGAAACATTAATTTCTTACATTACGGCATTTGGAACAGACTACAATCCATCTAAAAAAAGTCTCACAATTCCAGAGTTACAAAAAATTTTATCTGAAGCAAAAGCGTCATTGAACACTGTAAATGTCGCATTTTCTGCACACTCAAACGCTTCGGCAGCACGCGAATCCGCTTTCGAGCCATTGAGTAAACGCATTACACGAGCCAACAACGCCCTTAAAGCAACTGACACCACTACTCAAGTCGACGACAGTGCAAAAACCCTAGTCCGCAAGATACAAGGTACTAGAGCAAGTGCCAAGTATACCGAAGAAGAAAAGAAAGCACTCGAAGCCGAAGGCAAAAGTTCAACTCAAATCTCTAATTCCCAAATGGGTTACAATGACAGGTTAGAAAACTTCGACAAATTCATAACATTGCTGTCTTCAATTCCCAACTATGCTCCCAATGAAGAGGATCTCAAAATAGCAAGTCTATCCGCCTATCGTGATAGCTTAAAAGCAAAGGACTCTGATGTTCTGCCAACCGAAGTTCAGTTAAGCAACGCTCGCATTACACGCAATGATATTCAAGACAGACCACTCACTGGCTTAGTAGACATAGCATTCGACGCTAAAGTTTACATTAAATCCGTATTCGGAGCCACAAGCCCCCAATACAAACAAGTTTCAAAGCTTGCTTTTGTAAAAATAAAGAAATAAAATCATTGAATCCACTGCGGTTGTCGTTCCGGCAACCGCAGTTTTATAGACACAAGGCACAAGAGTCATTATAACCACCTAAACTTACTTTCTATGACTGTCTTTCCCTGAAATAGCTTGACCCAAAAAATCAAGAAAAAAAATGGAAAAACAAACAGTGAATCTGACCGATAATATGGAAGGGTTCAAACAGCAAGAAGCAGATTACAAAAAGTACGAAACAAG
>Ga0302213_1000346_pt1 | contig 27565 bp, 21 predicted proteins | sample II_Fen_N1_2_FD_194583 | JGI IMG/M metagenome (GOLD analysis project Ga0302213, IMG submission 194583) | Peat permafrost microbial communities from Stordalen Mire near Abisko, Sweden - II_Fen_N1_1 | ecosystem: Environmental > Terrestrial > Soil > Wetlands > Permafrost | place: Sweden: Abisko...
GGGCTCTTACAGCTTCTTTGACGACTTTCACATGCAGCAGCCGCCCGGTGCCATCGTCGCCAAATAAATCCATTCACCACAACCCCAGCCAGAGTGAGCCGTGATGCAGAACTTCAGCCAGATTCTTTTTGTCATGTGGCGCGAGACCGTCGAGGCCATGCTGGTGGTGGGCATCCTGCACGCCTGGCTGTCGCACCATCCGCAGGGGCGTTTGGGCCTGCGCTATCTGTGGGGCGGCGTGGCGGCGGGTTTGGTCGGCGCGGTGCTGCTGGGCCTGGGCATCGAGGCGATGAACAGCACCCTCTCCGACGAGGGGCAGGAATATTTCCAGACCAGCTTGATGCTGCTGGCCGCTGGCCTGATTGTGCAAATGGTGCTGTGGATGCGCCGCAATGGCCGACGGCTCAAGCGCGACATGGAAGAAAGCCTGGGCCACAGCGTGGTGCAGCAGCGCTGGTGGGGCGTGTTCGGGCTGGCGGCGATTGCTGTGGCGCGCGAGGGCAGCGAGACGGTGCTGTTTCTCAGCAGCTTGGCCAGCAACGGCGCGGGGCTGGCGGGCGGCGCTTTCTGGCTGGCGCTGGGGCTGGGCGTGGCCTTGGCGGCGGGCACTTTTTACCTGCTGCAGCTGGGCGGCAAGGTGTTTTCCTGGGCAATTTTCTTTCGCGTCACCGAGGTGCTGCTGATTTTGCTGGCGGGCTCGCTGCTGATCAGCGGCGTGGAAAAGCTCATTGATGTGCAACTGCTGCCCGCGCTGGTGCGCCAGCTCTGGGACAGCTCTGTCCTGCTCGACGACGGCAGCGTGCTGGGCAGCGTGATTGCCGCCTTCACCGGTTACCGGGCGCGGCCTTCGCTGACGGTGGTGCTGACGATGGCGCTGTACTGGCTGGTCATGTGGCGCCTGACCCGCCCGGCCCGTGTCAGCGCGAATGCCAGCGCCAGCGCCGGAGTGGCACGGGCATGAACGCCGCCGCCGCAGGCGACTGGCTGCGCCGCCACGGCGCGCAGATACGCGCGCTGCAATGGGTGATCGTGCTGGTGTACGTGTTCCTGCTGGCCGTGCCCTGCATGCTGGACCTGCCCGACGAAACCGCGAACATCTTCAACCACCTGACGGTCGCGGCCCAGTTTGTTTTCTGGGGAATCTGGTGGCCTTTTGTGCTGCTGAGCATGGTGCTGCTGGGGCGCTTCTGGTGCGGCGTGCTCTGCCCGGAAGGCGCGCTGTCCGAGTGGGCCAGCCGCAAGGGTCAAAACCGCGCCATTCCGCGCTGGATGCGCTGGAATGGCTGGCCTTTTGCCGCCTTTGTGATGACCACGGTGTATGGCCAGATGGTCAGCGTTTATCAATACCCCAAGGCGGCGCTGGTGGTGCTGGGCGGCTCGACGGTGGCCGCGATCATCGTTGGCTATCTCTACGGCCGGGAAAAGCGCGTCTGGTGCAAATACCTGTGCCCGGTCAGTGGCGTGTTTGGCCTGTTGGCCAAGCTCGCACCACTGCATTTTCGCGTTGATGGAGACGCCTGGCGTCAGTCCTACAGCACGCAAACCCACGACACCACGCCCGCCCGCGTGATTCCGGTCCAGGCCGTCAACTGCGCGCCGCTGGTGGCGATGCGCAAGATGCAGGGCGCCAGCGACTGCCACATGTGCGGGCGCTGCAGCGGCCACCGGGGCGCCGTGACGTTGAGCACACGCTCGCCGAACCACGAAATCGTCGTGCTGGGCGAGCAGTTGGCCAATGGCTGGCAGACCGCGCTGATCCTGCTCGGCCTGCTGGGCGTGGCCATCGGCGCGTTCCAGTGGACGGTGAACCCGCAGTGGGTGCAGGCCAAGCAGTTCATCGCCGAATGGCTGATCGAGCGCGATATTTTTTGGCCGATGGCCGAGAACGCGCCGTGGTGGCTGCTGACCCATTACCCGGAATTACGCGACGTGTTTTCCTGGCTAGATGGCGCGGTGCTGCTGGGCTATATCGGTGCCACGGCGCTGGTGATGGGCGTTTCGATCTCGCTGCCGCTGGCCGGGGCGGCGCGGCTGCTCGGCCCTTGGCAGCGCCAGCGCTTTTACCATTTGGCGCAGGCCTTGATTCCGCTGGCGGGCTGCGGCGTGTTTCTGGGCCTGTCGGCGCTGACGGTGAACCTGCTCAAGGGCCAGGGCGTGCCGGTGTTCTGGGCCAACAATGCGCGCCTGGCGCTGCTAGTTGGTGCCAATCTGTGGACGCTGACGCTGGCCTGGGGCATCACGGGGCGCTACACGCCCGCGCTGGGGCGCCGGGTGCTGGCCTGGGGCGCTGTGCTGCTGGCCTTGGTGCCGGTCAACACCGCCTGGGCCTTTATGTTCTGGCTCTGGTGAGCTGACAGAGTTAAGCCAGCCGCTCACTTGAGCGTATCAAGCAATCACTGATGCCCAAGCCACGCCAAGACGTTGTTATCAAACCGCCGCCAGACGAGAGTGGCGTGCGGCGGGGCCAGTGCCAACACCTGCGTTCAGGCGGGCGACAGCCCCAGCTCTTTGCACACATGGGCCAACTGGTTTTGCAGTTGCGCGACCTGGGTTTCGAGCGCGTCAATGCGCTGCTGCAGCCGCTCAGCCTGGCCCAGCGAAATCGGCTCGACCTCGGCGCTGCGCGGCTCGGCGCCTGAACTGGCCGCCTGAAACGGCAGCGCCAGCGCCTCCCCGCAGAGCCGGTGTGCCCAGCGCTGCTCGCGCATGCCGGGCGCGCGGACTAGCTGAATCACCGTGACGGCGCCGCTGTCTTCGCCGCGCGTCTTGAGCTCTTCCAGCGTGTCCTCGATGCTGGCGATGTCGGCAAACTTGTACCAGCGTTCGCTGTTCGTGCGCAATTCTCCCGGCGTCTGCGGCCCGCGCAGCATCAGCAGGCCCAGCAGCACCGCCTGCGGCTCGCTCACGCCAAAGCCGCGCTGAAAATTGTGCTCAAAGCGCGGCACGCGGGAGGAAGATGCTTCAAACACTAGGCTGACCGTTTTGAGGCTGTCTAGCGCGGACTGCGCCTGGGATTCGCTCAGCTCCATCACCGGGTCGCGGCTGGTTTTCTGGTTGCAGCCCAGCACTAAGGTGTTGAGCGAGAGCGGGTAGCTGTCGGGGACGGTGCGGGCTTTTTCCATCAGGGTGGCCAACACGCGCGCTTCGGTGGGGGTAAGTGTTCTCATAGCGATAATCTTAGAACATGAAAAACATTGTCATCCTGATTTCCGGCGGCGGCTCGAACATGGCCGCCATTGCCCGGACTGCCAAAAAAGAGAACTGGCTAGATAAATTCGGCGTGCGCATCGCCGCCGTCATCAGCAACAAGCCCGGCGCGGGCGGGCTGGCGCTGGCCAAAGAGCTGGGCATTGCCACCGATGTGCTGGCGCACCAGTCGTTTGAATCGCGTGAAGCGTTTGATGCGGCGCTGCGGGCGCGCATTGACCTGCACGAACCGGCGCTGCTGGTGCTGGCGGGCTTTATGCGCATCCTGACGTCCGGTTTTGTTCAGCATTACGCGGGCCGCATCATCAACATCCACCCGTCGCTGCTGCCCGCTTTTGCGGGCCTGCACACGCACCAGCGCGCCATCGACATGGGTTGCAAGGTCGCGGGCGTCACCGTGCATCAGGTCACCGCCGAGCTGGACTACGGCCAGATTCTGGACCAGGCAGTGGTGCCAGTGCTGCCTGGCGACACCGCCGACGTGCTGGCGGCTCGCGTGCTGACGCAGGAGCATCTGATTTACCCGAAGGCGGTGCGCGCCTTTTTTGAGGGCAGTTGAGGCGGCGGACAGACTTTTGAGACCGCGCCGCTGGCCAGCGTTTTGGATCGCCGTCAACAAGCAGCGGTCAGCCTCCGCCGACCAGCCGTTCGCAAGCCTTACATCTTGGCCTGAAACACCAGCCCGGCGTGTTCGCGCAGCGCATGGAACTTTATCTTCGGCCACTGCTGCTCGACGGCGCGCAGCGTGGCGCTGTGATCGACCAGCAGCGTTGGCGCATCGACGGCATCGAGCGCGACGCGGTGCGCGTTGGCGTCCATGAATTTTTTCAGCTCGTTCGCGTCGTCGCAGGTCACCCAGCGGGCGAGGTTGAAATTGCTGCCCATGATGCGCGCTTTCACGCCGTATTCATGCTCCAGCCGGTGCGCGACGACTTCAAACTGCAGCTGGCCGACAGCGCCCAGCAGCAACACAGAACCGGCAATCGGGCGGAACACCTGAATCGCGCCTTCTTCGCCCAACTGCGTCAGGCCAGCGCGCAATTGTTTGCTGCGCAGCGGATCGGCCACTTCGACGGCGCGGAACATTTCCGGCGCGAAGAAGGGCAGGCCGGTGAACTGCAGCGCTTCGCCTTCGGTCAGCGTGTCGCCGAGCTGCAAAATGCCGTGGTTCGGAATGCCGATGATGTCGCCTGCAAACGCCGTGTCCAGCAGCTCACGGCGCTGGCTCATGAAGCTGACCACCGTGTTGGGCCGGATTTCCTTGCCGCTACGCACGACTTTCAGGCGCATACCACGGGTGAATTCGCCGCTGGCCACGCGCAAAAAGGCAATCCGGTCACGGTGCGCCGGGTCCATATTCGCTTGAATCTTGAACACCACGCCGGAGAATTTCTTCTCTTCCGGTTTCACAATGCGCTGCATCGCCGGGCGCTCGGCGGGTGCCGGGGCCAGATCGACCAGCGCGTCCAGCACTTCCTGCACGCCGAAGTTGTTGATCGCTGAGCCGAAGAACATCGGCGTCTGGCGACCGGCGAGGAATTCTTCGCGGTTGAATTCGGGCGACGCGCCTTCGAGCAGTTCCAGCTCGTCCTGCGCCTGGGTGAATTCTGCACCGAAGCGTTTCGTCGCTTCGGCATTGTCCAGACCGGACAGGATTTCATCGTCGCCGCCCGCCTTGTCTTCGCCGGGGCTGAAGACGCGCATGCGCTCTTCGCGCCGGTCATACACGCCGTGGAAGAGTTTGCCCATGCCGACCGGCCAGGTGAAGGGCACGACGGCCATGCCGAGTTCGCGCTCGATTTCGTCCATGACGCTCATCGGGTCTTGGACTTCGCGGTCCATTTTGTTGACGAAGGTCAGAATCGGCGTGCCACGGGCGCGGCAAACCTGCAGCAGACGCCGGGTTTGCGGCTCGACGCCGTTGGCCGCGTCGATCACCATCAGCGCGGCATCGACGGCGGTCAGCACGCGGTAGGTGTCTTCGGAAAAGTCTTGGTGGCCGGGGGTGTCGAGCAGGTTGATGACGCAGTCGCGGTATTCCATCTGCATGACGGAGGAGGCGACGGAAATGCCGCGCTGCTTTTCGATTTCCATCCAGTCGCTGGTTGCGTGGCGCGCGGCTTTGCGCGCCTTGACGCTGCCCGCAATTTGAATCGCGCCGGAGAACAGCAGCAGCTTTTCGGTCAGCGTGGTTTTACCCGCGTCGGGGTGGGAAATGATGGCAAACGTGCGGCGGCGCTTGACCTGTTTTTCGATTTCGGTGATTTCGGACATAACCGATGATTATCGGCGATGACCGCAAAAGTCCGGCCCCAAGCGGCGGGAGTGGGACAATAGGGGGATGCATCCTAACGCCTTACTCGACTGTTGTACCGATCTGCTCAAGCAGGTTCTTAAATTTGACCACCCCGCCGACATGGTGGTGTCGCGCTATTTCCGTGAGCTGCGCCTCGGCCCCCGCGAACGCGCCACCGTCGCCGAAACCATTTACGGCGTGCTGCGCAAGAAAAATCTTTATGTCTATCTGGCCCAGCACGGCAGCGGCGTGCCCGAGCGGCGCCTGGCGATTCTGGGTTTTGCCGCGCCGCGTGACTACCTGGAGGGCGCGCTGACCGATCAAGAACACGATTGGCTCTCGCGCTGCGATCAGGTCAAGCCTGACGATTTGATGGAATTGCACCGCCACAACCTGCCGCAGTGGCTGGTTGAGCCGCTCAAAGCGCAACTGGGCGACGATTTTTGGCCGCTGGTCGAAAGCCTGAACGCGCCCGCCGGTCTGGACATGCGCGTCAACACGCTGAAAGACAAACGCGCCGATATTCAGAAGGAATTGAGCAAAGCCTGCCTGAAAACCACCATCACGCCGTATTCGCCGTGGGGACTGCGTCTGGCTGACAAGTCGCAACTGGGCAAGCTCGACGCCTTCACGCGCGGCGCGGTTGAAGTGCAGGACGAAGGCTCGCAGCTGCTGTCGCTGCTGGTCGATGCCAAGCGCGGCGAAATGGTCGTCGATTTCTGCGCCGGTGCTGGCGGCAAGACGCTAGCTCTCGGCGCGGCCATGCGCAACACCGGGCGCTTGTACGCTTTTGACACCTCGGCGCACCGGCTGGCGGCGCTGAAACCGCGTCTGGCGCGCAGCGGTCTGTCGAACGTACACCCGGTGGCGATTGCCCACGAGCGCGACGACCGCATCAAGCGCTTGGCTGGCAAGATTGACCGCGTGCTGGTCGATGCGCCTTGTTCTGGCCTAGGCACGCTGCGGCGCAACCCGGACCTGAAATGGCGTCAGAACCCGAAAGCGATTGAAGAGCTGACGGCCAAGCAAACCGCCATTTTGCAAAGCGCAGCACGCCTGCTCAAGCCGGGCGGACGCTTGGTTTATGCGACCTGCAGCATTTTGCGCGACGAAAACGAGGCGATTGCCGAAGCTTTCAGCGCCGCCAATCCGGGTTTTACGCTGCTCGAAGCCGCGCCGCTGCTGACCTCGCTGGGCGTGGAAAAGGCGGAGACGCTGTGCCGTGGCCCTTATTTGCGGCTGTGGCCTTACCTGCACCAGACGGATGGTTTCTTTGCCGCCGTGTGGCAAAAGACCTGATTTTTGCCATCAGATAAAGTCTGATAAAGCAATCTTGCATACCTTTTGAAGGCAGTTGACCGCTGTCAGGCAAAATTGATCTGACTCAAATGGCTTTGCTTTTATACCTTGACAACTTATAATTGCGGGTTGTCTGGTGCAGCCTTTGGAGACAGGTTTTTTGTAAAAGCGTGGCTGGTGCAGATGGTTTAAAGGACTTTTATGAATGTTTTCGATGCTGGCCTAGAGTGGTTGGCGCATGGGCTGTTTGCGGCCAGTTGGTGGCAAATTGTGCTGGTCACGCTGGCGCTGACCCATATCACCATTGTCAGCGTCACGCTGTATCTGCACCGCAGCCAGGCGCACCGGGCGCTTGACCTGCATGCCATTCCGTCGCACTTTTTCCGTTTCTGGCTCTGGCTGACGACGGGCCAGGTGACCAAGGAATGGGTCGGCGTACACCGCAAGCACCACGCCAAATGCGAGACGATGGACGATCCGCACAGCCCTTACGCCCACGGCATCAAGACCGTGCTGTTCACCGGCGCCGAGCTGTACCGCACCGAGACCAAGAACCTGGAAACGCTGGCCAAATATGGCCGGGGCACGCCTGACGACTGGATGGAGCGCAATGTGTACACCCGCTTTAGCTGGCAGGGCATTGTGCTGATGCTGGTGATCAACGTGGCGCTGTTTGGCGTGATTGGCCTGAGCGTGTGGGCGGTGCAAATGGCCTGGATTCCGATTACCGCCGCTGGCATCATCAACGGCGCGGGCCATTACTGGGGCTACCGCAATTTTGAGGCGCCCGACGCCAGCACCAACGTCTCGCCCTGGGGCATCATCATCGGCGGCGAAGAGCTGCACAACAACCACCACACCTACCCGACAGCGGCCAAGTTTTCAGTCAAGCCCTATGAGTTTGACATCGGCTGGGGTTACATCCGGGCGCTGGAAATGGTCGGCCTGGCCAAGGTGAAAAAAGTGCCGCCCAAGCTGCAGTTTGGCGCGATTCAGCCGGTAGCAGACGAAAAAACGCTGGAAGCCTTGATCGCCCACCGTTACGAAGTGATGGCTGGTTTTGCGCTGGAGCTGCGCCGCACCGCCCAAGCCGAGATGGTCAGAATGGATGCGAAGAAAGCCGATGCCTCGATGCTGCGCGTGGCCCATCGCTGGCTGCACCGCGATGACGAGCGGGTGCCCGCCGAAGCCAAGCCGCAAATTGCCCAGGTCCGCGCTGATTACCCGGTGCTCGACAAAATGGTCACGATGCGTGAAGAGCTGCGCCAGTTGTGGCTGAGCACTTCTGCCTCGCGTGAGCAGCTGGCGGTTGATTTACAGGCCTGGTGTCAGCGTGCCGAGGGCAGTGGTATTGCTGCGCTGCGCGATTTTTCGATGCAGCTGCGCGCCGCCCGCGCCTGATAACTGTCAAGTTGGGCATAAAAAAACCCGCTGGGAAACCAGCGGGTTTTTTGTTGGAGCCAAACTGAATTACTTCAGTTTGATTTCCTTGTATTCCACATGCTTGCGTGCTTTAGGATCAAATTTCATGATCAGCAGTTTTTCAGGGGTGGTTTTCTTGTTCTTGTCGGTCGTGTAGAAGTGACCGGTGCCAGCTGTCGATTGCAGCTTGATTTTTTCGCGTCCGCCTTTAGCCATGATAGTTCTCCTTAGACTTCACCACGGGCACGAAGGTCCACCAGGACTGCGTCGATGCCATTTTTGTCGATCAAGCGCAGACCTGCTGCCGTGATGCGCAGACGCACCCAGCGGTTTTCGCTCTCAACCCAAATGCGGCGGGACTGCAGATTAGGCATGAACCGGCGCTTGGTTTTGTTGTTTGCGTGAGAAACATTGTTTCCCACCATCGGGCCTTTGCCCGTTACCTGACAGACGCGTGCCATGAGCGCACTCTCCGTAAAAAATTAGAAATAGGATGCTGAAGAACTCAAAAAATCCGTGCTGGACAGACCCTATGAATGCTCAGCTAAGCCAGAAATTATAGCCCGAAAACAAAATTCTTCAAAAATCGGCGCCGGGCTACGTTCTCCGGCTGTGCAGGCAGAGTTGATTTTTCAGCGATTTCAGACGTTTTGTTCCAGGAAACGCTGGGCGTCGAGCGCCGCCATGCAGCCGGTCCCGGCGCTGGTGATCGCCTGGCGGTAGATGTGATCCTGCACGTCGCCAGCGGCAAACACGCCGGGTACGCTGGTCATCGTGGCCAGACCTTCGGAGCCGGTCTTGGTCAGGATATAGCCATCTTTCATGGCCAGTTGACCGTTGAAGATTTCGGTGTTCGGCTGGTGGCCGATGGCGATGAAGCAGCCGGTCAGCGCGATGTCTTGGGTGGCGCCAGTTTGCGTGTTTTTCAGACGCACGCCGGTCACGCCTGAGGCGTCGCCCAGCACTTCTTCCAGCGTCTGGAACAATTGCAACTCAATCTTGCCAGCGGCGACTTTTTCGTGCAGCTTGTCGATCAAAATGGCTTCGGCCTTGAAAGTGTCGCGCCGGTGAATCAGCGTGACCTTGCTGGCGATGTTGGACAGATACAGCGCCTCTTCGACTGCCGTGTTGCCCCCGCCGACCACGCACACTTCCTGCCCCCGGTAAAAGAAACCGTCGCAGGTCGCGCAGCCTGACACGCCCCGGCCCATGAAAGCCGTTTCCGACGGCAGGCCCAAGTATTTGGCCGATGCGCCAGTGCAGACAATCAAGGTGTCGCAGGTGTAAGTGCCGCTGTCGCCGGTCAGCGTGAACGGGCGCTGGCTCAGATCGACGGTGTTGATGTGGTCAAAGATGATTTCGGTCTTGAAACGCTCGGCGTGGGCCTGAAAGCGCTGCATCAATTCTGGCCCCTGCACGCCGTCCACATCGGCGGGCCAGTTGTCCACCTCGGTGGTCGTCATGAGCTGGCCGCCTTGGGCCATGCCGGTAATGAGCACCGGATTCAGGTTGGCTCGGGCGGCATAGACCGCTGCGGTGTAGCCTGCGGGGCCTGAGCCGAGAATGAGAACGCTGGAATGTTTCATGATGAAAGACTGGTTAAGAATTAAGACAACTCGGGTAGAGTCAGGTTGCACATGTGTTCTGCAGGTACAAGTCAGGCAGAGTTATTTTTTACGATAAATCAGCCATTGTAGGAAATCATGGAATGGCTGTTGGGTTTAAGGTTTGGAGAAGCTTCTATGACGAAGACGATGGTGTCCACGCTCGAATTGATTCGCCGGGTGCCGCTTTTTTCTATGTTGACCGCCGCGCAGGCGGAGGCAGTGGCGCGGGCGGTACTCAAGCGCCGTTTTAAGCGTGGTGAGCTGATCGTTGAGCAAGGTAAAAAATCCAATGCGCTGACCATCATTCTGACGGGGCGTGCCCGCGTTATCAGCACGGATGCCCGAGGGCGTGAGGTGATTTTGGCCATCATGAATACGGGAGATTATGTTGGCGAGATGAGCTTGATTGACGAGGAGCCGCACTCTGCATCGGTCTGCACCGACATGCAGACCGATGTGCTGGAGTTGAGCCGACTGGAGTTTTCCCGCTGCCTGCCCGAGGCAGGCTCTATGGCCTATGCGGTGCTCAGGGGTCTGGTGCAGCGGCTGCGTCAGGCGGATCGCAAAATCGAATCCCTGGCCCTGATGGATGTGTATGGCCGTGTGGCCAGGGTGCTGCTGGAGTCTGCCAGCGAAGATGAGGAGGGCGCCGTCCTGATTCACGAGAAGGTCTCGCGCCAAGATCTGGCCAAGATGGTGGGCGCTTCACGCGAAATGGTCAGCCGGGTGATGAAGGATCTGGAGGAGCGCCAGTTCATTACAACTCGGCCCAATGGCTCGCTCCTGTTGAGCAAGCATCTTCACTCCCTAGGCTGACCGACCCAACTGCGGTAAGCTCTGCCCCCCATCCATGACTTACACCATTCATACCCTGAACTCCCGAAGAAACTCGCCCGCTGCGGCTGCGCCCGGCGGCATCAAACGCTTCCTGCGAGAAATCAGCCTGATTGTCGGCCTAGTCGGCTTGGTTTTTTGGGTCGCAGCACTGCTGAGCTACTCGCAGCGAGACGCGGCCTGGTCCACGTCGGGCAACCCGGACGCCATGACCGGCACACAAGTGCTGGCCCTGAACTGGGGCGGCCATCTGGGCGCCTGGGTGGCTGATGCCAGCTATTTTTTGTTTGGCTTTTCGGTCTGGTGGGGCGTGGCGGCGGTCGTGCAGGTCTGGCTGGCGGCGCTGGCGTACCAGTGGCACGGCGAGCTGCAAACGCCAAACGAATCCTGGCGCGCCAGCCGCATCCGCTTCTGGCTGAGTCTGGCACTGCTGCTGCTGGCCAGTGCGGCGCTCGAATGGTCGCGCCTGTACCGCTTTGAACTCCTGCTGCCGGGACATGCGGGCGGTGTTATCGGCTATTTGCTGGGCGGTTTGAGCGTTCGCTGGCTAGGCTTTTCCGGTTCCGGTCTCGTGTTTATCGTGTTGGGCGTGATGGCGGTGGCGGGCGTTTTCAACTTTTCCTGGGCGAATGTGGCCATGATGCTGGGCGCGCGCATTGATCATTTCATCACCTCACTGCGTGAAAAACGCGAACTGGCCCAAGATCAGGCGCTGGGCAAGAAAGCCGCCCGTGAACGCGAGTCGATATTGATTGACGAGCGCCTTGAGACTGAGCAGCACCCGCCGGTGCCGGTCATCATCAAACCCGCTGCCACAGATCTGTTTTTTAAAAGAGCGCCCAAAACACCCGAAAAGCCGCTGGATAAACCGGCGGAAAAAACGCTGGAAAAAACGCCGCTGGCCCTGACGCAGCCAGCCCCGCTGCTGACCGGGCCTGCTGTCACGATTGCGATGGCCGCGTCGGAGCCGCCCGACAACGCCCGGCTGCCGCTGGTCAGCCTGCTCGACACAGCACCTTCGCGCCACGAAGGCGTGGCGCTCGAAACGCTGGAAATGACCTCGCGCCTCATCGAGAAAAAGCTCAAGGACTTCGGCGTCGAAGTGCGTGTCGTGGCCGCTGCGCCGGGGCCGGTCATCACCCGCTATGAAATCGAACCGGCCACCGGCGTCAAGGGCGCGCAGGTGGTCACGCTGGCCAAAGACTTGGCGCGCGCGCTGAGCCTGGTGTCGATCCGGGTGATTGAAACCATTCCCGGCAAAAACTACATGGCGCTGGAGTTGCCCAACGCGCGGCGCCAGCCGATCAAGCTGAGCGAAATTCTGGGCTCCCAGGCGTACAACGACGCCACGTCGCTGCTGACCATCGGTCTGGGCAAGGACATTGCCGGTCACGCCGTGGTCGCCGATCTGGCCAAAATGCCGCACTGCTTGGTCGCGGGCACGACTGGCTCGGGCAAGTCAGTCGGCATCAACGCGATGATTTTGAGCCTGCTCTACAAAGCCGATGCCAAGGATGTGCGCCTGCTGCTGATTGACCCCAAGATGCTCGAAATGAGCGTTTATGAAGGCATTCCGCACCTGCTGGCGCCCGTCGTCACCGACATGAAGCAGGCCGCGCACGGCCTGAACTGGTGCGTCGCCGAGATGGAAAAGCGCTACAAGCTGATGAGCAAAATGGGCGTGCGCAACCTGGCTGGCTACAACGCCAAGATCGACGAGGCCAGGGAGCGCGGCGAATTCATCTACAACCCCTTCAGCCTCACGCCCGATGAGCCCGAGCCGCTGCAGCGCCTGCCCTACATCGTCGTGGTGATCGACGAGCTGGCCGACTTGATGATGGTCGTCGGCAAGAAAATCGAGGAGCTGATTGCCCGGCTGGCGCAAAAAGCCCGCGCCGCTGGCATCCACCTGGTGCTGGCCACGCAGCGCCCCAGCGTCGATGTGATTACCGGCCTGATCAAGGCCAACATTCCGACGCGCCTGTCCTTCCAGGTCAGCAGCAAGATCGACAGCCGCACCATTCTCGACCAGATGGGCGCCGAGGCGCTGCTGGGCATGGGCGACATGCTGTACATGCCCAGCGGCACCGGTTTTCCGATTCGCGTACATGGCGCTTTTGTCAGCGACGACGAAGTGCATCGCGTCGTGGCTTACTTGAAAAAGCAGGGCGGCGAGCCCAACTACATCGAAGGCGTGCTCGAAGGCGGCACCGTCGATGGCGACGGCGCTGAAGCGGGCGGCGACGCTGGCGGCGAGAAAGACCCGATGTACGACCAGGCCGTCGAAGTGGTTCTGAAAAACCGCCGCGCCAGCATTTCGCTGGTGCAGCGCCACCTGAAAATCGGCTACAACCGCGCCGCCCGTCTGGTCGAAGACATGGAAAAAGCCGGTCTGGTCAGCGCCATGAGTGGCAGCGGCCAGCGTGAAATTTTGGTGCCCGCCAGGGCGGAGTGATGGTTCACATGAAAAAGTTTTTTGCGGCAGCGTTGCTGGCCGTCTGCAGCCATGCGGTGTGGGCCGACGGACTGGAAAGCCTGGAAGCCTTTGTCAAAACCGTCAGCAGTGGCCGTGCCGACTTCACCCAAGTGGTGACCGCGCCCGCGCGCGAAGGCCAGAGCGTGCGCAGCAAGATCTCCAGCGGCACGTTTGAATTTTCCCGGCCCGGCCATTTCAAATTTCTCTACAAAAAGCCGTTCGAGCAAACCATCGTCGCCGACGGCCAGACGCTGTGGCTGTACGACGCTGATTTGAATCAAGTCACGGCCCGGAAACAGGCCGCCGTGCTGGGCAGCACGCCCGCCGCGCTGATCGCGGCAGCGCCCGATCTGCGCGCGCTGCGCGCCGATTTCAACCTCGCCAGCGCGCCCGACAAGGACGGCTTGCAATGGGTGCAGGCCACGCCAAAAAGCAAAGACGGCCAACTCCAGAGCGTGCGCGTCGGCTTTCGCGCTGGTGAAAAACCGGCAGGTCTGGCCGCCCTTGAAATCCTCGACAGCTTCGGCCAGCGGTCGGTGCTGAGTTTTAGCAAGGTCGAGGTCAATCCGGCGCTGCCCAAAGACACGTTCCAGTTTCACCCACCCAAGGGCGCGGATGTGATCCGGCAGTAGCCGGGGTCGCGCCCAAGGAAAAACGTCGGCGCACGGTGCTTTTTCTTGCCGCACAAGCGCAACAACGTCATGACGACTTCCTCTTCCCATTCCCCGTTAGCCGAGCGCCTGCGCCCGCAGCATCTGGGCGAGGTCATCGGCCAGCAGCATTTGCTCGGCCCCGGTATGCCGCTGCGCATCGCTTTTGAATCGGGCCAGCCGCACAGTTGCATTTTGTGGGGGCCGCCCGGCGTCGGAAAAACCACCATCGCCCGCTTGATGGCCAGCAGTTTTGACGCGCATTTCATCACCATTTCGGCGGTTCTCGGCGGCGTCAAGGAAATCCGCGAGGCCGTCGAGCAGGCCAGCATCTGGCAGGGACAAGGGCAGGGGCTGGGCGGCAAGCGCACGCTGGTGTTTGTCGATGAAGTGCATCGCTTCAACAAAAGCCAGCAGGACGCGTTTTTGCCGCACGTTGAAAGCGGCCTGTTTATTTTTATCGGCGCGACGACGGAAAACCCGTCCTTCGAGGTGAATTCGGCGCTGCTGTCGCGCGCCGTGGTCTATGTGCTGCAGCCGCTGACTGACGCCGATTTGCAGCAAATCGTCGCCAAGGTGCTGGCCGGGCAGGCGCTGCCCGCGATTGAAAGCATAGCCAGCGATGCTATAGACCGGCTCGTCGCCCACGCCGACGGCGACGCCCGGCGCTTGCTCAACACGCTCGAATCGCTGAGCGTGGCGGCTAAATCTGAAAAAATCAGCGCCGTCACCGACGCCTGGCTGCTCCAGGTGTTGGGCCAGCAGCTGCGCCGCTATGACAAGGGCGGCGAGCAGTTTTACGACACCATGTCGGCGCTGCACAAATCCGTGCGCGGCTCGGACCCGGACGCCGCCCTGTATTGGCTCACGCGCATGCTTGACGGCGGCGCGGAGCCGCGCTACCTGGCGCGGCGCCTGATCCGCATGGCCAGCGAAGACATCGGCCTGGCCGACCCGCGCGCGCTGCGGCTGGCGCTGGACGCCACCGAGGTTTATGAGCGCCTCGGTTCGCCCGAGGGCGAATTGGCGCTGGCGCAATGCGTGGTCTATCTGGCGGTGGCGCCCAAGTCGAATGCGGTTTATCAGGCTTTCAACGAGGCCAGGGCGCTGGTCAAAAAAGACGGCACCAGGCCGGTGCCGTTGCACCTGCGCAATGCGCCCACCGCGCTGATGAAAACGCTCGATTACGGCAAAAACTACCGCTACGCCCACGACGAAGCGGACGGTTTTGCGGCGGGCGAGAACTATTTCCCCAACGGCATGGCGGTGCCCGTGTTTTACCGGCCTGTCAGGCGCGGTCTGGAAATCAAGATTGCCGACAAGCTCGACGACTTGAAGCTGAAAAATAGCAAGGGTTAACCCCGGAAAAACCGCTGCGCTGGCCCGATTCTCGCTTGAGGTGCGTGGCTACAATTTGCGCAAGAAGCCCGCCATGTTCACCAGTCGTCTGGCGGTGATCAGCGGGCTTTTTGTTAGCGAGCGGCGCCTGCCACGCTGGCAGGTTTCAAACCAAGAAAGAGTGCGATGGACATATTGCTTCAACAGATCATCAATGGCTTGGTTCTGGGCAGCATGTATGCCTTGATCGCCCTGGGCTACACGATGGTGTACGGTATCATCAATTTGATCAACTTCGCCCACGGCGAGGTGTTGATGGTGGGCGCGCTGACCAGCTGGTCCATCATCGGCTGGATGCAAGAAGCCATGCCCGGCGCGCCCGGCTGGCTGATTTTGCTGGTGGCGCTGCTGATTTCTTTTGTCGTGTGTGGGGCTCTGAACTTTGCGATTGAAAAAATTGCTTACCGACCGCTGCGAAACTCGCCCAAGCTGGCGCCGCTGATCACCGCCATCGGCATGTCGCTGCTGCTGCAGACGCTGGCGATGATTATCTGGAAGCCCAACTACAAGTCGTATCCGACGCTGTTGCCGTCCGAGCCGTTTGAGTTTGGCGGCGCGGTCATCACCGTGACGCAGATTTTTATTTTGGGCGCGACGGCGGTGTCGCTATCGGTGCTGATGTGGCTGGTGCATTACACAAAACTGGGCCGTGCCATGCGCGCCACCGCCGAAAACCCCCGCGTCGCCGCACTCATGGGCGTGCGCCCTGACACGGTGATTTCCGCCACCTTCATCATCGGCGCGATTCTGGCGGCGCTGGCGGGCGTGATGTACGCCTCCAACTACGGCACGGTGCAGCACACGATGGGCTTTTTGCCCGGTCTGAAAGCGTTCACGGCGGCGGTGTTTGGTGGTATTGGCAATCTGGGCGGCGCGGTGCTGGGCGGCGTGCTGCTCGGGCTGATCGAATCGATTGGCGCGGGTTACATCGGCCCGCTGACTGGCGGCGTGCTGGGCAGCCAGTATTCCGACATCTTTGCCTTTATCGTGTTGATTTTTGTGTTGACGCTGCGGCCCTCGGGCCTGCTCGGCGAGCGCGTGGCCGACCGGGCCTGAAGGAGAAACCTTGATGAAAACCAATCAACTGATCAAATTTTTCTTCGTGGCTGTCGCTCTGCTGGTGCTGCCGCTGCTGCTACAGCAGGGCGGCAACGCCTGGGTGCGGATTTTGGACATGGCGCTGCTCTACGTGATGCTGGCCTTGGGCCTGAACATCGTCGTCGGCTACGCTGGGCTGCTTGATTTGGGTTATGTGGCGTTTTTTGCCGTCGGCGCTTATCTGGCGGCGCTGTTGGGTTCGCCCCATCTGGCCGAGGCTTTTCCGTGGATTGCGGCGGCGTTTCCTGCCGGACTGCATTTGCCGATCTGGGCGGTGATTCCGCTGGCTGCGGCGCTGGCCGGGCTGTTTGGCATCCTGCTGGGCGCGCCCACGCTCAAACTGCGCGGCGACTATCTGGCCATCGTGACGCTGGGTTTTGGCGAAATCATCCGGGTGTTTCTGAACAACCTGGACCGCCCTTACAACCTGACCAACGGCCCCAAAGGCATCAGCGAGATCGACTCCATCAAGTTCTTCGGCCTCGATTTGGGCAAGAACCACGAAATTTTCGGCCTCGAAATCAATTCGGTCTCGATGTATTACTACCTGTTTTTGGCGCTGGTGATGGTGTCGGTCATCATTTGCCACCGGCTGCAGAACTCGCGCATTGGCCGCGCCTGGATGGCGATTCGCGAAGACGAAATCGCCGCCAAGGCGATGGGCATCAACACCCGCAATTTAAAACTGCTGGCCTTCGGCATGGGCGCGACTTTCGGCGGCGTGTCCGGCGCGATGTTTGCGGCCTTCCAGGGCTTTGTCTCGCCCGAGTCGTTCAGCCTGATGGAGTCGGTGATGATCGTGGCGATGGTCGTGCTGGGCGGCATCGGCCACCTGCCGGGCGTGATTCTGGGCGCGCTGCTGCTGGCTGCACTGCCCGAAGTGCTGCGCCACGTCGCCGGGCCGCTGCAGGCGCTGACCGACGGGCGGCTGGACGCGTCCATCCTGCGCCAGCTCTTGATTGCGCTGGCCATGATCGGCATCATGCTGGCGCGCCCGCGCGGCCTGTGGCCCTCGCCCGAGCACGGCAAGTCGCTGGCCGAAGCGGTTCAAAAATAAGGGAGACGGCCATGAGCGAAACGATTTTGAAAGTCTCCGGTGTCTCCAAGCGCTTTGGCGGGCTGCAGGCGCTGAGCGATGTCGGCATCCACATTCAGCGCGGCCAGGTCTATGGCTTGATCGGCCCGAACGGCGCGGGAAAAACCACTTTTTTCAACGTGCTGACGGGCCTCTATACGCCCGACAGCGGCAGCTTCGAGCTGGCGGGCAAGCCCTACAAACCCACAGCGGTGCATGAAGTGGCTAGGGCGGGCATTGCCCGCACCTTCCAGAACATCCGCCTGTTTGCCGAAATGACGGCGCTGGAAAACGTGATGGTGGGCCGCCATATCCGCACCCATTCCGGGCTGCTGGGCGCGGTGCTGCGCACCGCCGGTTTCAAGCGGGAAGAAGCCGAGATTGCCCAGCGCGCCCAGGAGCTGCTCGACTACGTCGGCATCGGCAAATATGCCGATTTCAAGGCGCGCACCCTGAGCTACGGCGACCAGCGCCGCCTGGAAATTGCCCGCGCCCTTGCCACCGACCCGCAGCTGATTGCCCTCGATGAGCCGGCCGCTGGCATGAACGCCACCGAAAAGGTGCAATTGCGCGAGCTGATCGACCAGATTCGCAAGGACAACCGCACCATCTTGCTGATTGAGCACGACGTGAAGCTGGTCATGGGCCTGTGCGACCGCGTGACGGTGCTGGACTACGGCAAGCAAATTGCCGAAGGCCCGCCCTCCGAAGTGCAGAAAAACGAAAAAGTCATCACCGCCTATCTCGGCGCCGGACACTGAAAGACACCCGACTATGGCAACCACCTTACTCAAAGTCACCGGCCTGAAAGTGGCCTACGGCGGCATTCAGGCCGTCAAGGGCGTGGATCTGGAAGTGCAGGAGGGCGAACTGGTCACGCTGATCGGCTCCAACGGCGCGGGCAAAACCACGACCATGAAAGCCATCACCGGCGGCCTGCCCATTCTCGGCGGCGACATCGAATACCTGGGCAAAAGCATCAAGGGGCGCGGCGCGTGGGATTTGGTCAAAGAAGGCCTGGCGATGGTGCCCGAAGGCCGGGGCGTGTTCACCCGCATGACCATCACCGAAAACCTGCAAATGGGCGCGTACATCCGCAGCGACAAAGCCGGAATTGCCGAGGACATTGAAAAGATGTTTGTGCTGTTCCCGCGCCTGCGCGAGCGCAAGGACCAGCTCGCGGGCACCATGTCCGGCGGCGAACAGCAAATGCTGGCAATGGGCCGCGCCTTGATGAGCCGCCCGAAAGTTCTGCTGCTCGACGAGCCGTCAATGGGCCTGTCGCCCATCATGGTTGATAAGATTTTTGAAGTCGTGCAGGGCGTGTCGGCGCTGGGCATGACGGTCTTGCTGGTCGAGCAAAACGCCAGCCGCGCCTTGGGCATTGCCAATCGCGGTTACGTGATGGAGTCGGGCAACGTCACCATGAACGGCGAAGCCAAGGCGCTGCTGGACGACCCGCGTGTGCGCGCCGCGTACCTCGGCGAATAATTTCAGGCTTTGGCCTTATCGGCTTCCGTGGTGAACGAGTCGGCGAAGAACTCTTCGTCGGGTAAACCGGCCAGCGGGCCGTATTCGTTGCGGGCCGATTCCACCACAATCGGCGCGCCGCAGGCATAGACCTGATGGCCGGACAGGTCGGGCTGGTCTTCCAGCACGGCCTTGTGAACAAAGCCGGTGCGGCCCGTCCAGGCGTCTTCGGGCAAGGCGTCTGAAACCACTGGCACGTAGCGCAGATTGGGCATTTCCGCCAATTTGGCCAGCACCCAGTCATTCATGTAGAGATCAGCCGGGCGGCGTGCGCCCCAGTACAGCACGGCGGGGCGCGTGATGCCCTTGTGCTGCATGTGCTCAATCAGCGCCTTGATGGGCGCAAAGCCCGTGCCCGAGGCCAGCAGCACCATCGGCTTGTCGCTCTCTTCGCGCAAAAAGAAGCTGCCGAACGGCCCTTCAATGCGCAAAATTTCCTTTTCCTTCATCGCGCTGAAAACGTGGTCGGTGAACTTGCCGCCCGGCATGTGGCGGATGTGCAGTTCCACGCCCGGCGTGTCGAGCTGGGTGTGCGGCGCGTTGGCCATCGAGTAGGCGCGGCGGTCGCCATCGCGCAGCAGGAATTCCACATACTGGCCCGCGTGGTACTTGAACACGTCGCTGGCGGGCAGTTGCAGGCGCAGCGCCATCACGTCGGCGGCGAGTCGGTTCAAACTGGCCACGCGCACCGGCATTTTTTTGATCGGGTAGGCGCTTTCGTCGGTGACCTGGCGCGATTCGATCACCACGTCGCTTTGCGCCACGGCGCAGCAGCTCAAAATAAAACCGCTGGCTTCCTCCTCTGCGGACAAAGCCTTGGCTTGGTAGGTGCCGTGTTTGACGGAGCCTTCGAGCTTTTTGCACTTGCACGAACCGCACGCGCCATCTTTGCAGCCGTAGGGCAGGCCGATGCCTTGGCGGATGGCGGCAGCCAGCAGGGTTTCATCGGTGTTGGCGCTAAAGCTGCGGCCGCTGGGTTGGACGCTGACGTTAAAACTCATTTCGTTATCCTTGGGGGTTCTTTAACTTGACGGGGCTGGTTTTTCCAGCAACACCCAATTTTGCCTTCAAACCAGACTCCTCTTGGCGCGCTGCCTGCGCGTTTTCGCCGCCAGCGCGTGTTGATTGTCGGCTGCGGCGATGTTGGCCTGCGCGTGGCCGACTTGCTGCCGCCGCATGTTCAGCGCCTGGCGCTGACCTCGTCGCCTGAGCGCGTTGCCACGCTGCGCCAGCACCAGATCACGCCGCTGCTGGGCAATCTGGACCAGCCCGCCACGCTGCGCCGTCTGGCTGGGTTGGCCACGCGGGTCGTGCATCTGGCGCCGCCGCCCAGCCACAACCCGGACTGGCGCCGCGACCCGCGCACGCTGGCGCTGATGCGCGTGCTGCGCCTGCGCGGCCTGCCAAAGGCGCTGGTGTATGGCTCGACCAGCGGCGTGTATGGCGACTGCGGCGGCGCGCTGGTCGATGAAACCCGGCTGCTGAACCCGTACACGCCGCGCGCCCAACGCCGCGCCGATGCCGAAGCCCAGGTCCGGCTGCTGGGCCGCGCCACCGGCGTGCCTGTGCATATTTTGCGCATTCCCGGCATTTACGCGCCCGACCGCGAAGGCGGTACGCCGCAAGGGCGGCTGCTCAAGGGCACGCCAGTGCTGCGCCGCGAAGACGACGTGTACACCAGCCACATCCACGCCGACGATCTGGCGCGGGCCTGCTTGGTGGCGCTGTGGCGCGGCAAAGCCCAGCGCATCAGCAACGTCTGCGACGACACGCAATTGCTGATGGGCGATTATTTCGATCTGGCCGCCGACCTGTACCAGCTACCGCATCCGCCCCGCGTGGCGCGCAGCCAAGCCGCCGGGCAACTGCCCGCCATGCTGCTGAGTTTTATGAGCGAGTCGCGCCGATTGGACAACCAGCGCATGAAGCGGGAATTACGGCTGGCGCTGCGCTATCCGGGCGTGACGGAGGGCTTGCGCGGCTGAGAGGCGGATTTACGCTGACAAGGGCTGCTGCTGCAGCTTCAGGCGCGGGGCATTCAGCCGGAGAGGGGCGCTGTCTGTGAGAGTTTTTCGCTCCAGACTGCTGCATCGAAGCCTACCGTGACTTCTCCCGGGCCCCAATCCACCACAGGGCGCTTGATGACGCTGGGGTGAGCCAGCATCAGAGTCTGGGCGCTGGCCGTATCGCTGACGGACGCCTGCGCGGCGACGTCCAGTTTGCGCCAAGTGGTGCCTTTGCGGTTCAGCAGCTTTTCCCAGCCGGGAGATTGAGTCCATGACGCCAACTGCTCTGGCGGAACGCCTTGCTTTTTGAAGTCATGAAAAACATGGGGCTGCGCATGTGCCGTGAGCCAGGCTCTGGCCTTTTTGACGGTGTCGCAGTTGGGAATGCCGTAGAGAGTGATCATCAGCGGATTCTGGCATGGATTTTGAATTGCTCAGGCGCTTTTAGCCGCCCGCACCTACCATTTGGCGGGTGCGGGCGGATGTGCGTTACAGAATAAAGTCTGTAGCACTCAGGCTGTTCACGCCAGTCAGCACGATGGCAAACTCCGCCGCCGTATCGGCATTGGTGCTGCCGTACAGGGTGTGGGTGGTTGCATCAAAGCGCAGCTTGCCCGTGGAATCGCCAGTGAACGCCGAAACCGCACCCAAGAAGGTGAAGGCCTGATCGCCAGCCAAAGCTGTGTTGGCATCTACACCCTGCAAGTCGATTTTGTCGCCTTCGCTGGTCTTGAAGTCGGTGATGGTGTCCCGGGTGGTGCTGGTCAAACCCATCTCGGCCAAGCTGTTGAAGACAAACTTATCGGCGCCCGTGCCACCCGTCAGCTGGTCCGCGCCTAGTCCACCGATCAGGGTGTCATTACCGGCGCCGCCGTTCAGAACATTGTTGCCCGCGCTGCCGGTGAGCGTGTCGGCATAGTTGCTGCCGGTGAGGTTTTCGATGTTTTTCAGCGTGTCGCTGCCCGAGCCGCCGGTCGCTTGCGCGATGGTGCTGGCCAGGCTGACTGTCACGCCCGCCGTGGCGTACAGGTAGGAGACGGTGTCTGTGCCCGCTGCGCCGTCAAGGACGTTATTGCCCGCGCCCGCGTACAGCAGGTTGCCCAGGCTGTTGCCGGTCAGGCTGGCCGTGCCGGAGGAAAGGATGCGGCCATTTTCGACATTGGCACCCAGCGTGTAGGCGCTCAGGTAGCTATAAACGATGTCGGTGCCGCCGGTGCTGGCCACGGCATTGGTTTCAATGACGACATCGCCGACGTTGTCCACGTAGTAGGTGTCGTTGCCGTCGCCGCCGGTCATGCTGTCGGCCCCGGCGCCGCCGTTCAGGACATTGATGCCCGCGTTGCCGGTGAGCTTGTCGGCGTAGTTGCTGCCGGTGAGGTTTTCAATGTTGAGCAGTGTGTCGCTGCCTGAGCCGCCCGTGGCTTGGGCCGCAGTGGTAGCCAGGCTGACTGTCACGCCTGTGGTGGCGTACTGGTAAGACACGGTGTCGGTGCCCGCTGCGCCGTCAAGGACGTTGTTGCCCGCGCCAGCGTACAGGGTGTTGCCCAGCGCATTGCCAGTCAGGCTGGCGATGCCAGAGGAGAGGATGCGGCCATTTTCGACATTGGCGCCCAGCGTGTAGGCCGCGAGGGAACTCATCACCAAGTCAATCCCGCCAGTGCTGGCCACGGCATTGGTTTCGATGACGACATCGCCGACGTTGTCCACGTAATAGGTGTCGTTGCCGTCGCCACCGATCAGGGTGTCAGCACCTATGTCACCGTTGAGGGTGTCGTTGCCAGCCAAACCGTTCAGGGTGTCGTTGCCAACACCGCCGGTAAGTGTTTCAGCGTTGGTAGTTCCCGTGTAGGTGGTGCCAATGGTGCTGAAGTTGTAGTTAGTGCTGCCAGCGTAGTCGTTGCCGACCAGATCCTTGAACGTACCGGCTGCCAGCTCGACTTTGTAAGCGGTACTGAAGGCCAGGTCGCTGTCGGGGTGGAGGGTCACGGTGGTGTTGTCGCTGCTCAGGGTCAGGTTGGTGCTAGTAGCGACATCGTAAGTGGCGATCACGGTGCCAGCCGCCGTTTTGAGCACAATGCTGCCAGTGCCTTTGACAACGGCTTCGCTGAAGGTCAGCACGATGTTGCTGCTGGGGGCCACGCCTGTGGCTTCGTCGGACGGTGTGAACAGAGTCACGGTGGGGGCGATGGTATCCAGAGTCACGGCGGTGCTGGCGCTGCTGGTGACGCTTTCGGCGGCGCCTTGGGCGTCGGTGTAGCTGGCCGTGACGGTAATGGCTTTGCCGACCTGCGCTTGGCCCAGCACGAAAGTGCTGGCGGTGGCGCCACTGATGGCCACGCCGCCAGCTTTCCATTGGTAGCTGATGCTGCCCAAGCCGTCGATATCCGCCAGCGTGTTGGCCGCTGTCAGGGTCTGGCCCTGCGTGGCCGTGCCGGTCAGCGTCACGGTGCCAGTAGGCGCGTCGTTAACGTTGGCCACGGCCTTGCTGGCGCTGCTGGTGAGACTCTCCAACGTTCCCTGCGCGTCGGTGTAGCTGGCCGTGACGGTGATGACCTTGTTGACTTGAGCCTGGCCCAGCACCAAGGTGCTGGCGGTGGCGCCACTGATGGTGGTGCCATCAGCTTGCCACTGGTAGGAGACCACGCCCATGCCGTCAATATCGGCCAGCGTGTTGGCTGCCGTCAGGGTCTGGCCCTGGGTCGCCGTGCCGGTCAGTGTGACGCCGCCGGTGGACGCGTCATTGACGTTGACCACGGCCGCGCTGGCCGCCGAGGTTTTGCTTTCGACCTTGCCAAAGTCATCGGTGTAGGTGGCCGTGACGGTGATCGCCTTGCCAACCTGGGCCTGGCTCAGCACCAGGGTGTCGGTGGTAGCGCCACTGATGGCCACGCCGCCAGCCTTCCACTGGTAGCTGATGCTGCCCAGTCCGTCGAGGTCATCAAGGGTATTGGCCGCTGTCAGGGTCTGGCCCTGCGTGGCGGTGCCGGTCAGCGTCACGGTGCCGGTAGGCGCGTCGTTGACATTGGCCACGGCGGCGCTGGCGCTGCTGTTGACGCTTTCCAGCGTCCCCTGGCCGTCGGTGTAAGTGGCCGTGACCGTGATCGCCTTGCCGACTTGGGCCTGGCCCAGCACCAAGGTGCTGGCGGTAGCGCCATTGATGGCGGCGCCATCAGCCTTCCACTGGTAGGAGACCACGCCCATGCCGTCGATATCGGCCAAGGTGCTGGTGGCCGTCAGGGTCTGGCCCTGGGTCGCCGTGCCGGTCAACGTCACGCCGCTGGTGGGCGCATCGTTGACGTTGGCTACGGCGGTGCTGGCGCTGCTGGTGACGCTCTCGGGCGTTCCCTGGGCGTCGGTGTAGCTGGCCGTGACGGTGATGGCCTTGCCAACCTGGGCCTGGCTCAGCACCAGGGCGCTGGCGGTGGCGCCATTGATGACCACGCCGTCGGCTTTCCACTGGTAGGAGACAGTGCCCATGCCGTCGATGTCATCGAGGGTATTGGCCGCCGTCAGGGTCTGGCCCTGCGTGGCCGTGCCGGTAAAGCTGACGCTGCCGCTGGGCGCGTCATTGACATTGGCCACGGCGGCGCTGGCGCTGCTGGTGACGCTCTCAAGCGTGCCCTGGCCATCGGTATAGCTGGCCGTAACCGTGATGGCCTTGCCGACCTCGTCCTGGCTCAGCGTCAGTGTGCTGGCAGTCGCACCGCTGATGGCCACGCCATCGGCTTCCCACTGGTAGGAAACGGCGCCGATGCCGTCGAGGTCATCAAGCGTATTGCTGGCCGTCAGGGTTTGCGCCTGCGCGGCGGTGCCGGTGATGGTGACGTCGCCGGTGGACGCGTCGTTGATGTTGAGCACCGCCACGCTGGCGTTGCTGGTGACGCTCTCATGCGCGCCTTGGCCGTCGGTATAGCTGGCTATGACCGTGATCGTCTTGCCGACCTGGTCCTGGCCCAGCACCAGCGTTCTGGCGTTGGCGCCATTGATGGCCACGTTATCGGCCAGCCACTGGTAGCTGATGCGGCCCAGCCCGTCGATGTCGGCCAGCGTGTTGGACGCTGTCAGCGTCTGGCTTTGCAGGGCTGTGCCGGTGAGGGTCACTTTGCCTGTGGCGACGTCATTGACGTTGGCGACGGACGCGCTGGCTGCCGAGGTTTTGCTCTCGACTGTGCCAAAGCCATCGGTGTAGCTGGCCGTGACGGTAATCGCCTTGCCAACCTGGGCCTGGCTCAGCGTCAGGGTGCTGGCGGTAGCGCCATTGATGGCCACGCCGCCCGCCTTCCACTGGTAGCTGATGCTGCCAAGTCCGTCGAGGTCGTTCAGCGTGTTGGCTGCCGTCAGGGTCTGGCCCTGTGTGGCCGTGCCAGTAAAGCTGACGCTGCCGGTGGTCGCATCGTTGATATTGACCACGGCGGCGCTGGCGCTGCTGGTGACGCTCTCGGATGTACCTTGGCCGTCAATATAGCTGGCCGTGACGGTGATGACCTTGCCAACCTGGGCTTGGCCCAGAACCAGGCTTTTGGCGGTAGCGCCGCTGATGACGACGTCATCGGCCTTCCACTGGTAGGAAATGGCACCCAGCCCATCAACATCGACCAGGGTGTTGGACGCTGTCAGGGTCTGGCCCTGGGTCGCCGTGCCGGTGAAGCTGACACTGCCGGTGGGGGTGTCATTGACGTTGGCCACGACGGCGCTGGCGCTGCTGGTGACGCTCTCGACCGTACCTTGGTCATCGGTGTAGCTGGCCGTGACGGTGATGGCTTTTCCGACCTGGGCCTGGCCCAGCGTCAAGGTGCTGGCGGTGGCGCCGCTGATGGCCACACCACCGGCCTTCCACTGGTAGGCGACAACGCCCATGCCGTCGAGGTCGTTCAGCGTGTTGGCTGCCGTCAGGGTCTGGCCCTGCGTGGCCGTGCCGGTAAAGCTGACGCCGCCGGTGGGCCCGTCATTGACGTTGAGCACGGCGGTGCTGACACCGCTGGTGACGCTTTCGGTAGCGCCTTGACCGTCGGTGTAGCTGGCCGTGACCGTGATCGCCTTGCCGACTTGGTCCTGGCCCAGTGTCAGGGTGCTGGCGGTGGCGCCGCTGATGGCAACACCGTCGGCTTTCCACTGGTAGGAGACAACATCCATGCCATCGAGGTCATCAAGGGTGTTGGCTGCTGTCAGGGTCTGACCCTGCGTGGCCATGCCGGCGAAGCTGACGCTGCCAGTAGGCGCGTCGTTGACATTGATCACGGCGGCGCTGGCGCTGCTGGTGACGCTCTCCAGCGTGCCTTGGTCATCGGTGTAGCTGGCCGTGACCGTGATCGCCTTGCCAACCTGTGCCTGACCCAGCACCAAGGTGCTAGCGGTGGCACCATTGATGGTCACACCATCGGCTTGCCACTGGTAGCTGATACGGCCCAGCCCGTCAATATCTGCCAGCGTGTTGGCTGCCGTCAGGGTCTGGCCCTGCGTGGCCGCGCCGGTAATGGTGACATCGCCGGTGGGCGCATCGTTGACGTTGACCACGGCGACGCTGGCGCTGCTGGTGACGCTCTCGGACGTGTTCTGGCCATCGGTGTAGCTGGCCGTGACGGTGATGGCCTTGCCAACTTGAGCCTGGTCCAGCACCAGGGTGTCAGTGGTGGCGCCGGTAATGACTTCGCCATCGGCTTTCCATTGGTAGCTGATGCTGCCCAGCCCGTCAAGATCGACCAGCGTGTTGGCCGCTATCAGGGTCTGGCCCTGCATGGCCGTGCCGGTGAAGCTCACGCTGCCCATCGGTGCGTCGTTGACGTTGGCCACGGCGGCGCTGGCGCTGCTGGTGACGCTCTCGGCGGCGCCGCGTGAATCGGTATAGCTGGCCGTGACGGTGATGACCTTGCCGACCTGGTCTTGGCCCAGCGTCAGGGCACTGGCGGTGGCGCCATTGATGGCCACACCATCGGCCTTCCACTGGTAGGAAATAGCCCCCAGCCCGTCAAGATCGGCCAGCGTGTTGGCCGCCATCAGGGTCTGGCCCTGTGCGGCGGTGCCGGCCAGCGTCACATCGCCGGTGGGCGCGTCGTTGACGTTGGCCACGGCGGTGCTGGCGCTGCTGGTGACGCTCTCGGCGGCGCCTTGGGCGTCGGTGTAGCTGGCCGTGACGGTGATGGCTTTGCCGACCTGCGCTTGGCCCAGCACGAAGGTGCTGGCGGTGGCGCCACTGATGGCCACGCCGCCAGCTTTCCATTGGTAGCTGATGCTGCCCAAGCCGTCGATATCGGCCAGCGTGTTGGCCGCTGTCAGGGTCTGGCCCTGCGTGGCGGTGCCGGTCAGCGTCACGGTGCCGGTAGGCGTGTCGTTGACGTTGACCACGGCCGCGCTGGCAGCCGAAGTTTTGCTCTCAGGCGCGCCAAAGCCGTCGGTGTAGCTGGCGGTGACGGTAATGGCCTTGCCGACTTGCTCTTGGCCCAGCACGAAGGTGCTGGCGCTGGCGCCATTGATGGCCACACCGTCGGCCTTCCACTGGTAGCTGATGCTGCCCAGTCCATCCATATCAGCCAGGGTGTTGTCCGCCGTCAGGGTCTGGCCCTGTGTGGCGGTGCCAGTGAGCGTCACACCGCCGGTAGGCGCGTCGTTGACATTGGCCACGGCGACGCTGGCACTGCTGGTGACGCTCGCAGGCGTGCCTAGGCCATCT
>Ga0302213_1000353_pt1 | contig 27389 bp, 17 predicted proteins | sample II_Fen_N1_2_FD_194583 | JGI IMG/M metagenome (GOLD analysis project Ga0302213, IMG submission 194583) | Peat permafrost microbial communities from Stordalen Mire near Abisko, Sweden - II_Fen_N1_1 | ecosystem: Environmental > Terrestrial > Soil > Wetlands > Permafrost | place: Sweden: Abisko...
TGTTTATAACACTCCAATTTCTTCTGACGAAGTTGTCAATACTTATACCGTGACTGGAAACTTGATAAGTTCTAACAAGAAGATGTCCGACTCGATCAATGAATTACAAAAAGGAGTTTATATCGTTTCGAGCTGTAACAGAAAAAATGTAATGAAAGTGTTGAAATAACTTCAGGATGTACTTTAAGTGAATAAGAGCTGTAAGTAATGAGAATTCTTATATTGCTGTAAGATTTGGAGCTGTCGATTGATTGTAATTATTTACTGTAAAATCAAAATACTTATGAGAAGAAATATATATTGGTTTATTGGCTTGTTGGTAATATTGTGTACTGATTTTACCCTAGCTCAAACAAATGTCAGTCAATCAACTGCGGGAAAAGCCATGCACGTATTTCGTTATACTAACCCTATAACCAGAGATAGCGCTATTTCCATGCGCGACCATTGCATTATTAAAGTCGATAATCTGTGGTATTGCACCGGAACATCCAATCCTGTATGGACAGGACCGAATCCGGGCGTTCGCCTGCTTGTTTCCGACGATTTAATCCACTGGAAACAACATTCGTGGTTGATTGATGCACGCAAATTACCTGCCGATTGTCCTTATAACGGACGTTTCTGGGCACCCGAAATCCATTTCATCAAGAACAAATACTATCTCACTGTAAACAGTGGCAAAGTAACCAAGGAAGATCCGAAGGGAATGAATACACACAGCATTTGGCTGTTCGTTGCTAATGAAGTGACCGGGCCTTACAAATTGGTGAACGGGCCGCTTACACCGCAATACAACAATGACGCAACCTTGTTTGAAGATGAAGATGGTCAGACCTACCTTTATTGCAGTGGAAATGGACTTTTCCAAGCTAAAATAGATTTGATCACAGGTAAGCTCATTACTCCTATCCAGAAGTTTCTGGATAAAAAACAGCCGGGTTATCCTGAGTGGATGTTGGGAGGTATCGAGGGTCCGTTTGTGCTGAAAAAAGTTGGAACTTACTTCATGTTTTTCTCTACATGGACCCGAGGGTATGAAGTAGGTCTTTTGAAATCAAAATCTCCTCTCGGACCATGGGAACTAGCCTCACAGAACCCAATTTTTGGAACACGGAAAAAAGGCTATCGTCCCGAATTGGCTGCCGAAGGAGGTTACGCATATTTGAAATTTCAGGACACTCAGGATCCATATTCCGAGACAGGACATAATTCGTTGTTTATTGGTCCCGATGGAAATTTATGGAACTCATGTCACTACTCGATGTATGAGAAACGGCCTTATCCATATAGCCAGACTTTTGAACCATGGGAACTGACACCTCAAATGGGCATTGAACCTGTGACGTATAAAAATGGCACGTTCTATATAAATGAACCCACATGGACAGAACAAACAATAGAATACTAAAAAAGCACTTATTCTAAATAAATAATTGCAACTTTTTACTGTAAAAACAATTTTCAAACTTATTGTAAAATACCAAAGGAGATTTAATCATATCCTCTCAGTTACGGGCAATACGCCTGTCGAAGTCGATTGGATAAGTTTTAAAAAACTAAATCATTTAAATTACACCATGAAAAGAAATCACCTATTTTTAGCTTTTATTGCATTTGCAGCATTATGTTTTTCTCAAACAGTGTCGGCACAAGCAAACAGTTTATCATCCGATCCTGTAGTGAGAACAGTTGAAGATGGCGGAACGGGCTCGTTTAGCGCAATCATGTATACCGATAATAGTTTGTCCACCCACACTATTTTTCGACCGAAAAATTTGAATCCATTCGACAAACAGAATGGATTGCCCATCATAGTTTGGGGTAACGGAGCTTGTGCCAATTCTCCCTCGGGACATATAAATTTCTTATCAGAAGTGGCATCTCACGGTTTTTTGGTCATTGCCATTGGCCCCATGCCACAGGAAGGCGAAGGTGGGGGCGGTAAATCCACATCTTCACAAATGACTGATGCTATCAATTGGGCAATTGCTCAGAACAACGACAAGAACAGCCCATTTTACAATAAACTGAATGTGTCGAAAATTGCGGTTAGTGGTATGTCGTGTGGCGGTTTACAAGCGATTGAAATTGCCCCGGATCCTCGTGTAACCACAGCCGTTATTTGCAACAGCGGTATAATGATTAACCCGGTAAACGGATTCCCGGGAATGCCTGCTATAACCAAAGACTATCTTCAAAAATTTCATACACCGACATTATACATTCTTGGCGGTGTAATAGATATTGCTTATGGTAACGGAATGGATGATTTCAATCACATCAATCACGTACCTGTTTTCGTTGCTAACATGGAGGTCGGTCATGGAGGCACTTACGGACAACCTCATGGCGGCGAGTTTGCCATTGTAGCAACTGCATGGTTCAAATGGCAATTAAAAGGAGACAACGAAGCAGGTAAGCTATTTACAGGCAATCCTTGCGGTCTTTCTCAAAATCCGTTGTGGAAAGTTGAAAAAAAGAAAATTCCATGATATCGTCATTAGTTACAAGTTTCAGGAAATAAAAATAAATTACCAAACAATCAAAAAATACAAAATGAAAAACAAACATTTAGCTATTTTATTCGGGGCTCTTTTTATGGGTCAAATTTGTTTAGCTCAGACCAATTCAAATACAATAATTGAAGACTTTAAGCCTTCAACCGTAAATCAACCGGGACAAGAATTCCCGAAAGTAAACTCACAAGGCTATGTCCGTTTTCGTGTAATAGCTCCACAGGCGCAAAGCATTGTAGTAAGTCTTGGACTTGGTGGTGCAAAAGGAGGCACTCCCCTTACCAAAGCAGAGGATGGTTCGTGGACGGGAACAACAGCCGGTCCAATGGACGAAGGTTTCCATTATTATCACCTGACCATTGAAGGCGGTGTATTTAATGATCCGGGCGCATTGAATTTCTACGGTTCTACCCGTTGGGAAAGCGGTATCGAAATTCCGGCTCACGACAAAGACTTTTATGAGCTAAAAGATGTTCCTCACGGTAATGTTCAGCAAATTCTTTTCCCTTCAAAAAGTACCAATACTTCACGCAAAGCCTTTGTTTATACTCCTGCAGGATATGACAAAGACGCAAAGAAACGCTATCCGGTACTTTATTTACAACACGGTTGGGGTGAAGACGAAACCGCGTGGAGTAATCAGGGACATGCCAATCTGATTATGGACAACCTAATTGCCGAAGGTAAAATCAAACCATTTATCATTGTTATGACTTACGGAATGACAAACGATGCTAAACCGGGTACTATTCGTAGCTTCAGTGTCGTTCCATTTCAAACAGTTTTAGTGGATGAACTGATACCTTATGTAGATGCTAATTTCCGCACAATTGCCGAAAAAGATAGCCGTGCTATGGGAGGTTTATCGATGGGCGGATTTGAAACACACGCCATTACGATTGCTCGTCCCGAAGTTTTCTCGTACTATGCGTTATTGAGCGGTGGAACTTATACGCCTTCTGAGATCAAAGACAAATCGCAGGCAAAACTTATTTTTATGAGCTGCGGTAGCCGCGAAAATCCTGACGGAGTTAAGAAAGCAGCCTCTGATTTGAAAGAAGCTGGATACAATGCAGTTTCTTATGTTTCTGAAAATACTGCTCATGAGTTCCTAACCTGGCGTCGCAGTTTGAAAGAACTGGCTCCACTACTATTCAAATAAGAACAGTAAACCCTAAATAATATTGTCATGAAATACAAATCACTAGCAATTCTATTACTTTCTGCTTCAACAGGCTTTGTTGGTTTAGCTCAAACCAATCAGACAACCGTAACAGAAGATTTTAAAACAACTCCAACGACTCAGCAGGAAAAGAAATTTCCTCAGGTTAATTCACAAGGCAGAATACGAGTAAGCCTTTCTGCCCCTCAAGCTTTGAAAGTACAACTCGACATTAGTGGTGTGAAATATGATTTAAAAAAAGATACAAGTGGCGTATGGAAAGGTGAATCTGCTCCTCAGGACGAAGGTTTCCACTATTATCAGTTGAATATTGATGGGGCATCAGCTCCTGATCCGGGAAGTTTGTATTACTACGGTGCAAGTCGTTGGGGAAGTGGTATAGAAATCCCGGCTAAAGATCAAGATTTTTATGCATTGAAAGATGTTCCTCACGGTCAGTTGCGCGAAACGCAATACTTCTCAAAAACGTCTAACAGCGTTCGTCGCATTTATATTTATACACCGCCAGGATATGACAAAGATGCTAAAAAATACCCGGTATTGTATCTTCAACACGGTATGGGCGAAAACGAAACCGGTTGGGGGAATCAGGGACGTACAGGCTTGATTATGGATAATTTGATTGCCGAAGGAAAATCGCTTCCATTTATTATTGTTATGGAAAATAGTAGCGTGGATTTAAGTGGTATGCCTCGTGGACCAAGACCCAGTGGCACACAAGGACAAGCTGCACCGGGTGCTCCCAGAAGCAATTTTAATTTTGCCGCACAGTTCGAACACATTCTTATTGACGATTTAATTCCTTTTGTTGAATCCAACTTCCGTGTTATCCCTGATCAGGCACATCGAGCTATGGCTGGATTGTCGATGGGCGGTATGCAAACTCATTCCATCGTAGTTGCTAATCCAAATTTATTTTCGCATGTTGGTATGTTCAGCAGTGGAACTTTTTCGCCAACCGAAATCAAAGACATTGATACATTTAAAAAATCAGTCAAAGTTGTATTTATGAGTTTTGGTGGTCGCGAAGGTGGTTCGGCCAAAATTGGTGCTGCTGCTGAAGAGTGGAATAAGGTAGGAATAAAAGGAGTATCATATATTTCGCCTGAAACGGCTCATGAATGGCAATCGTGGAGAAGAAGTCTGCATGAATTTGCACCGTTTCTTTTTAAATAATCAAACGAATTAGAATACATGAAATACTTCGGACTATCAATACCTTTATCACCACCCCAACAAAATATTTTAATTCAATGATAATCAATAGAATATTCATTTTTACATTGATCTTTTTTACCTGCATTGTTTATTCCTATTCACAGGACACTTTATACTACAATGTAAAGGGGGAATCGGTAAAATCATTAAATGAAGTTCATCATTATACAGTAACAACACCTGATTCTTTACCACACAATATTATTGTACGTGAATATTCAGCAACCCACATTCTGAAATCAGAGAAACATTATTTGAATCATATAGATACTGTAGGAAATACTAGATTTCGTTATCTGAGAGGTATAACTAAAGAATGGTATGACAACGGTCAGCTTTATAAAAAAGATGATACTAATAGGACTAAAGGAGTTGGAACTTTCAGCTTATACTGGGAAAATGGGCAATTGAAACGTCAGGATAATTATAAAAATGGGAAATTTACTGGAGGAAAATGTTTTAATTCATCTGGAAAAAAGGTTAAATACTTTCCTTATGAAATAAATGCTGAATATCGCAACGGCAATTATGATCTAGCAGCTCTCCTTTCAAGAAATATGGAATATCCTATCGAAATGAAACGAAGTGGTCTTCAGAAAAGAGTGTTCGTATTATTTACTGTAACAAAAGAAGGTAAAATTACCAATGTGCATGTTTCATTAAGTGAAAACGAAGTACCTGATTTATTTGACATCGAAGCTATGAGAGTGGTAAAACTTGTTAGAGACATGAAACCAAAATTAATTGATGGGGAACCGACAGATAGTGATTTATGTTTTCCAGTTATTTTCATGTTAAACGCTAATTCTAGCTCAGCTTGGTAAATACATATACTAATCACTTTTCCTTAATCCAGAATAAACTACTCACACAGGTAGCGGACGAGGTATTATACTACTCCCTATCTCAATATAAAAATGAGATGAAAATTACAAAGTAAACACCTGCATTTGTATAAAAAACACTATTAATTGCAATTTAATACTTATGAAAAAAACTCTTATCCTCACACTTCTCTTTTCCTATTGCGCATTGGGCTTTTCCCAAGCATTAAAATCTCCGCTTATGGGTTGGGCCAGTTGGAACAACTATGCAGTAAATATCAGCGAATCAATCATTAAAATACAAGCCAATGCTATGGTTTCATCCGGCTTATCAGTAGCAGGGTATAAATACATTAACATCGACGATGGATTTTTCAATGGGCGGTATGCTAACGGAGGTTTACGGCTCGACACCATCAAATTTCCTCATAAAATGAAGTATGTTGCCGATTATATCCATACTAAAGGATTGAAAGCCGGGTATTATTCTGACGCAGGAGCTAATACCTGCGGTTCGCAATATAACGGTCAAACAGGCGGTGTTGGCGGTGGGCTTTTCAGTCATGACCAACAAGACGTTGATACCATTTTTAGAAGTTGGGGATTCGACTTTTTGAAAGTGGATTACTGTGGTGGTTTAGTTCAGAAGTTAGATGAAAAAGCGCGTTACACAGCTATACGAATGGCCATGAATAATACCGGGCGATCAGATATCAACTATAACGTATGCCGTTGGGAATTCCCAGGGGCTTGGGTTACCACTGTTGCTGATTCTTGGCGTATATCCGTTGATATTAACCTTAGTTGGACCAGCGTACTTTCCAACCTTGACAAAAATGCTTATCTGGCAGCATTTTGCAGCCAAGGGCATTATAACGACATGGACATGCTCGAAGTTGGTCGCGGGCTGACTGCCGAAGAAGACAAAAGCCATTTTAGTATGTGGTGTATTATGTCGTCGCCGCTTGTACTTGGAAACGATATGACTTCCATCTCGAAAACTACCAAAAGCATTCTCACAAATGATGAAGTTATAGCCGTAAACCAGGATACAACCGGATTACAGGCAAAAATAGTAACAGACAATGCCAAGGGTTTGCAGGTCTGGGCAAAGCCGTTAAACGGAAAGCTAAGCAAAGAGCGAGCAGTTGTTTTATTCAATCGAACAGCATCGGCAACCACCATGTCAGTAAAATGGAAAGATTTGAATTTAGTAGGTTCTGCCACAGTTCGTGATTTATGGAGTCATGTAGATTTGGGAAACATGGATTCGATGTACACAGCTACGGTTCCTTCACACGGCGTGGTAATGCTTAAAGTAGTCGGAACAGCTAAACTTCAGGAAGTGTTTGAGGCCGAATATGGATGGATAAACAATTTCAACCTAAAATCAAACAGTGCACTTATTGCTAATCAGGGACTTGCTTCTGTTGATACTACTTGCTCAGGCCGTGCTAAAGCCGGTTGGTTAGGAAATAGTGCCGATAATTACCTTGAATTTCGTGATATTTATGCCAATACTGCCGGAAGCTACAACCTGAAAGTCACGTATATCAGTGGTGAAAACAGAACTGCAACCATGACGGTAAACGGAAAAGATACAGCTCTAACAGCGTTGAATTCAAATAGCTGGGCTACATCGAAAACAAACACGTATAGAATTACACTGCAACAAGGTTATAACGCTATTCGTTTTGCCAATGCAACGGCATGGATGCCGGACATGGATAAAATACAACTGGATTTGAACAAATACTATGTTGGCACTGAATTAAATACAATTACGCGCAGGAAAGTGAATATTCACCCTAATCCTTGTTCCGATTTTTTGAATATCGATTCCGAATCAGCTGTAAAACAAGTCAATATTTATTCGTTGACCGGTTCATTATTGCTGACATCAGAGAGTGAATCACACATTAATTTATCAGCTTTGAAACCGGGGTTTTATATGGCAAAAATAACAAATACAGAAGGAACTTTTGCAGAGAAATTCATGAAGGAATAGTTCGTTTTTTCCCCAACAGAACATTGTCTGGCAATCCAGAAAACAAAATTACGTTAGTCCAAAATGAGTTGGACTAACGTAATTTTTTTTGAAGGGTGTGGAACAATACTGCTCAGCAGATTGAATAATTCACCTATTCAGTTTGTATTTTATAGTTTCATAACAAGGAGTAAAAACGAATTAATTCATTTCTCCCATTTCCCTGTAGCGTATATAATCTAGCAGACGATGACTTGCAAAAAAAAGACACAATTGCTTGTGCCTTTAATTGCTAATATGCCAGCTAAAAGCCAACAACCTATACTCTACGAAGAACAGCCACTGATAAAAACTGTCAATCAAACTACTATACTATTTTTTTATCATCAATTTCTGAGTTGTGTCGCCTACTTTTAATAAATAAGCGCCTGTATTGACATTTTTCAATGAAAGAGGTTTACCATCAATAACAGATGACAAAACCAACTGACCAGCAAGTGAATATATCGCTACCTTTTCACCCTCTTTTTGTCCATTAATTAAAACAAAATCTTTTGCAGGATTAGGATAATAGCTAATATTTATCTTAGAAGCACCGTTTATACCTGTTACTCCTTTTTTCTTTACTGAAAAGTTATCAATATAAATAGCCGTACCTGCACTTTGGTTGTTTAACTCAAACCAAAATAGATAATTCATCGTCATCGTACATCCAGAAGTTGTACTGAGTGTGAAATGTTGTGAAGCAGTAGTGAGGTTTAATACTTTAGAGAGAATTGCTGTTTGGCCTTTGTCTCCGTCTGTATTCAATCTAGCTGGAATCGAAATATCCGCACTAGCTTTGGCATCGAAAGTAATATCATATTCATCTGCAATAGTAGCAGAAAATGAATATCCAGCTACATTTTCAAACCAATTCCCTACATTTGCAGTAATGTTAAGTTTCAATGCATTTGCACCTGTCATTAGTGATTCTGTATTAATTGAAAGTGTTGAATTGGCTGGACCACCTACAAAATTTGCAGTTTTCCATCCATTGGGAACGTTAGTAGAACTTTCGAAGTCGTCACTGTAAACCTGAGCATTCACAGAGACTACAGTAAATAAAGAAATTAATGCTACAAAAAAAGTCGTTTTGTTTTTCATAAATAAAAAATTTTGTTGTTAATAATAGGGTGTGTGTTATCAGTTAAACCTAGTATAGTTTTGTCTGACAAAGGAAACAAAATCGCCTATTTATGACTGTCAGTATTAGACAATAAAGTTATAACTTTAGATAAATAGTTTCTAAAACACCCTCTTTCGCAACACAGGTTTTCCGGATATGCCCATAAAATACTTAAAAGCTTCTAGTTGCTACTGTGAATTGCAATCCAAGTTCTTGAATTCTTTGGATTTATAATCCAGTTGCAAAGCTTTTTTTATAATACAAAAAACGGATCACAGATACTAAGAATACAGAAAGCGGGATTGAAAATCCCGCTAACCATTCCGCTAACTTTCCTCATTTAATGATTATTGTATATCCACGAGGACAGGGTCTGTTGAAAATAAGCTAACTGAGCATTAACTGCACATAGTTTCATTTCATTCAGTTATAAATCATTTTCTTTTAGAGAAAATTTAATTTCTTGAATAAATCGTTTGGCAGAACTGGTTTTTCATTCCTTGCTAACACCGATGAAGCGAATTGAAAATCAGCCTAGCAAAAGATGTTTTGCTAATCAGAGAATACCATAAACAAGAAACTAACGTTTTCTATCAACAGACAAAATGAAAATTGAGAACCAAATATGCAAAATGAATTTGTATTTAAGTAATCAATAAGTATTATTGATGCATTTATCAATATTTGATTTACTATTTTCTCACTATGGTTATCTCCTTTTTTGTGATTTATTCGTCTGATAGCAATGAGCGCACATTTGTTAACAACTCTTTTTTTTATGAAATTTATAAATGCGCTACAAACCCTCCACCCAACACTAATTTAACAGTCAGTATATCTTTTGGTGAAACTGTCTGTTCGCGTCGGTCAACACTGGTATTGGTGAGTTTATCGTCGTAAATAAGTGTTGCTTTAGTTGCTTTTTTAAGGAAATTAAGCGGTATTTTTATTTCCCGTTCGGAAGCGCCATTCATCACGCCAATCCACCATGTATCGCCTTTGCGGCGGGCATAAGCCACCACTTCGCCCATGCTGGTGCATGATAATACTTTTGTTTCGTCCCACACCGTAGGTAATTGCTGAAACAAATCGAGCATTGGGCTTTGGAGGTAAAACTTATACTGGTCGGTAAAATGCGTTATAGGCGAAAGATATACGATAGCCTGCGCGAACTCATGTGCCCAGGTAAATTTCTGGGTGGTTAGTTGCTCCGGGTCTAACATTACTGGTGTAATATCAGCCGCACCTGCCATTAAGCGGGTAAAAGGCAGGCATACATCTTGTTCAAGAGGAGCTACGCGGTTGTATCTGCTCATGTGATATTCGTTGCCGCGTACAGCCTCGCGTGTTATATCCATTGGGTAGGTGCGGCGCAATCCGGTCGGCTTAACGCTTCCGTGAAAGTTCAGCAGTAATTTCAGTTCAGCGCAGTCTTGCGTTGTACCCATATACCATTGCATAATATCGGAAGTAGCATCAGGAATAAAGTCTATTTTGATGCCGGTTGCTCCAAGGGCTTTTATTTTTTCCAAATACGCACGACGTTTGCCTGCCTCGCGCATTTCTTTGGAATCCACCCACACGATTGATTCAACGCCCACACTTTTTCCATACGCAATTACTTCTGCCAGCAATGCCCATTGGTCTTTGCCGTCTTTACGCCAATCGCGCCAGCCATCATCAACCAGGTAATATTCCCACTTCAATTTTGCTGCTGCATGGTACCAGTTTTTCTGATCTTCGTAAACAGGGCTGCCTACGCTCCACCATTGCCACAAGCAACGTCCGGGTTGTACCCACGAAAAGTCCGATCCTTTGGCAGGAGCGGGGCAGAGGTTCATCAATAGGTCGGAATTTACCAAATCAGTCAGACTTTTTGCAACTATCGTGGTTCGCCATGGCGATACCAATTGTCCCCGGTAAGTACCGGCCAAAACTGAAGAGCCATTGTCTGCTCTTCTTTTTATGTCCCAACCTTGTTTTTCAAACGGAAAGTTGGCTTTAAATATGTTGCCGCTACGAACAAAAGCCATATCGGAAAATGTTTCGCAGTCGGCCTCGGAAATGCAAAGATAACGTCCCGCCACTTCAATGGTAATCGGTCCCATCACGGGTTTGTCCTGAGGTACTTTGTCTAAAGTTGTGGCATGGCTAAGTTCCTCATAGCACTGGCTAAAGCCCGACCACGCTACTTTTATTGTATTTGCAGGCAGATTCCATGAGGTGGACTCGCCGTTTATGCGTTTTGAATCGGTGGGTATGGTGTAGCGGATACCAACTCCGTCATTATAAACCCGCACAATCAGTTGAAACGCTTTGCCCGATGTTACAAGCGGTATGGCGACTTCTTTGGCACGATTATGCGCTGTAGCGTGGTTGCCCAGAATGGGATAGGTTTCGTCAATCTGACTAAATGTGGGTTTGGAAGTGAATCGTGCACCTTTGCCTAAATCAACGTCATCAACCGTTATCCCTAAAGGCGATGTTTCGAGCACTTGTATGCCGCCCGACTTGACCAAGTACGAAAGACGACCTTCGTCAGTAACGCTAACCAAGACTGAAAGCTGCTTGTCGGGGCTACTGATTTTAATTCCGTTTTCGGCACCCGCCATGTTGATTCCGATTGTGAGAAAGACGATTGTAATGATGGCTTTTGAGATTTTGTTCATAGGATATTTCTTGATTTTTTTTTTGCAAACTTACTTTATTTGAGCGGATTTGCAAAACTACAATGAAGGTGATGATTAATTTTCTGGAAAATAATTATTCCCCGTCATCCCTGACATGCTCATTATACGCTCAAAAACTCCGAGATACCACTGGGATTTGCAATCCAAGCTATTGAATTGTTTGTATTTACAACCCAGTTGCAAAGCTTTTTTTATAATACAAAAAACGGATCACAGATACTAAGAATACAGAAAGCGGGATTGAAAATCCCGCTAACCATTCCGCTAACTTTCCTCATTTAATGATTATTGTATATTCACCAGAATAGGTGTTGCATATTCGCTTTTTATATGCATTTGCTTTGGAATAACTAAAGGAAAAACACATACTTTTCACACAACGCACTAATAAGATAAGGAGTAAAAACGAATTAATTCTTTTCATACTAGTCAACAGATCATTCCTTTTTCTCTTTTTCTACTTTAATCAACCCTTTTTTTCGGCAATAAATAAGTTTTCGGCCAGCTCCAATGCCTTCCACTACCACCGAATAAGTACCCGGGCTATCGGCCGTGTAAAACTCTACAGGCATTGACTGGTTTTGATTTAGTACCAGGTTTGGCTTCCAATATATCGTGCTCCGAAGATCAGCCTTAGGACTATTCCGCATATCAGGTGTATCATATTTAGGCGAGTAAAACTCCACTGGTATCTGATAACCTAACGGGACTACATTACGGATATTCGTCATTTTTGTTTTATAAGGGTTATAACCCGGAGGCCAGGTGGTGAGGATAATGACGGTATAGCCACTGTAAATATCATTCGGAAAATTCCATTTTGTTACTCCATAACCAGAATATACATCCACTTGGGCAATGTCACTTATATGTACTCTTTGGGCGAAATCCTCATACTTTATTTGTAAATCGTTTAAAATAATTTTGGCTGGACCCGTCAGAAATATCACCCCTTTCTCAGTAATTTCATGTACTCCCAGAATCCTCATAAACAAATCCTCAAAACTTGCCGGAGTTTCTCTTATGATATCCTCCGGAGAAATACACTTGTCAGGTTCCCTCAAAGCGTCAGTTTTATTATCAAACCGTTTTACTTTTTCTATTTTACGGGCTTTTACCGTCAATTCGGGCAAATCTATCCGGCGCATTCCGTTTTCAATTGTATATTTCCGGTTGGCTTTTATCACATAGTCGTTGAATTCCGTTTTTCCCTGTTGGGTGGCCAGTTGGTTAGTGATGATCTCCTGGTTGTACACCCATGGAATGCTCACTTTCGGATAGCTGATGGCATCGGGACAAACTTCTATCTCATCGGTTTTTTTGTTTGTGTAAGATAGAAATTGATAAGCCGTACCTTCTGGGAACTCAAATTCGTTGAACTCAAATCGTCCTTGTTCGTCCGATTCGGTTGCTTCGGAATATTTGTATCCTACGGCTGTAATTTGTACTTTCCCTGTCGGATAAACCCGCCCTGTTGGTTTCTTTAGTACTCCCGACAGAGATTGTGACGTTTCCGGCATTACTGCCGGCTTTTGTAACTTGCCCTGTAAGGCCTCTACTACATTATACCGTCGCCAGCCGTGGGTGAGCATCAACAGGTCAGCAGCTTCTTTTACTTCTTTACCAGCTCCGAAATACCAGACAGGGTAGGCGATGTGACCTTCCAGTTCCGACGACAGCAGTATTTCTGCCTTTAGATTAGTGGTAGTATCGAGTTTTACATCTTTGTCGTCGGTAACCGAAATGGCAAACGTAGCCGGAATACTGTCTTTTGCTCCTTCGGGAAGCGATACATCCATCAACACTTTCGCGCGCGGGGCGTAATGGGGTTTATCGGAATGGATTTGCAAGGTATCTTCGTCACTACGGTTGTTGAAAACCAATCGTTCGCTCACAGGTTTAAAATCGTGTGTAAGAAGCAGAAAGTGAACGACTCCTGTAGGAAATTTTTCGTTACTAAAGCTTAGTTCCTGTTTCGAGAAATCCCATGCATGGAAATAAAATGGCACTCCCTGATAATGCATCAATAAATAGTAATTTTCGGAATTTGATGCAGTTCCCGATTTGTTTACCCGCACCCTCAGGCTATCGCCTTTCCACCGGGTTTGCAAACCACAAATATCGGTTTGACTGTTGGGAAGTTTTGCTTCTACCGATAATCCTTCGTATTCGTAACGGGCATAATAGGTCTCACTCGCTTGGGGTTGAAACGTAAATGCACCCATTCCGTCGTGCTGGGTAGCGAATGTTGCCTGAGCTATGTCTTTGGAATTGAATACTGTTCCTTTTAGTACGGCAGGGTTTCCATTTGGGAGCAATGCCTTAAAGGCCAATCGGCTAGTTTGTCCTGCCAGCAGGTTACCTCCTTCGGGATAGAAGCTGATGTCCGGTTTGGTATCTTCCTGCGGGATGCGGATATATTTTCCGAAGGAATTGTGTCCGTCTTTGTAATTGATTAAAACCGTACGCGAAGCGGGATCTTGCTTCACTTCAAAGTTATCTGTTATCAGACCGTCTTTGTCCGATGTTGATGTCTTGTTTAGGGGTGTATTTCCCTGGCTCAGTTCTACTTTTGGCGAACGGAGTATTTCTTTTGTTTGGGCGTTGCGGAAATTAAGATTCAATCCTACACGATCACTTTGTCCGTAATCGAATTTTGCTTCCGTTTCTATTTTTGCCGAGTTGGGGTCAGCTATATATACCGGTCGGCTGTAGAAGTATGCTTCTCCAGTATTCTCCATATAGCGGGTATAGGCGCGTAGGCGGTATTCTCCTTCGGGCAATGATTCGGGTATCGTTAGCGCACCATAAAACATTTTCAAGGTGTCCATGCGTATTTGGCTGCGAAGCACTACCGTATCCACGGGTGAGATTAGCTCCACGTACACGTACCGACTAGAGGTTGCCGGGGTGAGTGTAGAGGCGTGAAGCGCAAATGCCCGAAACCAGATTTTCTCCCCAGATAAATAATACGGTCGATCGGTTTGCAGGTAAACTTTCTCATGCGGATAAACCAATAACTGCGAATACAGGTTCACTAAGGCTTTCTTTTCAATGTCCGAATACGTTGGCTCTTGTGCCGATAAGGTTAGGCAACAAAGAACGAGTAATAGGGTGAGTAGTTTTTTCATGGTAGAAAGATTATTATGAATTCATTAAGGGTTATAATTCTCTGGGAGCATAGCACCAGTCCTCGTAGCGTATAAATAATTCTGCACCTACTTTTGCATTGCCTATGTCACAATTAAGACTTGTCCGTCCACTGACGGAAGGAAAGTTCCACTTTCCATATTACATTTGAATATGGAAGTCTGGAGACTTCCTTCTAACGCAACCGAACGACAAATTTCTAATTTACAACAACTTACCATTAGAAACAAACCTGAATTTTATTGGGTAAGCTTTAAAGTCAACCCTATGTAAAATTGCCAACTATCACTGTATTTATTATTATCATCTGCAAATACAAATGCTTTACTAATGCCAATTACAGGAAATAGTGTATTCTTCGCAAAAATTGCCTGTGTGTATCCAATACTAGCTGTATGTTGACTATCAATTGACTTATCAATAAAAAACACATTCAGGGCATTAGATACACTAAGGGAAAAAGGGAAAGAAGAATTCGGGAATAATGCCTTTATTAAACCAATACCGAGTGAAGCAACCTTATATTGATCTATTAACTCACCATACGTCACTCCCAAATAGCACTTTATTCTGTTATTATCGTCATGATTGTATAAATATCCGATATTTGCTAAATAAAAATCATGTTGATTTACAGCCGAATAGCCGCCTGACAACATTAGCCCATTGTTGCAATACAAACCCAACTGGCGAACTCGAATTATTTCGTCCGATTTGAGAGTTGTATTAAAACTGAAGTTTTGGGAATAGGAGGCAATCAACCCCGATTTATCTCCCAAAAACTCCTCCTGAGCATAGCCCTGGAATGTAAAAAGTACTGCTATAGTGAGCAGCATTAATCTAATGTTTGTCATAAATGAATTAATATTGTATGTAACTAAAATTGTATTTCTCATTTGTTTGTCATTATTATCCCTTCTTTGAAATCACCGCGACACTGCCCATTCTCTATCTTGAGTCAGGGTACGTATGCATTCGCCTTCGCGAGTGAGCAGCTCCACGTACAATACTTTGCTGATTTTCGTAGACTGCAACCATGATGCATTCACTACATAGGCTTTGAACCAGATGGTTTCGCCCAGATAATAGCCCATGTTATCAAAATGCAGGTACACTTTTTCCTGCGGATTCAGACGGTTGAAGGTGCTGGCATTTTTTACAAAGCTAAATAACTTTGCTGTGGCAATGGTGTCTGTCTGGGCATGAAGTAGGATAGACGTAAAACAAAATAGCAGAATTGATAATGTGTATTTCATTTTCAGGCAAAAATCAATTGTGTTTTTTCGTTTTAGTAGTAGGATTGCATTGTGTGGTAACATTTTTTTTAATTGCAATCACAGAACTGATTTCTTCTACTGTTCGGCATTGGCTCTGCCTATGCCGCAGTTAAAAATTGTCCATCTTCTGAGGGAGCATTCTCATAACTATCTCTGCTCCCTGGTCGTTAATGTTGCATCAATCCTATATTTTTTTTAAGGTCAATAAATAGATAATTCTATTATAACAATGTTATGTTATATGCACAAAATAACATGAATTAATTTACTTAAATGGGCTAATATGTATTTAATAAGGGTGCAATATGTGCTATTTTTAGATTGTAAATGTTGCCAACTGAACAAAGGAGTTTCATGTTATAAAATGAAATTTTTTTAGAGGAATCAAGCCTTTTTTTTGGTAATGTAAATCCTGTAACCATTATTTGGCCTATGCCTTCAGCCTATGTTGCAGCTAAAGTTTGTTCTTTAGATAAGGAAAAGAGGTTTTTCAAACATTCAAATACTAGTTGGATATGCAAAGTGAAGCCTTACTAAGTCTCACTCCATTGTTTAGGATTGAAATTATTTTCGTTGGTCTTGGTTGTTGATTTGCTTTATTCTTCCCCCATCATCCCTGACATGCTCATTATACGCTCAAAAACTCCGAGATACCACTGGGATTTGCAATCCAAGCTATTGAATTGTTTGTATTTACAACCCAGTTGCAAAACTTTTTTTATAATACAAAAAACGGATCACAGATTCTAAGAATACAGAAAGCGGGATTGAAAATCCCGCTAACCATTCCGCTAACTTTCCTCATTTAATGATTATTGTATATCCACGAGGATAGGGCAGCATCCTCTAGCAAAAAAACTTTATTAATCAATGCGATTAACACCGTAACAGACTCAAAATAAATACTATATTCGCCTTCTTGTTTTTAAAAAATCTTGTCATATATTTGGTTTGTCAATCATCTGTTTTCCCAATCTGATATTATTTAACAATCAATTTTGTGCTTTCAAAATTTTTGTTGTTCAATACTTTTGCCATATACGTACCTTTAGGAAGTGGCAAGTCATAAGTGGCTGATTTTGTGGATTCATTTTCTGATTTTGAAAATACCAACTCTCCTTGAAGATTATAAACTTCAAATTTATTGAATGCAGTACCAGATTGAATAGTAATATTTGTATGAGCCGGATTTGGGAATATTCTCATACTCTTTAAATCGGATTCAGGAATAGTGACTGCTGAAAGATTAACAGTTGCTGGAACAAATAAAATGCTTTTCAGGTTCAATAATACGTCTGTGCCGGTAACGGTAAATTTCAGATAAACATCATGCCTGCCTGTTGTTTTGGTTGTTTTGGCGCTAAAAGTCCTGAATGTTTTCAGAGAAGCTGTGTTTTCAATTTTGCAACTGCCTATTTTCAGTCCCGTATCAATTGAATCAAGCCATACTTCAACTGTTGCTCCATTGGTAGAGGTACTAGAAGCCACTATTTGAATGGAATCACATGATTTTTTATAGCTATCAGTTCCAAATTCAACTCCGGCATATAAAGCCCAATCATTATTGTGGATATTATCCAATAAATAGGTTCCGGTTCCATCAGTAGTTACTACAACACTAGTTCCATATTGGTTTGCGGGACAATATGCTTTGATAGGTGAATAAGCATCTCTGTAAATATACAAATCAAAATCAGCAGCTTGAGCGCCCTGAACATAAAGTCCTTGCCTATTACCACTAAAACCATTATAATTCGTAGTATAGTTATCAAGAGTGTCAACATTAATTCTTGACCCAACTTGCACCCAGTTTTCACCGTCAACGCTGTAATAGCCGGTTAAATAATGATTGTCTCTTAATATTCTGAGCCAAATAACATTACCAAAAGTATTTTTGATAGAATATACAGTCGTTTTGAAGCTGAAACAAATGGTTTTATTACCATCACTTCCCATTGATAAATACATCTTTCCAAAAATATTTTCATCCCCATTTATAATTCTGAGACCTGCTTCATCTGTAGTTGCTTTAGCATTGTAATCAATTTTAGTTATCAATGAGTAACTGTGCTCTGCATCAGTTTTTATGACTGTGTTTGCTTTGGTACTGCTCTTTGGTGTTAATCTCAACCAACCAGGTCTGGCAGTGAGTGAATAAGTAGACGAAAGCGTATAACCTAAAAATGACCATTCAGGGTTCAAAGTGGTGCTTGTAAAGAAGTCAGATTTTGGTACCATCCAGGGGATTCCGCTTGATGATAATTTAGGTGCTGTTTTAGTAACATTGATTGGATAATCAGCTACCACAGTTTCCCCTGCATAATTCACCTGATTTACCAATCCTTGTCTGCCTTGTCCATACCATTCATTATTATTAGCTCTTGACCAAAGCGGATGCATAATCCAACTTGTGCTGTCGCTGAGCATAATTACTGCTGAGTTATGATTAGGTTTCGAATAAATTGCAGAAGAAATAGCCGGGTCATTTTCATTGAAAAAATCCTCAGGAGCTGTCCAAGCAGCCTTATTAGCAGTAAGCGTTTTGCTACGGATCACCTTTTGCCCTCCGGTTAAATCCCGGGCAAAAGAATAGTAATAATATCCATTGTGTTTCCACATTACCGGTCCTTCGGCCCAACTGTAAGGATAACTACTAGCTGTAGGATTCAACCAGTTCAAATCATATACAACGCCGGTAGCCTGACCATTCAGGTTTAATTCCACGATACCATTGTTCGGCTGACCGTTTTTGACAACCAAATACCATTTATTGTTATCGTCGATAAACACCGAATTATCATAGCCTAATACGTAAGATAACTGTGAGGGATTATTCATTTTTGTTGGTGAAGTCCATGGTCCTTCCGGTTTATTAGCCGTAACAAAATACATCGTGTTGGCTCTTGAGAAAAAATCCCAATACTTATTATTATAATAAACTATTTGTCCACCCCAGCATCCTCCTTGAACACCATCACCATAACCCGACCATGCCGCCGATACTGGCTGAGCTATCGCTTCCCAATGAATCAGGTCGGTGGAATGATAAATAACCGGAGTAGGATTGAATGAAGATCCGGTTGTGTAGAAATCCTTTCCTATCTTGGTAAGCGTGCAATCGGAGTGATCACCCGGAATAACAGGATTTGTAAATGTAGTAAAAGACATTGATTGACCCATTATAAAAGAATAAGTCAAAAGTTCAAAAGCTAAAATTAAAAGCATTGAAATCGTTTTTTTCATACGAAGAGAGTTTGTTATTTTTGAATATCAAATTTAAAAGTTGCTATGTGAGTTTTTTTTTAATTCAAAGTGTATTGTCATTAATTTCAGATACTGTTTTTGCAAATATAAAAGCCCCCGTTAATAACTCATTAATCCTTGTTGGATAAAGACTCGGTTTACTTTTAAAAATAAAGCAAGTATACACAAATACACTGGTTGAATTGTCTAAATTATCATTTTTCAATTATCTGACATGGAGAATCACTGGTATGGCAATATTGGCATTGAAAAGCAAAGAAATGAAATTATTTTAATTTAAAATAATATATATCAGGTTATTCTGGACATTCAGTAAAAAAATATCTAGAATTACCATTGATATATCTAGAATAATTACAACCCTCCTATATTCAATCAACAACACAATAAAAGGAGAGCTAAGTGGACTTGCAAAATATCGACAAGTAAATAGAGATGTAACGAATCTTTTAAACAGCAAAAAGTAGTTGTCTTGTTTTACTCTGTTTGATAATTGAAATTAAAAAAAATAATTTCCTGATAACATTTCTTGCCTTACATAGTTCCATGATTTTTTTTAATCTTTCATATCAAAAACAAACAGACCAATTTCAAACTTATGTGAGTCCTGCATCAAGTGCAAGATTCTACATCGCGCATATCATTCTAAGCTTCCATAATTCCAACTCTTCATATTTCACCCGAGTATTGCAACAATACTTCCAAGAAATACTTAATAGTATAAATTTTGAATCTAAATTCAAAAATCACCCTCCTAATTATTTAATAGTTTTGTCATGTCTAATATTAAGAATCATTCTCAGTAACAAGGGTGCAAACGTAAAGTAATGCACCTGATTACAATTTTACAAAATGAAGAAAACAATTATTTCGGCAATTTTATTATTCGTTTTTTTTACAAATATTTCTGCAAAAAAAATAACAATTAAAGGAGAAGTACGTGATGAATATGGCAGAGCGGTAGGTAATATTTCTATATCTACCGGAGATGCTTCCAAAATGTTTGGAGATAATCAATTTAAACTTGAGGTGAATGATAATGACACGCTTCACTTTGAACTTGATGGTGAGGACAAAAAAGATACAGTATTGAGTGATTCTGAAGTATACCACATAATTAAAGTGAAACTTTCTGCTGATTATTCAGATGATTATTACGCCTCTTATCCACCAAATTTCCTAGATAAAAAATTTTCAATTAATAATTTCATTAAAGAAAATCTTCTTTATCCCGAAAGTGCTCTAAAAGATAGTATATCAGGAGTTGCACATGTCCGTTTTAGACTGAATGAATACGGTGAAAGAGATCATTATTCAGTCAGACCCTCTATATGCCAATCATTGGATCAAGAAGCAATCCGCTTAGTTAGTTTAATGCCCAAAATGTTGCCAATAAAAAATAAAAATAAGTATAAAGTTTCAAATTGCTTCATTCCTATTCAATTGAACATCAATGATTATTTGCTTTCGAAAAAAGACTCCGCGAAAACTACGAGTGATTCTACAGAAATACAATTAAAAAAATTCAATACTCTGATTATTACTAGAATGCCTGAATTTCCTGGAGGCACTAAGAAATTATTTAACTTCATCTCTAGGAATTTAAACTACCCTAAAGATGCTATAAATAGAAATGTTTCAGCCAAAGTTATTGTTAGATTTCTGGTTGATAATACCGGGTGTGTCAAAGACATAACAATCATTCAAAGTGCTTATCCTGAATTAGATGAGGAAGCAATAAGAGTTGTAAAAAAAATGCCTCGTTGGATACCAGGGGAAGAGAAAAGAGATAATATAACTTATGCTAGCTCGATAGAATGTACACTACCAATCCAATTTAAAATGCAGTGACAATAAAAAAAAGCATAGCACCTAACGATCGTCTATGCACATTGATAAGTTGATTTTAAGTAAAAGCCTTTGGGTTTGCAAAGAGAAACACAGGGCATTACATTTTAATCGCGTCATTAAATTAAAAATCGATATTAATGAAACAACATGCCAAAGATATTGACAGTTTTCCCAAAAGACTGGATAAGATAAAAAGGTTTTTTTTATCTTTAAAATTGTCCAACCGCACCATCTTTATTCTGATGGGTATTGCTGCAACCATATGGTTTCTAGTCCGGGTAATTCCAAAACCACAAAGGGCTTATTATCCTTGCATGAGAGCTGCGGCACCTATTATGTCCGGGTTTGTCATTTATCTTTTCACACTGGGTGGATCAGTAGTCTATTTTAGAAAATCCCTTTCCCGATTCAGGCAAGCACATTACAAGAAGGCTTTATTTTTAGCTATTGTTTCGATGCTCTTGTTAGTAGCATTTGCCATTAAAGATACCCGGAATGCTCTTGCAGCCTCGGGCAATATTACCTGGACCCGAGGAGTTTTGCCTGATGGACCAAACAATCCAATGGGGACTGGCTTCGGCATTTTTCCGGGTCGAGTGGCATGGATTATGAATAAAGCCGCCACTAACGAAAATTGCAAAGATATACTGTCCGATGCTTTCTTTATGGCAAAAAACAACAATCAGGACACCATTAATAAAATGGCGGATAATGGAATTAAGCTTATTGGTGGAAGCTCTACTGTAAAAGGTTCATGGGATGCCATTTTTAGAAGTTTCAATAAAAAGAAAACCGGCACAGAGTCAGCTTATTCTCCCACTCAAACTATCTTTATTAAAATAAATAACGGACAGGCAGGTTGGGCTATCAACAGCTCTGATTTATCCGAAACGGGAGTTGCTTCAGCCACTGGAGTTAGTAATGCTGCCATTGCAGAAACAACTCCAGCAACAGTTCTGGCTATTGTGCGCCAATTAGTAGATAGTTGTAACATACCACAAGAAAAAATATATGTGTCGGAACCCATGACTCATGTATATAAAAGCACTTCAGACATTATTCTGGCCAAATACCCTAAAGTAAAAATACTGGATAAGGAAAACCATACATCGTTAGGTAGAACTACCTCTACAGGCTGGACCGAGAAAGCAATTATTTATTCCGACAAAGGTGATGTGATGCCAGATGCCATTGATGATGCCCTCATGAATGAAATGTATAATGCAGATTATCAAATCAATATTGCTGCACTTAAAGCCCATGCCCGCACAGGAGTAACCTTATGTGCCAAACAACATTTCGGATCGCATGGAGATCATCCGGGCTATGGATTTGGTACATTCTACCTCCACGATGGATTAATCTGCGTTGATAACGATGCATTTGTATCAACCTCCCGTGTAGATTATCATTCATATAGAGTACTTACTGATTTAATGGGACATGAAAAACTGGGTAGAAATACCTTGTTGTTTATAGTTGATGGTTTGTGGGGTGGAATTGAATCAACTGATATGGCTGTAAAGTGGAAAACCACTCCATTTAATAACGATTGGCCTAATTCCTTGTTTATGTCGCAAGATGAAGTTGCAGTGGAATCTGTATGCATTGACTTTTTACGCTCCGAAGCCAACAGCAATACAGCTTTTAAAGACCGCCCATTTTTCCCGGCCGTTGATGACTACCTTCATCAGGCTGCCGACAGAGCCAATTGGCCTGAAGGAATAATTTATGACCCGGAAGGTGATGGAACACCTATGCCTTCCAGTTTGGGGGTTCATGAGCATTGGAATAACAATACAAAAAAACAGTATTCTAAAGATTTAAATCCCAATGGAAAAGGCATTGATTTAGTTTCAGTTCCATCAAATCTGGTTCTGCACGAAAATGTTACGAATGCTATTTCTAAAACCCAATACACAGCCAATCTTAAATTGTATCCCAATCCTTGTACCAACCAAGCCACTCTGTCTTATCATTTAATTGAAAATGCACTGGTTACCATATCCGTGGTTTCAATAGATGGAAAAGTGATAAGACACATTAAGCAACTGCAACTGTCAGCAGGAACTTATACTGATAAAATAGATGTGAATTATTTAAATAAAGGAATATATTTGTGCCGGATAGTAGCCAACAACGAACTAAGAACCATTAAACTGGAAGTAAAATAGTTACAAGTTGTCCAGTGTTATCAACTAGTTTTTAAAACCCTATTTTAAGATGAAAAACATTACTTTATATTCTTTCATTTTGTTCTTGTGTGTAGCAAAGGTTAGCATTGCTTCGGCAACTGATACATTGCCCGACGGCGGTGCTTATGTAGCCCGGCAAACTGACGCAATACCGGTGATAGATGGTATTGGCAATGATAGCTGTTGGACGAAAGCCAATTGGGCATCAATCAATCATGTGTGGATTGGCCCGGCGGTTACCCCGGCGGATTATTCGGGCAAGTACAAAGTGCTGTGGACTCCCCAACGCCTTTATTTGCTGATTGAAGTTGTTGACGACACATTGTGCCTTCAACCTCCAGTTGCCGACCCAAGAAATAACATATATAATTACGAATGCATGGAGATTTTTATCGACGAAGACAACTCGCGCGAAACTAATTATTCAGGCACTTACAAAGCCATCGCTTATCATATTGATAGTAAGGGAGGTATATATTATGCTTTGGGTAGTGCGGGCTGGACAGGATCATTAAGCGACAATATCAATTACAAAATGACTAAGGTTGCCGCACATACTTACGATTGGGAATTTGAAGTTAAGGTGTTCGATAAATCATTTGTTTATGGAGGTAATAATACACCGGTTACACTTACCAATAATAAAGTAATGGGATGGTCGCTTGCCTATAACGATAATGATGGAGGAACAATAAGGCAGAATATGATTGGCTCCGTGTTAGTTCCCGGAACTACTGATGACCAACGGAATGTAAGTTACTTCAATGCCTCTGTTTTTGGCAAACTGACACTTAGTTCGGCTATGACTGCTGTTACACAACCCTCAAGCTCTGATTTATTTCAAAGTAATGTATATTATTCCAACCACAAAATAAGACTTCAATTACCTGACTATAATAATGAGAAGCTCACTTTCCAACTGCTCGATCTGTGTGGAAAAGAATTAAAGAGCTTAACTGTAAATAGTAGTTCCAAAAATTCAGTTACCGATGTGGATGTCTCAAATTTACCTGACGGTATCTACTTTGCCAGAATAGGAAACCTTCAACAACACATTGTAAAAAAAGTAATTATACAATCGAATTAATCACACAATATTTAATATTATGAAATCAAAAAAAGTCTTCCTTTTTACGTTGTCTACAATTTTTCTTATCTCGTGCGAAAAAACACCAGTCAATCAACCTGCAGTAGCCAATCTGGATCAGGCAGCAATCAGTTCCATTGCCTTTGACAATTCAAATACCATGTGGATAGGCACAGATGCAGGCCTATTTAAAAGTGTTTCGGGTGGATACGAAAATATCTATTTTGATGCCTCGAAGAAGATTAATACACTTAAATTTGAAAAAACAACCAATGTGTTGTGGGTTGGAACAAATAGCGGCTTATCGAAACTGACGAATGTGAGTAATACGGGCGAAATTGCAGAAAAAATAGTGAGCAGCAACCTAAATTGCGACACTGTAAGATCTATTTATATTGATTCAATTTCATCACAATGGTTCGGAACTTCAAAGGGATTAAATCGTTTCTTTACTAGCAACTGGCAAAAATCAAACTTTAAAAAGAATGCTTCGGGTACCATAAGCGCAGCGAAATTCGAAAAAATAGGCGTTAACTCTATAGCTTCGTGGGATGGCGATTACTATATTGCAACTGATGGGCAATTCCTTTACAGATGCAGCGGTTGGGATGAAACAGTGGATGCTTTTACAGGAGCTACCAGCTGTCAGGCACCGTGGAATGGAAGTTCGCTTACAGACACAATGAACGTAGTATTTGTTGATTCAAAGAACAGACAATGGATGGCTGGTAACAATGGAATTCAGTCACATACCGGTCATAATCCAAAAGAAAATATCACTACATACGATGTAGAATTAGTCAATTTAAGGGTTCATGCTGTTGCCGAAGCTCCAAACGGTAATATTTGGATTGGTACCGAAAATGGCATATCTATATTTAATGGTACCACCTGGACAACTTCAAACGCCGTGTTACCAAATAAATTTGTATCTGCCATTGCCTTCGACTCAACCGGTAAAGCATGGATTGGCACTAAAAAGGGATTGATAAGCATTAAGTTGTAAGCATGCTGTTGATAAATGAACAGAAAAGGGAAGTTATCCATATCGGTTAACTTCCCTTTTCTGTTTTTTTTTAATCTACCTACAGTTTAATTTGCAAACCAGCAAATAGACTTGCGCGTTTCAGTGCAGTGGGGAAATACGATATAAGATTATCATTATTGAATTCAAATTCAACTCCCAAGCGAATGGAGAACCTTTTTCCCATCTGAACATTTATCCCCGGAGAAATTGCAGGCAATAGCACTACATCGTTGGGTTTTACTTCTTTGATTAAATATAGATTATAACCTATGGAGATAATTGGCTGAATTGTCTTCTCAGAAAAACGATATTCAACTTGCAATGGAATTTTAAGCGTTCTGGCAGGAGCATGATACTCCTGAAACACTTCGGCTGAAATATAATATTGGTCGGTAAGTGGAGTGTTGCCTGTAAATACAGACAGCCCGGTCTTAAAAAAGTAGTGCTTATTCGAATTCACAAAACCGATATCAAGTAGAGCCCCAAGCCGTACCAATGGATCCTGTGGATTTATAATAGTTGAATTGAAACCCGGAACAATATCTATATTAAACGGAATCCTTTTCAAACGATGCTCTTTGTTATAAGTGTCTTCATCAATGTACGAATTGTATTCGTCTACCAGTTTCACCAGCTTATTTTTTGCCGGAACCCGAATATCGTCAATAGTTGCAAAGAGCGGAGCGGCATCAGCCATATATTTTTTCAGGGTATCAATATGATTGGTCGTACTGTTAGCATACGAACGAATCAATACACCCTGATAAGTCTGATTTTCGTACTTTTTATACGGAAGTTCAACCAGCTGAGCACCTTCTCCTTTTCTAATATAAAAATGCTGTTCAGAAGCAGAATCGGTCGACATATACAGGTTCATCTTACCTTTCCGCAACAATTCAGGTTTTTCGGGAACTGGCTGATTTCTTCTGATTGGGGAAATAACAGCATGAAAACTTGTTGAATTATACTTATTGACGAGTGCAATCAGGTTATTCCTTTCGGGACTTTGAATCTTTTCAATGTCGGCATATAAGGCGGGTTTATCCTTCATAAGCATTTTCAGCGTGTCCATGTGATATACCGTTTCAATGATCTTCAATTGTCTGGTATATCCGTCATCTACATAGCGTTCCATGCGCTGATAAGGCAGGCTGTGTATTGCCGTTTCTCCCTTGCGTTGTATAAAGTACTTCAATGTTCCTTCTTTGCGATAGTACAAATTCAGGTCACCCTCGCTCAAAATTTCCAAAAATACCACTTCACTTGAAACCGTTGGATAAGTTGCCCCCACAAACTTACGTGGAGCACTTCCACCAATGCTAAATGCTTTTATTGTCTCAGGTATATAAGTAAATACAGGCGAGTTTTCTTTCGTTTTAAACCTGCACTCCCTGAACAAGCCGGATTCTGACTTTGTATCAATGTAACCTGAAATTGTATCATTGTTGTTGGTAATAATTTCCCCTAACCTAAAACCGCTTTGAGCAGATATACTCAAAATTGGAAAAACCATTACTAACAATGCGACTTGACGGAATAACTTCATAATTTAATATTTGGTTTGATATTATTTTTTTCTACTATAAAATGCTTTTTTTGTAAATCCTCAACTTGTGGTTTTTGAACAGGACATTTTGCACGAGGATCTCCATCAATGGTATAATGTGGAATAAATACATCACAAATTTACAAAAAAAAAATAGTAATACATCAAAACTATCAATGCTCAACTCCATAAACTTAAAAACTGAACGCTATTTCTCCTTGATGCAATATATCTCATAATATCTTCTCGCCAAAGATATTATGAGATATTGTTTAAAGGCTAATTATTAATGCGAATCAGGAGTAGAGACTCCATGATTCATTGTTAGTTTAAAGTGTTTATTATCAAGAAAATAAGTGCGAAATGATTTGTTTAATTCTCTGAAAATCATTATCTTAGAAGA
>Ga0302213_1000355_pt1 | contig 27373 bp, 23 predicted proteins | sample II_Fen_N1_2_FD_194583 | JGI IMG/M metagenome (GOLD analysis project Ga0302213, IMG submission 194583) | Peat permafrost microbial communities from Stordalen Mire near Abisko, Sweden - II_Fen_N1_1 | ecosystem: Environmental > Terrestrial > Soil > Wetlands > Permafrost | place: Sweden: Abisko...
TGTCGTAGCAATACACTTTGTCGTCTTCAATCCGGTAACGAAATTCTTCAATTTCGTTGGCCACTTTCAGCGACAAATATAAGTAATAGTTTGAAAACGAATAGCCTAATTCCTTTGCTTTTTTATATGCAGCCGAACATTCAACTTTTACGGTGATGCCAAAAAGCGGTTCGTCGAAATTTTTAAAAACTTCAAAATGCTCGCGGCGTTTCCATGTTGATAGGTCTATTTCGTGTCTCATTTTTTCTTTTTCTGCACCGTCCATCCAAATTTTCCGATTTCTTCGCCCAATTTGTAATAATGACCGTGTGAATAGGCAATTAGTTTTGCAGCTCCAAGGTTGAACGTATCTGTTTTTGGATCAATATATTTAGTGTCAGCTTGTACGTTTATGACTTCTGCAATGAACATGTCGTGTGAGCCAAGCGGGATAATTTCTTTTACTCTGCACTCAATGCAAAGTGGTGATTCTTTGACGATAGGTGCATTTACTAATTCTCCTTTTACCGGAGTAAGTTTCATTTCTTCAAATTTATTGAAGTCTTTTCCACTCTTCACCCCACACCAATCGGTTGCATAAGCCATTTCTTCATTTGTCAGGTTAATGACAAATTCACCTGTTTCTTTGATAATATTATATGAATGGCGTTCCGGACGAACTGAAATATAACACATTGGAGGATTAGTACAAATAGTTCCAACCCAACTAATTGTGATTAAATTGTAGTTTTCGGGTGAATTTCCACATGAAATCAGGACAGCTGGAAGCGGATAAATAAGCGTTCCCGGTTTCCACGAAACATGATTGTTTTCAGTGCCTTTCATTATTTTATTTTTACATTTTCCTGGGTTACTTCCCGTTCACAATAATGGCATTTCAATACAACATGCCCGTCATGATCCTGTACATGAAATTTTGTCGTAACCGGCTGATTGTTTGTAATACAAACCGGATTTGTACATTGTATAATTTCACGAATTTCGACGGGCAAACATAAATGTCGTTTCTCTACAACCAAAAAATCACGAATAATGTTGATTTTAGCATTAGGTGCTATCAAGGCAATTTTATTTGTTTCATCTTCGGCAAATGCGCGATCAGAAATTTTTATAATCCCTTTTTTGCCAACTTTAGAGCTGTCCAGGTTATTTCCAATAGTAATTTGATGTTCACAAGTATCTAAATGTAAGATAGATACTACCTTATATAATTTGTCTGCCGGAATATGATCAATTACCGTTCCGTTGCGCAGTGCTGCTACTTTTAATTCTTTTTCCATGACTTTCATTGCTTCCATGTTATTGCAAATTCAATACTTTACTCACAATGGCTTGGCGTACATACAATCCGTTTTGAGCCTGTCTGAAATAATAAGCTTTCTCGTTGTTATCCACATCAGGATCAATTTCGGTGACACGCGGTAGTGGGTGTAAAATACGCAAATTGGGCTTTGTGTTTTCGAGCATAGCATTCTTCAAAGTGTACACATTTTTCACGCGCTCATATTCCATTAAATCCTGAAAACGTTCCTTCTGAACCCGGGTCATATAAAGAATGTCGGTATCGTTGAAATTGTCTGTCAGTTCATTCACTTCGGTAAAAGGAATGTTGTGTTTATTACAGAAAACCTTGTATTCGTCAGGCATTTTAAGTTCATCAGGAGCAATAAACTTGAATGTTGGGTTAAAGTGCGACATGGCCATAATAAGTGAATGCACTGTACGACCATATTTTAAATCGCCCACCAAGCAAATTGTCAAATTTTCGAGTGTTCCCTGTGTTTTCAGAATAGAATATAAGTCGAGTAAGGTTTGCGACGGATGCTGATTAGCACCATCTCCAGCATTAATAATGGGCACCGGTGAAACTTCGGAGGCATAGCGTGCAGCACCTTCGAGTGGATGGCGCATTACAATTGCATCGGCATAGCAACTAACCATATGAATAGTATCGTTCAGAGTTTCGCCTTTTGAAGAACTACTGGTGGCTGCATCTGAAAAACCAATAATAGAACCTCCTAGACGAATCACAGCTGTTTCAAAGCTTAATCGTGTTCTGGTAGAAGGTTCAAAAAAAAGAGTAGCTATTACTTTACCATCCAATATTTTGCGATTTGGATTGGATTCGAACTCAGCGGCTGATTCAAGAATTGCCAGAATCTCTTCCTTACTGTAGTCGGAAATTGACACTAAACTGTTATTGCTCATAATATTACTCCAAACCCCAAAAGGTTTTTAGTTAGTTTGTACTTTTATTTTAAACGTCTTATTATCTCTGTTTTACACTCTGCCATTACTTTTTAAAGGTAAGTGTTTTATTCACAAAAAAAACCAACACAAATCAGAACAGATTTACATTGGCTTTGAATTTATTAGAGGCAACTTTTCAACACAACTATTTCGCTGTGAGCTGCTTAGTTCGAAAAAATATTTGAAGTTTCTCGTTTCCATTTTCGGATACAAAGATAGACGTTTTATTTGGAATAATGAAACGAAAATTCAAGCTTTTGTTGGGTATTTACCTACAAATTTTCGTGTTTGCTTATAAGCAATCAAAAACTATTTTTTTTGAGTTATAATTATTCATATTCAGTCTTTTTTTGTTACTTTGTGGGTCAATAATTAATAGAAAGTTATGGAAAGAAAATTAGAACGATCAAGGAATCAGTTTATTGCTGGAGTTTGTGCAGGTTTTGCTGAATACTTTAACTGGGATGTGACACTTGTACGGGTTTTATACGTTGTTTTGTCGTTGAGTTCCTTTGGATTCCCCGGTATTTTAATTTACATAGTTTGTTGGCTGGTAATGCCGGTATCTAAAGACTAAATTAAAAACTATCTATGAACCAGATTGAACACTAACTAAGTTCTAATGGTTCTAATTACTAATTGATAATTAAATAACTGTGTCTTTTAAACTTGTTTCTCCATATCGTCCAACCGGTGATCAACCGGAAGCCATAAAACAATTGGTGGAAGGATTGAATGCGGATGTGCCTTTCCAAACTTTATTGGGTGTAACCGGTTCAGGTAAAACCTTTTCTATTGCTAACGTGGTGGAACGGGTTAATCGTCCAACCTTGGTATTAAGCCACAATAAAACACTTGCTGCTCAGTTGTATAGTGAATTTAAGGCATTTTTCCCAGATAATGCTGTTGAGTATTTTGTGTCATATTATGACTATTATCAACCCGAAGCTTACCTGCCGGTTTCCGATGTTTATATCGAAAAAGATTTATCCATTAATAAAGAAATTGAGAAACTCCGATTAGCAACTACATCGGCTTTACTGTCGGGTAGGAGGGATGTGTTGGTGGTTTCGTCAGTTTCCTGCTTGTATGGTATTGGTAACCCAGAAGATTTTACAAGCAATGTAATTGAAATTCAACGTGGCCAGAAAATTGTCAGAAATGATTTTCTGAGATCACTGGTTGATACGCTCTACACTCGAAATGAAATTGAACTAAACAGAGGAAATTTCCGTGTAAAAGGTGACACGGTGGATATTTTTCTGGCCTATTCCGATTTTATTTTACGTGTAGTATTTTGGGGTGATGAAATAGATGAAATTCAAACCGTTGATCCGGTAAATCTACATATTTTAGAGAGTTTTGATGCTTATAAAATTTATCCGGCCAGTATTTTCGTTACAACAAAAGAACGTATTGCAAATGCTATACAACACATTGAAATAGATTTAGCCAAACAGGTTGATTATTTCCGTTCTATTGGAAAAAATTACGAAGCCAAACGTATTTATGAACGGGTAAATTACGATTTGGAAATGATAAAAGAACTGGGTTATTGCTCTGGTATTGAAAATTATTCACGCTATTTTGATGGTCGTGTTGAAGGTAGTCGACCATTCTGTTTACTTGACTATTTCCCTGATGATTTTTTACTAGTAATTGACGAAAGTCACGTGACAATTTCTCAGATTCATGCCATGTTTGGCGGCGATGCAGCCCGTAAACAGAACCTTGTTGAATATGGTTTCCGATTGCCATCGGCTAAAGATAATCGCCCGCTAAAATTTGAAGAATTTGAGTCACTTACAGCTCAAACCATTTATGTAAGTGCAACTCCCGCTGATTATGAATTGGGCAAAAGCGAAGGAATTGTGGTCGATCAGCTCATTCGACCTACCGGATTGCTTGATCCAATCATTGATGTTCGTCCCAGCTTGAATCAGATTGATGATTTACTGGAAGAAATTACTTTGCGTACCGAACGTGATGAACGTACGCTTGTGACCACTTTGACCAAACGTATGGCTGAAGAATTAACCGACTACCTCACTAAAATGGGTGTTCGTTGTAATTATATTCACTCCGATGTGGATACATTGGATCGGGTACAAATTCTCGAAGATTTACGCCGTGGATTGTACGATGTTCTTGTTGGTGTTAACTTATTGCGTGAGGGTCTGGATTTGCCTGAAGTATCGCTGGTAGCTATTTTAGATGCTGATAAAGAGGGCTTTTTACGATCGCACCGGTCGCTTACTCAAACAGCAGGTCGTGCGGCTCGTAACCTTAACGGACGAGTGATTATGTATGCCGATAAAATAACCGCCAGCATGGAAAAAACGATTAATGAAACGAATCGTAGGCGCGAAAAACAATTGGCGTATAATGAATTACATGGAATAACTCCAACTGCTATTAAAAAAGGAGAACGAAACTCGTTTGCAAATGTTGACCCAAATGCTTATATTGAACCAGATACTACACAAGCAATTGCTGCCGATCCGGTGGTTCAATATATGTCCAAACCGGCGCTTGAAAAGGCCATTGCCAAAACTAAAAAAGCTATGCAGGATGCTGCCAAGAAACTTGAATTCCTTGAAGCGGCCCAACTTCGCGACGAATTAATCAAATTAGAAGATTTATTGAAAACGAAATAAAAAAATCACCGTTCAGGAAATGAACGGTGATTTTTATTTAAAAGGAAAGTCTTAGTCACATAAACTTAGAATCGTTGCGACAGATTGATAAATGCGCGTTTTTGTAGTACTCCGCCAACTTCTTTTGTGACTTCTAAATCAGCCGAAAGCATTAATTTTTTCGCAATCCTCCACGACAGGCTTAATTCTCCAATATGTTGTTGGAAAACTCCGGATGTAATATACTTAAAATCGGCATAATGATAAGATAACTCTGTATAAACCTTACCATCAATAAAATCCTTTGACAATGAACCACCGTAGATAAGTGCATTCGTAAAATACGGAGTTTTTAGTGCTGTTGCATCCACAGTTATCGAAGCATCAATCCATGGTAACTGTGAGTAGGTCAAATATCCATATCCATTTGACGAAGTTGCATTAGAAACAGCTGAACCACTAGCCAATCTGTAACCGGCATTACCTCCCAGACTTATACGTTTGAATGGTCTGTAACTAGCTTGAAAACGGAATCCTTGACGAGTTTCTTTATCCAGTAAGCTATCTACATAACTCTTATAGGTTTCATAGTAATAAACGTTTTTACGAGCATCGTATGACAGGCTCATGGATAAATTTCGGAAAGGTCTGTAGTTTAACGACGCATAAGCACTTGTCAAATCGAGTATGTTAGCAGGAGTGCGGGTGGTCCATTTTGCAACACTGTCATTTCCGGAAATATCCTTTTTTGTAACACTATCGGTCTTGAAATTTGCTCCATATAAATCAATTTCCAACGAACAGAAAAGGTCAAGATTTTTCAACAAAGAATTGCTATGTTGTAAGTAAATGAACCTACGGTCGGTCTTCATATTATTCATTTGATTGAAAAATGCCAACGATGTTTGGGAGGTTTTGTTCTCTTTTCGAGTTTTGTAAGCAACGAATGCACCCAATTGGAGTAACCCGGGATTAATATTGTAGGTGTATGTGTCAGGTCGTGAACCAACAACAGCACCATACGAGAACGCTCGTCCGTTTTTTTCAAATTGAAGTCCGTCTACAGCACCAATGTTAGCCAGATTTGAATTTATCTTTCGTCCAAAAGTCAGGCTTAAAGTACTGTCCAAATCATATTTCAAAGCTAAGTTATAAATCTTTACTTCAGTGCTGTTTTGAGGCTTGTTTACTACTATATTTGTTGTTTCATTTGTCGTAGTGTCGGTTACAGACTGAGTGTATGGGGTATAAGTGTGCTTGTTTGTGACAGACATATAACATTCAGCCGAGAATTTTGAGTTACCAATGTGTTGAGCATTAATAGATAGATTTAACCTATTTATAAGATTTACCGTAGAATCGCTTGTGTTATTTATATAGGATGATAATGATATTCGGCCATCAACTCCAGTTGTTTTATCTTTTTTCTTTAAAGATGCAATGGCCTGATCATTGACAGAAATAGCTTTTTTGGAATTTTGAGTTAAAACTTCAAATGGCTTATTCTCTGCTTTTTTTCGGGCAAATAACTGATTGGTGATCGAAAGCTGAACTCCTGAAAGAGATTTTCCTACGCAAGAAATAGTAGACAGGCTGCCAACCACCAATGCCGGAAACAGTTTATTGTTTTTAGACAAGTATAAAGTGTCACCAACGTGAATACCTTCCGTATTTGCAAATTGAACATACACATTTTGCGAACTGATAAATGAGACATTTCCATTTAATAGCTCCGTACTTTGTCCGAATAAATTAATGCCCAGCAACACGCCTGCCAACAGCAATAGATATTTTATGTTTTTAATCATCTTGAATCTTCAGGTTCAGTTTTTACTATTAAGGCAAAGTGCCGGTGCTAAAATGGTGACATTTGGTACAAGTTGCCTGATAAGTTGCATCGTTGGAGTGACAATCGAAACAACTACTCCATTTACCTTTATGTTTCCCGGAATAAATTGCTCCCCAACTATCATGTTGCGTAAATTTAACGCCAGACGACCACGAAGTTGTATTATGGCAACTACCACAAGAATATTTCAGATACTTAGTTGTGTGGGCAGGGAATCTGGCTTTATCTGAGTTTTTAATGCTATGACAGTCTTTACAATCGGTTTTTGTAGATAAATCTGCTTTTTCATCTTGAGAATAATTATCCCAGTGACATATAGTACAATCGCCGGTTTTATGAGCTCCGGTAAGTGGCATATACATATTGTGGTCAAAGCCATTACCAATAGAGTTCCAACTGCGTCCCGTCATGTTATGGCAACGTTGACAATCAGTTCCAAAACCTTGAGCTCTGTGATTTGGTTTTTTTGTAGCCTCATATTGGTATTGATGGCATGAATAGCAATCGGAACGGATATTATCGAAGCGCCTGATTGAAGCATCTTTGTGACAACGGTTACAATCGGCACTTGCATGTTCACCAATTAGTGGAAAACCAGCCTGTTGGTGCATTTGCCTTACTTTGGTTACAATCCACGAATTAGTAGTATGGCAGCGAGCACAATCCTTACCAACTGTTCCTTGATGAATGTCGGTGTGGCATGCATTACAATTTGTTGGAGCTTGCGAGAAATTGAGAGATGTGTGACATTTACGGCAATCAACCATTTTATGTTGACCTACCAACGGAAATTTGGTTTTGTTATGATTAAAGCCGTTTGGCTTAATCTTTTTCCAATTTTCGGTGGTATGGCATACGGTACATTCTACCTTTAGTTTGTCCCCATGCGGCGATTTTTGATTTTCGGCATAAATACCGGTAAAACCAAAAATACATATAATCAGCAAAAATAACCTATAACCCATATTTTTTGTTTTTCCTACAACCAACTATTTACAATCAACTTCCATTAAGAGTGACAGCGCTTGCATTCTATGCTTTCAAACTTGTATTCAATATATTTGCCTTTTTCATTCGTCACTTGTTTGTGGCATTCTTCACACTTAACAGCAACATGAGCACCATCCAATTTGAATCGGGATGTATTGTGGTCGAATCTCGATTTATGCCAATCGTCTGTACCATGGCAACGTGTACAATTCGTTTTTCCATTTACAGCAAACTGTCCGACATGATTATCCTTGTGACAAGTCGAACATTCCTGTGACATACCTTTGAATTGTTGAATTCTAGCTCCATTTTCATTCTTTGCATAATGACATTCAGAACAAGCAATGTCAGCGTGTTTACCATCTAATTTGAAATTTGTTTTATTGTGGTCGAATGTAACTTTTTTCCAACTACCTACATTGTGACATATTGTGCAGTCTTCATTTGGCATAAATTTATCTTCAATAAAGCCTTTATGCTCGTTTTTATGACAGTCGACACAACGTTTCCCCATCTTTTTGAACTTCCATTCTCCCTCTTTTTTATGGCAGCCCATACATGATGTTGCCAAATGCGCTCCTTCTAACTTGAATTTCTTATTGTGTTGCTCAATACTGAATGTACTAGGAGAGAAGCCTGCGTTGGTATGACACTGATTACAATCCGGTTTTGTTCCGTCGCGACGTGCAAAATCACCTTTATGAAAATCTTTATGGCAGTCCTGACATTGATTATGCTTAATTGGATCGGTGAACTTTCCAGTTTTATGACAAGCCTTACAATCAACCTGTTGGTGTTTTCCAATGAGTTTAAAATTTGTTTTGTCATGGTCAAAGGCTTTCATGCTTCTATTGAAATGGAAAGATTCTTCGGTATGGCAGCGTTTACAATCCTGACCAAACTTATTCTTATGCACATCTTCGTGACAAGCTGTACAATTAGCAAATTCCAATCCATTGAATTTTTGAATTTTCTTGCCATCAACAACCTCAATTTTATGACATTTAATACAAGCAACATTTTTATGCTGTCCTAATAATGGAAATTTAGTATTGTTATGGTCAAATCCTGAAGCTTTTTTGAATGTGTCAAAGTTATGACATTCAGTACATTTAGACGATAATTTACCTTGATGGTAATCCTCATGACATGTTAAACATTCCTGGTGTAATCCCAGATAAGTTCCAGGTCTTTTCTTAAGTTTTGGATCTTGGATGTTATCTGAATTATGACAGGCAGCACATTCTTGTTTGGCGTGTTGGCCTTTCAATACAAATCCGGTTAGATTATGGTTAAACGATTTTTTATTCAACCGAACCATGTCGAAACTGCGACCATGGTGATCGCTATGGCATTGGGCACAATTTTTCTGACCGACCTCTGTCGATGAATGGAAACCTTTATGCGAATCAATTTCAGCTTTTATATCTTTGTGGCAGGCAAGACATTTTTCACGCGTCACTTTATTTCCAACACTATGACATTGCGTACAGTTGGTAACACCTTCCAGATTGGCGTGAGATTTACTCAGGTCACCAGGTGAAATTTGGGCAGAGACATTGAAACAAACTGAAATAAACAGTCCGGCAAGGAGTAAAAATTTATATGTATTTGAAGTAAATGCCATGCTTCGTTAATTATTTGTGTTTCAATAATGCTTCACCATATTTGGTGGTAACTTGTATACCTATTTTCTTTAAAAACTGAGTAGGTAATTCACCACCGGCAAAAATATAAACCAACTCATTTTCGAGTGTTTTTATCTCTTTCGAATCGTTTTCTAAATAACTTACAGCATTATGCTCAATAGCTGTTAGATTAGTATTTAATTTAATGTCTATTTTCCCATTATCCATCGCTTGGTGAATCAATTCTGCATTCCTCTTTTTCAAGCGTGTAAAGGTTTCGCCACGGTAAGAGAGTGTAACACTATTTTGTTCACACAAACTTAGTGCAGCTTCTACAGCAGAATCACCTCCGCCAACTATCACAATATTCTTCTTGGTAATTTCTTCCGGTTCTAACAATCGGTAAGCCACTTTTTCTGTCATTTCGCCGGGTATACCCAGTTTTCGTGGGGTTCCACGTCGTCCAATTGCCAACAAAACACTTTTTGCAGTATATTTTTCGCCTGTTATTGTTTCTATATTGAATATGTCATCTATTTTTACAATACTTTCAACTTTCGAATTTTCCTTGATTATAATATTATTTTTTCCAATAACCTTATTCCAAAGGTTTAGAAGTTCCATTTTGTTGGTTTCGAATAGTTTCACTTTGCCATACAATGGTAAATCCATAGGGTGCGTCATAATAATTTTTGAGCGCGGAAATGTTGCTACAGTTCCACCCAACGTATCTTGTTCCAAAGTAATGACTTTTAATCCGGCCTTTTTTGCGGCTAATGATGCTGAAATACCAGCCGGGCCACCGCCTACAACTAATAAGTCATATTCAGCATTAGCTGATTTATTAAGAGATTTCACAATATTTTCAGCAGCTTCACGCCCTTGGGCAACAGCATTTCGTATTAACCCCATTCCACCTATTTCACCAGCAATGTACAAACCTTGTATGTTTGTTTGAAAATTTGAGTCAACATGTGGGAGATCAACACCTCTTTTCTCTGTTCCAATCAAAAGTGAGATAGCTTCCACAGGGCAAGCTTTAAAGCAAGCTCCGTGACCAATACATTGTGATGCATTAATAACTGTAGCTCTACCGTTGCGAATACCAATGATATCATGCTCAGGACAAGCAGTTATACAAGCTCCACTTTTTATACAACGGTTCGGATCAATATAGGGATAAAGCGAAACAGGTTCGTGTAATCCATCTTCTTTGGCTTGCAATATTTTCTCATCAACTTCGTTTGATTCACGGCGTTGCTTAAGAATATAGATAATGAGTATAACTACAACTATCAGTGCTGTGGTGCCGTAAATCCCTATTTGTTCTAAAAGTATTTCCATTATTTAAAAAATATCCATGAATAACCGAAATATAAAGCCACACCTACATGAATAGCCATAATAATAAGCATAATAAGAGCAAATGGTAAATGGATAACATGCCAATGTTTAAATAATTTTTGCAGTCTATCCAAGCGTTTAATACGCCACCTGAGTCTTCTTTCATTTTTTAATAAACGACGAATCTTGCGATAGTCTTTCTTAGGTATTTTCTGAGAAATAAGCTTGAGTCTAATTTCCGAAAATCTACTTTTTTTAAGTTCTGCAACATTAATATCGTATTTGTTACGCAATTCTGAATCAAGTTCACTTTTAAGTTCATTTATTTCAAGAATACTCAATTCGCGACCTTCAATAGTTCTTGGTATTTGTATATAGATAAATCGTCCCACCAATCCACTTAGAAAAACAACAGCTAAACTCCAATAACCGATAGAAATAAGACCGCCAAACTTAAAAGATGTATGGAAAGTTACCATTACAAACCCCAGTGAACTAACGAAAATATGTGCTTCGAGCCAATATTTTAAAACACCCCAGCGGGAAAATACTTTCATTCGTTTACGAGCCATATAGCCGAATAATCCCACCAAAATTAGCAATGTTCCTATTACACCCAAACCATGACCCCAAAATCCATTTGGTTTAAGTAAATCATATAGTGGATGATCAACTCGGGCAATTCCCTCAACCGGTAATACGTAATAAGAATAACCAATGTAGCCCAACCAAGCAATGGCGGCGAACACAATCAACGTGTATAAAGCTAATAATGATCTGTGAAAAAACTTCGACATTCTTTATATATTTTATTAATATAATAGACCAATTGGCAACTAATAGTTTTTTTTAATAGAGATCAAATGTAACTATTATTATGCTAATTTGCTCTACTTTATTGTGTTAATATGCATTATTTATATTGAGTCTTAATAAGCTTAGGCTTAAATAATCCTTTAACTTGTACTAAATAACTCATAAACAATTTATTGATTGTAACGAGTACTAATTTAGAATAGATTTTATTTTCCCTGCTTCTTTTCGGCATTATAGGCAAAAAATATAAGTAAAGCAATACCCACTAGGCCAATATATACCCAACCTGGCACGGGTGGGGGAGTTCCCTGTCCATAAGAATGCATTCCAGATAAGTAATAATTTACTCCTACAAATGTCATGATAACCGAGCTAAAACCAACCAAAGATGCAATGTTGAACACCAATAGACTATTCATTTTAGGAATTTTGCGTAAATGAAGTACAACAGAATAAACCAATACGCTTACCAATGCCCAGGTTTCTTTTGAGTCCCAACCCCAATAGCGTCCCCATGATTCGTTAGCCCAAACACCACCAAGAAATGTCCCTACAGTAAGCATAAATAATCCTATGGTCAATGCCAATTCAATTATATAGCTGAATTCCAATATACTTTCATTGATTTTAATGGCATTTTTTTGTTTTCTGGCTATCATCAAGCATAAATTAAAGAATGCCAGCATGGCACCAGTAGCCAAAAAACCATAACTAGAAGTAATCACGGCCACATGCACAACTAACCAATATGATTTCAATACCGGTACCAGGTTTGTAATTTCCGGGTTCATCCAGCTCATTCCTGCTACTGACAGCGCAATGGCTGCAAGCAAAGACGTAATGGCTAAAGTAATTGGATTGCGACTTGCGAATACCAGCCCGGAAAGGGTGGTTCCCCAACCAACAAAAATCATAGCCTCATACCCATTACTCCACGGTGCATGTCCTGAAATATACCAACGCAATGCCAGTCCGGCGGTGTAGACAAGGAACATAACAGCTAACGGATAAATGCTTTTATCGAGGTATTTATCAATTTTAGGGTTGAATTTCAGAATATTGAAAATATGCATGGAGATAAGTACCAACCCAATAAGTCCATATAAAATGGCCAAAGTTAGAAAAATACTCAGGTCGTTATAAAAAACTTCCATTTTTACGCAGGTCTTGCTTGGAAGTTGTCTACCACCATTCAATTGTTGATAATTTTTCAGGCTAATTAAAGCCATGTTTGCATTGCTCCAGTTACCTGTTTCATTACCCTCAACTATAGCTGACAAATAGGCATTAAGTAGTTTTTGTGGTTCGCTGGTTTCTGTAGTAGGCATAGCCGACATTGTCATTCCACCCATCATGTTACCAGCAGTGGTACTCATGGTATCTCCACCCATTGGGCATTTTGCTCCTGAATCAACTGCCATTTGCTGCATTGATTTGTCTAATTTTCCGGCTTTCCCTGTTTTTCCGGAAACAGGGCATTTGTCAGAAGAACCACTACTCATTGCACCTTCACCCATCGACTCTTCACTGGCAGGCTTGTCGGTCATGCCAGCTTTACCACTCATTGGACAAACGGCACCACTTGTCATGCCTCCCATTGCTTGTTCTGTATCAGGTTGAGGAGCAAAATTTGTTACGGCTAACCATTTTTCAGTATCGTGACCAGCCACTGGGAAAATAGTTAGCATGCTACCTGAAAAAATGCTATTGATGATATTAACACGTTCATCAACATTTATCAGTTCTTTTTCGTACTGATTCCGCATCGATGGATCTTTTTGATATATGGCATCAACTTTATCGGCCAATTTATATTTGCCCCCGTTTTTAGCGTCGAACAATTGACTGAACGAAACAAAATCTTTTTCCGCACCAAGTTCCTTAGCCAGTCCGTCATGAGCTACTTTGATAATCGGCTCATTTTGCCAGTGTTCCGGTTGAGTACACATGCCAACCAGCACTTCTAACGACGACATTTCATTATAACTTGTTTTCTTGGATATTTTACGGATAAGATCAGAAGCGTAAGTGCTGATAGGTTCCACACGTCCCTGAGCTACATCCTGAATCAATAAACTGCTTAATGCTTTGAAATGAGCATTCTTACCTTTGTTTTTATCCACTGCTGCAAACATTGAAACTGAAGTGGCGAGCAAACCAACTAAAAGAAGTGTTTTTGCCACTTTACGTTTTTTTTGCAGGTTATTGCTAAGCTTTATGACCGTGTGAAAACGGCTATTTTTATTAAACAATGTCAAAACCATACCAATAAGCATTAAAAGATAACCTATATACGTTATTAATGTTCCCCAATAATCGTGGTTTACAGAAAGTACTGTTCCCTGTTCGTCGGTATCGTACGACGATTGGAAAAAACGATAACCACGATAGTTAAGAATATTATTCATATAAATACGGAATGGGCTTACCGTTTTAGTTTCATTATCGGTCAAAGTAATCTCGCTGGCATAAGACGAGGGGCTGTTTGAGCCCGGATAGCGATCGAGTTGGAAATCGCGCAATGTTATACTAAATGGTAGTTTTTGAGGTATGTTTCCATATTCAATACTGATTTTCACATCATTCAGCAGGCAAATTCCGGGATGTGGAGTTTCATTTTCAGCTGTTAGCACATTTACTTTTTTAGATGCACTTCCATCGCTTACATTAAACAAAATAGCATTTTTAGGTTGTATCATTACACCCATTTTGTTCATATCGGCTGTAAATAGAGTCAAACTCTTTTTGGCTTTTGTCAGAAATTTTTTCAGAACAAAAACCATATTTCCGGTTTTGTAAATAGTTTTTTCCTGAGCAGGTAAAAGTGTTCCGGCCGAGATCATTGCTTCATTACTTTCCATCATGGCCATTTTTGATAATGGAGTATTAGCTTGCATAAATAGTTGATCTCCATCCATGGTAAAATGAATATCGGCTTTCACGGTACTATCGGCAAAGGCAAATCGAACACCATTACTTTCGTTACTTTCGCCGGCAGTGAGAAGAATGTCTTGTCCACGACTACTTTGATTCATCAAAAAAATATCGAAACCCGGTTCGCCGTGTTCATCGGCTTCCAATGTTTCGATAGCATTTGGCATAAAAAGTTCACTTTCAATAGTGAGTGTCTTGTCTCCAATTTCTAGGGTTTTTGAAAATTCATTTGATTCAGTATCGCCAAAGTTTGCATCAAAACTTTTCTCCACTTTCTCACCTTTATATTCGGCAACAACACGTAAAGAGCTTTTCTCTGAAGTAATTTCGTTGCTGGTTTCACCCTCTCGAAGGTGCATAATTCCCTCCGAACCAAAATAGCGGGTAATACCTGCACCCAAAAGGATAACGATAAATGACATGTGAAAAAGCAGTACGCTAACTTTGTGCTTATTCGTCATTTTAAAACGAATAGCACTGCCAACCATATTTACAATAAGAAATGCCAACAATAGCTCAAACCACTTGGCATTATATATAATTTCGTGGGCATAAGGTGTTCCGGAACTATTCTCGGCAAATGTAGCATAACCTATACTTGCGGCAAAAATGGATAAAAGTACAACGGTTGTCACCATTGAAAAGAGAATATCATTAAGTTTTTTCATTATGAGTGTTGGGTTGAATAATTATTCAAAAAATGCTCTATTTATAAGTCTTTTAATGTTATCATAAACTGAAATTGATACAAAGATATTGTATTTCTCAGATAAATTTCTGTTATTTTAATCTAATTTTAATTTTGTACCAGTTACAATTACACTAATTGTTTAATATTTAAACAGATAAATAATTCTTAAAAATTATGATGTATTTCAATAAATAAGTTTCTATTTGATGAAAACTGGGTAAAACTGTAATAAAAAAGGCAAATGTTACTATGTAAGGTATGCGTTGCCAAAGCTGCCGGTTTGGCTTGTTTGGTTGGATAGGCTCAAGTATTGTTGCAATGGAAGTCAATTATTATGCACATACCCCATTATTTGGTGCGAACAGTTATAGTTATGGTTTCGTTTTGCTACAATGTCCATTTTCCAATCCACCATACTGAGATTTACACTGGTTCGAAGACGAATAGTGTTTATTCCATGGTCTTTTCAATTAAAGTTGTTTCAGGTCAAAGCGTTATTATTTAAATGCATTTAATGCAGCTGTGGGTTTACCGCTGTTGTCAAATGCGCCCAGGGAATAGCCGTTCCAGTTTCCATAACATTCAGGTTCCCAATACAGTACACCAAGTCCTTTTTTATTAGGAATAGATTTTACTTTGGTAATCAGGTCGGTGAGGAAGTTGTTGCAAACAGCCGGAGAATCCCAACTCATACCACATTCTACCACCATTACTTCCTTACCGTAGCGGGTAACCATATCGTTCATATTAGCTAAACACTTGATGTTACAGTTTTGCCAATCGTTGGCTGTGGTATACCAACTCGGATAAATCGACAATCCTATCACGTCCCATTTGGCACCGTTGTTCTTCAATCCATCAAAAATCCAGCGGAATAAAGTATTGTCGTAGCCATTGTTGATATGAACAATTACTTTTGCATTGGGGAACATCGCTTTTACCGCATTGTATCCGGCAGTGGTTAGTGCAGCGTAGTTGGCCATGCTGGTCGATGCTTTTCCATCGTTCCAAAGCATACCATTGCTAGTTTCATTACCTACCTGAATCCATTCAGGAGTAACTCCATTTGTTTTCAGAGTGGTTAAAACATCGGTAGTATGCGTTGCAACAGCTGTTTTTAAATCGGTAAAACTCAGCGAAGTCCAGGCTGCTGGTTTAGTTTGGCTTGTTGGATCGGCCCATGTGTCGCTGTAATGAAAATCAATCATAATGCGCATGTCCAGATTTTTAGCCCGTATGGCTTTTGCCAGTACATCAGCTTTGTTGTTGTAACTACCCGTAGGATTTACCCAAACCCGTATGCGAATAGTATTCATGCCCAAACTTTTCAGCAGACTCATACATTCGGTTTGTGTTCCGGCAGCGTTATAGAACTTTTTACCGCTAGCTTCCATTTCAGTGAGCCAACTCACATCTGCACCTTTGGCAATTGTAGTTGTATCAATACTTGTAGTATCAGTGGGCTTAGTAACCTCATCACTATTTTTACATGCGGTTGGCCAAACTAAAAATCCAAAACATACAAGTAAAAGAAACGATTTGTAAATTATTGATTTCATGATATTTGTATTATTTAAATGCATTCAAAGCTTTAGTTGGTTTTCCATCATCTCCCCAGCAACTTAAGGCATAATGACTCCAGCTTTTTGCTCCCTGAGGTTCCCAATAGAAAACACCTAACCCTTTGTTGTTTGGAACTTCTCTTGTCTTTTGCTGAACTGCCATTAACATTTCACAGGTATTTTGCACCAGTGTATCTTCACCACCCACTTCTACTACCATTACTTCTTTCCCATAGCGACTTTCCATGTCTTTCAGGTTAACGGCAAGATCATTAATTGAAGTTGTATAATCGGGATGTGTTTCGCTGAGCCAATAGGGATAGTATGACATACCAATGACATCGTATTTAGCACCATTGGCTTTTGCAGCATCAAACCACCAACGAAAACGGACATTATTGTTTCCCTGATCTAGATGTAAGATTACTTTCGACGTGGGGCTCACAGCCTTGATGGCATCGTACCCTTTGTTTATAAGTTTAGCCAGTTGTGGCCAATTGTCTGTACTGCCATCGGGCAGGAGCATTCCACTCGGAGTTTCATTACCCACCTGAACCCATTCCGGAGTAACATCTGCTGTTTTCAAAGCAGTCATAACATCAAAAGTGTAATCGTAAAGTACTTGCTGTAATTGGTCAAAGGTAAGTTTTTCCCATGCTTTTGGTTTAATTTGCTTGCTTGGGTCGGCCCACGAATCGCTGTAATGGAAGTCAATCATGACACGCATACCCCATTTCTTAGCTCTAACAGCCATTGCCAGTGTTTCTTCTTTACTGCAATGTCCACTGGCTTTATTCTCAGACGGATTTACCCAAGTACGTAAACGAATAGAATTGATACCGTGGTCTTTTAGTATTTTGAAGCAGTCTTCGGCTACTCCATTGTCGCTATAAAATGTATAGCCCGAAGCTTCCATTTGCGGTAGCCAACTTATATCAGCCCCTTTAGCAAAAGAAAATTTGCTTTTCAATGGTGATTTTGCTGTTGCAACAACAAACAACATTGACAAAATAAAAGGTAATATAAGTTTTTTCATATACAAGAATAATGTATTTTGCATTTGTCAATCAGCCAACTACATAGTTATTGCGCAACTAATTATTGTAGCTAACTGATTACGATGTGCTTGCAAATATAATAAAACTTATTGTTGAATAAGCAAGTGTGAAATCTATTTGGAAATTTTCTTGGGAAGATATTCTGTTTTTATATTTTCCATGGCAGCCCATATGCTCTGACGTACATCAGGATTCCATTTTTCAAGTTCAGTAATCAAATTTTTAGCATCCCGTCGTGACGATTCTTTTTCGTACGGACAATTTTTAATTTGCTTTTGATAACCACGAATTTGCTCTAATTCCTTCATCTCTTTTTCCGAGATAAGCGCCAAAGGACGTATTATTGTCATATCAAACTTATTCATTTTCAGTCGTGGAGGCATTGTTCCAAACGATCCCTGATAAAATAAATTCAACAGCAGGGTTTCTGTCATATCGTCCAAATGATGGCCTAGTGCAATTTTATTGCAGCCCAGCTCTTTGGCAACCGCAAACAATGCTTTGCGTCTGTGCCATGAACATAAAAAACAGGTTGATTTTCGGGTATCTATTGTGTCGTCAAAAGCTGTTGTGTGATGCACAAATGGAATATTGTATTGTTTACAGTGATTTTCCAGATAATCAAAATCAGATTGATAGGCAATATTCTCAACTGAGATATGGACAGCAGTTAGTGTAAAACGAGGTACGAAAATTTTCATTCGTTCACCCAAAAGCTCTACAAGCGCCAAAGAGTCTTTTCCTCCCGAAAGTCCAATTAATATATGATCTCCATCCTCAATCAGATGATAGTCATTAATAGCTTTCTTGAATTTATTTTTGAGATTTTGTATCGTTTTTAGTTCTGCATTGCTTAGTTCGTCCATAAGTTTTATCATTATTAGGACTGCAAAATTACGATAAACAAGCCAATTAATAAACATGCTGAATTCTAAAGCGCAACTTTTATTTAAAATGGAGTATTGCAAGTATCTGTAGATGTGTTTTTTAATCTGAAACAATGGAAATAAAGAATGAATTTATGATATTTTTTTACGCTAGATATTTGTATTTTATCAAAAACGCACTATCTTTGCACCGCAATTGAGTAAAACAAGGTGATGAATATCATTCTAAATCTACCTCAAAAGCGAAACAAAACATGAAATAGTGTTTTCATAATTTCAAAAACAGAATGCGAAAATAGCTCAGTTGGTAGAGCACGACCTTGCCAAGGTCGGGGTCGCGGGTTCGAGTCCCGTTTTTCGCTCCACTAAATAAAGAGCGAAACGTGCGAGTTTCGCTTTTTTTCTCTCTAATAGTAAAATTTTATATTAATTGCCCAAATGGTGGAATTGGTAGACACGCTAGTTTCAGGGACTAGTGGTCGTAAGGCTGTGCAGGTTCGAGTCCTGTTTTGGGCACTTTGATTAGCAAGAATTATAGTTATTCAAGCGCAGATGGTGAAATTGGTAGACACGCTACTTTGAGGGGGTAGTGCCGGTTACGGTATGTGAGTTCGAGTCTCATTCTGCGCACTTTATGCGAAAAAGAGTTTCTTCCGTTATGGTTGAAACTCTTTTTTTATTCTACAATTCTCTGCTTCAATATTAGTTTTAAACTCAAGAAGCCCAAAATTCCTGCAACCAGCGAAGATAAAATGCTTACAAAGTATGTTTGAATAACTGAAATCCTCATTATATAATACGATAAATCTCCATAATGCTTTCCAAAATATGATCAAAGTCAATTTTTAAATCAATTAACTTGCCACTGCGAATATCAAACACCCACCCATGAACAATTAATGAGCGGTCTTTATAAGCTTTTTGTACATCTGGCGTTTTAATAATGTTTACACACTGTTCCTGAACATTTAATTCAACTAACCGTTTGTATTTCAGCTCTTCATCTTCAATAGCGTTCAATTCTGCTTTGTGTAGTCTGTAAACATCGCGTATATTTCTCAACCAAGGATTTAATATGCCCATATCAGCAGATTCCATAGCCGATTTTACTCCATTGCAATAATAATGTCCACATACAACTATATGCTTAACTTTCAAGTAACTAACAGCATAGTTAATTACAGACATAGCACTTAAATCGGTATTGGGGACCATATTGGCAATATTCCGGTGTACAAAAACTTCACCCGGCTCAACGCCCATTAGCTCCTCAGCCGACACACGACTATCAGAACAACCAATATATAAAATTTCAGGATTATGATTAACAGACAATTTTTTAAAATAATCTTTATCTGTTTTGACTTTTTCCTGTATCCATTTTTGATTATTCTTAAAAATATATTTAATTTCCATTTATATTTCTGATTCTATTATTATAATTTCTGATGTTACTTCTATGGCTTTCCGATAAAGTGCACCTACGCCACAATAAGTTTCTTCTGACATTTTCACCGCTTTTTCCAACTTCTCCAGCGGTAGATTTTTTCCTGTAAATTCATAAATTACATGCATGTGAGAATAATGTTTTGGATGCTCATCAGTAACATCTCCCTGAACCTCAATACTGCATTTTTCAATATTTACACGCATTTTTTGGAGAATTGAAACTACATCCATTCCTGTGCAACCACTTAAAGCTACCAGTTGTAGTTTTTTGGGACTTGAACCTAGATTTTCACCACCGCCATCAACAGGTGCATCCATTATTACTTTATGACCATTTACATCGGCTTCAAAAGCCAGTCCACCTATCCAGTTTGTTTTAATACTATGTTTGTCTGACATATTTATGGTTGATTTATTTTGAGTTAATTTTAGCTGTTTAATAAAGAACACCTAAAGATATAACTTTGTTTTTAAGTTTTGGCACTGTAATCTGGATTCTAATACTACCCGCAATAAAAACAACAGAGTTAATGGCTGTTGGACTAAAAAAAATGGCTATTTTTCTCTTTCAGAAACAATTTTTCTTCCGCGTTGTTAATCAAAATATGAACACAGAAACCACAATTTTAGAAACGAAAAGACTACTCGATAGTCGTGTTATTCAGTACAATCATCTTGATTTTATCGATTCTGATCCCATTCAGATTCCTCATAAATTTATACGCAACGAAGATATAGAAATTTCTGGATTTCTTACTGCTACCATTTCGTGGGGACAGCGAAAAAGTATTATCAATAATGCCAATAAGTTGATGGATTTAATAGATCATGTACCGTATGAATTTATTACAGAGGCAGATAATTCGGATTGGATGCGAGTAGAACGGTTTGTTCATCGCACATTCAATGGAGATGATTGTTTGTTTTTTCTACAATCATTAAAAAACATTTACCAGCATCATGGTGGATTAGAAACTGTTTTTACAACTGGATATCAGACAAATAAAACCATTTTTGGAGCATTGAAGCATTTTCGGGAAGTTTTTCTATCAATTCCACATAATCATCATGTTACTAAACACATTTCGGATGTAACGGCCAATTCGTCGGCTAAACGATTGAATATGTTTTTGCGTTGGATGGTTAGAACTAATGAAAATGAGGTTGATTTTGGTTTGTGGAAAGGAATTCCCACTTCTGCGCTTATGCTCCCATTAGATGTACATACTGGTGATGTGGCGCGAGCCTATGGTTTGCTTAACCGGAAACAGAACGATTGGAAGGCTGTAGAGGAAATAACGGCCGTGCTTCGGGAATTTGATGCAGCAGACCCAATTAAATATGATTTCGCTCTGTTTGGCATTGGTGTATTTGAAGGAAAAAATATCAAAAATCAGTAATGCGGATAAAAAAAACTAAGTTCTTCAATTTTAAAGAAGAACTTAGTTTTTTTTTATTATTTTGCATGTCTGAGTGCTGCCAACACCCCACCAGTTATAAATGCCAACACCCACCATATATACACAATTCTGGAATATATGTTTAGTTTTCGACTTACGCTTACTGTTGGACCATTTTTAAAATTGTGTCTCCATAATAAATAAGCATCAACACACATGCCTAGCAGTGCTGAGTAACCGATAAAGCCATGTAGAGTAAGCATTCCGTTGCTAGACCCTAAAATCATTAAAACAGTTGCTGTAACGTCTAATAAAACGCCTAAAGTAAAGAATAATAAAACCGGAGAGTTGACAACTTTTCTGCGTTGCTCTTTAGCAAATCCAATTGAATAAAATACAAGTGCCAAAGTGACTACTAATGAGCCAATCATTGAATAAATTTTCATGCTATTTTTTTTTAAATTATTGTTTAAATCCTCTCCAATAAAGGCTTATCGAAGAGGAATTTCAGTTCGAATTATTGACAAAAATGCAACATTCTAGAGAATTAGATGTCAAGTTTAAGTGTTGCTCCAAATTGCATAGGTTTTCCTTGCTGTCCAAATTTTCCAGCCGAGTAAAAATAGAACGCATTATACTCAGTATTAAATAAATTTTTAGCCCAGAGTTCCAATCCAAAAATTCCTTTATTTACGGCAACTTTGGCATTTATTAATGAATAGAAATCTTGCGAGTATTTATTATCATTTGCTTCTGTCCAGTAAATTTTCCCATTACCAGTAAATTGGATAGTAGCCATTAAGTGATCAATGAAAGAATGCTTAAATGAATGTTCATAATTTCCGCTTAGACTTAATGTGTTTTGTGGTGCATATGGAACTTGTTTCCCTTTGTAATCTACCGGAGTATATTTTGTTTTTCCCATTTGATCATAGCTTTTCAAAGTATCAGTATAATTGGTGAATGTAGCTTTTGTGAAACCATAATTAATTGTTGCACTAAATCCAGCCCCAAGATTGGCATCCAATGACAACTCAAATCCCTTACTTGCAACCTGCCCGGCATTGGTTACTACACGACCGCTAGTACTGGAGAATATTTTTGCTAACTGCATATTATTCACATCGATATAAAAAAGAGAAACACTTGATTTTAGTCTATTATTAAATGATAAACATTGTCCACCCAATTCGTAATTCCAACTAAATTCCGGTTTATAAAGTATTGTTTTTCTAACATCTGGATTCAATACATTTAGTTGTATAGCATTTGTTAGTAAATCGGAAAACATTTGCACATTAAAACCACCTGTTTTATAACCTCGTGATGCAACAGCATATACAAACTGACTATTTTTCCATTCATATTTCAACGCTAATTTTGGTAATAATTCAGTAAATGAAACAGATTGATTCCCATTGAACTTAGCCGCTGGAAATTGATCTATATACGTGTTATAATCAAGACTTATATCTTCATAATCTAACCTCAAACCACCCGTAGCGGATAGTCCTGTTATCAATATGTTATTAAGTGTAGATTGATGAAAAATTGCAATACCTTTAGTATCTGTATCAAAAAGACCCGGTATTGTCATGTGATAATTTTTCATATCAAGTGGACTATCCATATTTGATCTTTGGAAAAATCCAGTTGTTCCAAAACTCCATTGATAGTTATTTCTCGAAATAGATTTTATAGTAATCTCCTCATTAAGAGCATTTTGTTTTTGAATTTGCTCTAACGACATATTGTTTTTTGCTGAGTAATCCAAATCCATTTTCATATCATCTTTAAAATATTGATGCGAAGTGATGGAACTCAACATCCAATTGTTAGCCTTATATTGCAGAAACAGACTGTTAGTTAAAACTTTCCGAGTATAAGAACTTGCATCATTGAAAGTTGGCTGAGAAACTTTTTTTGTTGAGTCATTATATGCTCCATAAGGAAAAGCGGCCTGATCAAGATAATCAAAACTAGCTATGTATTGTGCTTTGAACTTAGGTGTTATATTCCAATCAAATTTGAAACGTCCACCAGCTGATACTGTTGAATCTGCTGCCTTTCCTGTAGTTTGATTAGTAAAGAATCCATTATCTTTATTATAATATCCACTTACCGAAACACCGATTTTCTCGTTTAATTTAGCGTAATGAGCTGCTTTTACATTTATTAGTCCATAGTTTCCTGCAGTAAACGCAACTTTTGTTCCTTGATAATTGAGTGGCGAGAGTGTGTAAATATTCACAATTCCACCTTCAGCATTGCGTCCATAAAGAGTTCCCTGAGCTCCTCGCAGTACTTCAATCTGACGAATATCAAAAAAATCAAAATCAAATGTTGATTTATCGAAATAAGGCACATTGTCCACATATAAACCCATTGATTGACCGCTATTACGTGAGCCAATACCGCGAATATACGCTGTTGTAGACATTGCAGACCCATAATCGGGAATAAAAAAGTTTGGCACCTGACCACTCATATCTCTTACATTTGATATTTGAGCTGCATTAATAAGCTTTGAACTTAATAGTGTCGACGAAACTGGCGTTTGCTGTGGTGAAGTCTCTTTTAGAGAATTTACAACCACTTCATTCAATTTTACAATATGTGTTGTATCAACTTGATTTTGAGCAGTTGTACTAATACAAATAGCAGCAAAAAAAGGCAATATAATTTGTTTTTTCATTCTGTTTTTTATTAAAATATTTTTACTTAGAGCGTATCAAAGTATGATAAAAATAACATTGTTTTGAAATACATTAATTTATGTAATATGTTCTAAGTGATAAAATGGTGGAGGACGAGAAAAATCAACAAAACTAAGACTAAAAGATGCTGAAAAATGATAATTATATCCACATTTAATCTTTTCAACTTGAAAAACCGGAGATAAATTTTGTTTCGCAATTGGTTTATCGCAAGTGAGTTGGAAATAATAAGTAGCTACTTGATTTTTAGTATTCTGCTGATATTCTAATGACGATATTTGATTTACTATTATTGGTCGTTCTGTTGCTGAACTATTTGATTGAAAGCCTGGTGCAATTAAACACATAACAAAGCCTATCACCATGAAAATCTCAGGGATAAACGTAGCAAGCAAACCGTTCTGAAACATGAACATAGTAAATACTCGGATTTAGTTCAAAGAAATGAATAAATGTTATTGTATTGATAGGCTAGTCTTCCTGAAAGAGCATTATTAACCTGCAATTATATGAAAACTTGACATGAATCCTAGCAGACAAAAATATTATCTGAAGATTATTCAAAAAAAGTGGAAAATATTCAAGAAAGCAATGGTGGGGGAGGACGGGAGAACTGATCGAAAGATAAACCATCAGATATTAGAAACAACTTTTCAAAAAAAGTCATTTCTAATTCAGTTTGTGGAAATAAAATAGGCTGTTTATCAGCAATTTCTATTTGTTGAGTTTGTTGAAAATCGGAGTAAGAGGCAATGTAAGTGCTGGTCGGTGTTTTTTCTACAGAAGAGAATTGCACCACAACGGGTATTAATTCTGCAGTAGTGCTTGCGGAATCCATGTTTGGAGCAAGTAGGCAAAAAAGAAACCCCATCACCATGAGAATCTCAGGGATAAAGGTTGCTAAAAGACCATTTTCAAACATGAACATAAACAGCTAAAATAAATGATTATCGAAATTCAGTAATTATAATAATTCGTTCTTAAAAGAGCCTCTCATGGGACTCGAACCCGCGACCTATTCATTACGAATGAATTGCTCTACCAACTGAGCTAAAGAGGCCTAACCTTAAGATCTTATTGTTTTCAGGTTACAAATATACATCTTTTTTTATCTATAAGGCTAAACTCTTAAAAAAAACAGCTAGCTAAGTTTCTTTTTTGTTCGTTGAGATAACTAAATTCGCACTTTTAGAACGTATTTTCTCCCAATTTGTTTTGACTAAATAGCGTTAATTGTTATCGATTTAGAAATTATTATGATGTCATATTTTGTAAATAGCTAATTAACTGATGATTAAAATTTATGTTGCAAAATAATAGAGTTTTGTTTTCATGAATTTTGTTGTAATTTTGCGATTAGCTATATTCATTTAACAGTTATTCAATGTCAGATACTTACAAAAGCATAAACTCACCTGTTGAAGGCATTTACAAAGAAAAAGGAAGTAAATTTTTATCGTTCGCTATTCCTGTAAGTAATGTAGATGAGGTTAAAGAAATTGTAAAAGATTATCGGAAACGTTTTTTTGATGCCCGCCATGTATGCTATGCTTATGTAATTGGTATTGAAAAAACGGAATTTCGGGCAAATGACGATGGTGAACCTTCAGGTACTGCAGGTCGCCCCATTCTTGGGCAAATAAACTCATTTGAACTGACGAATATTTTAATTATAGTTGTCCGTTATTTTGGGGGTATTCTGCTTGGAACCGGCGGATTAGTTGTTGCTTATAAAGAGGCTACTGCTGATGCACTAAAACAAGCTGTAATTATTGAAAAAACGGTTGATATTACTGTATCCATAAGTTTTGATTACATATTAATGAATGATGCAATGCGAGTTATAAAAGAAACCGGAGCAAACATTCAAAACCAGATATTCGACAATCAGTGTGAAATGCAACTTTCAGTGCGCAAACAAGATGCCGAATTATTAAGCTCCAGATTAAAGAAAATTTTTGGCGTAACAATTTTAAAATAAATGTTTTTCAATAAAAAAGCGCAAAACATGAATTAAGATTCAATGTTTTACGCTTTTATGCTAATAGCAAATAATCGGATATTAAGCTGATTTTATCTTGTATGAAGCATTCGCTTTTCCCTTCACAATATTGGTAAGTTTTGATTTTAATAATTGACGACGAATAGGACTCACTTTATCGGTAAATAAGTTGCCTTCCAAATGATCATATTCGTGCTGCACCACTCTGGCTTTGAATCCCTCAAATTCATCGGTATGCTCCTTAAAATCAGCATCTAAATATTTAATTTTAATATTTTCAGGACGAGAAACACTTTCATGTATTCCGGGAATACTCAAACAACCTTCTTCGGCACTAACTACTTCTTCACTTCTGTCAATAATTTGAGGATTAATCATCACACACTTAAATGCTCCAAGCTCAGGATCATCTTCTTTAAGTGGTTCCAGATCAATAACTAATAAACGAATTGCCAAACCAACCTGTGGTGCAGCAAGTCCAACCCCTTCAGCATGATACATAGTTTGAAACATATTGGTTATCAGCAGATTTAAATTTGGATAATCATTATTTATCGGTTCTGAAATTTTGCGAAGTACTGAGTTTCCGTAAGTGTAAATAGGTAATATCATTTTTTATTGAAATTTTCGGTAAAACATTGGTTTAATAAAACCAGTAATTTATATTGATTAAAATTTATGATTTGATTCCAGATAAGTTTGCAAAATAATAGTAGCCGAGATCTTGTCTACCAGCTCTTTGTTTTGACGATCTTTTTTCTTTAATCCTCCTTCGAGCATTGCTCTATGAGCCAAAACAGAAGTAAATCGTTCGTCAACATATACAATTTCTATGTGTGGAAATCTGCGCTGTAACCCAACTATAAATGGACGAATATATTGCATTGATTCTGACTCTTGTCCGCTCATTTGCTTAGGTAAACCAACTACAAACTTTTCAACAGGCTCTTTCTGAATATATTTGTCCAAATAATCAAGTACTTCGTGTACAAGAACAGTATCTAACCCATTGGCTGTAATATGAAGTGTGTCGGTTACAGCTAATCCAACTCGTTTTTGGCCATAATCAATAGCTAGAATTCTCCCCATAATTATCTTGAATTTGAGTGCAAAGGTACAAAAAGCAGCTCGATTAAGAAAATCAATCATATTACTCATCA